>ENA-OQCK01000760-OQCK01000760.1-human-gut-metagenome-genome-assembly--contig:-NODE-760-length-15049-cov-3.564133_pt1 | contig 15049 bp, 16 predicted proteins | sample MGYA00242498_ERZ504578 | MGnify/ENA primary metagenome ERZ504578 (study PRJEB26092, sample SAMD00036229) | human gut metagenome | host: Homo sapiens | study: EMG produced TPA metagenomics assembly of... | reverse complement strand
TTGAACCGTAATAGGGAAATTCTCTTTATCAATAATGAGGCTTTAACTGTGCTGAATTTAAAACGGGAAGAGGTAATTCGCCGTTCGGCTGAGGAGCTTTCTTTGAAGAATGATTTGCTCCGCCGTTTAGTTCGTGAATTGGTAAATCCGGGTGAAAAGAAAGAACCGTTGAAGATTTATGCAGACAATAAGGAGAGTTACTTTAAAGCTTCTTACATTACCATTATAAATGCAGAGGCTGATGATGACGAACCTCATAATCTTGGCGATGTGATTTTACTGAAAAATATTACAGAATTCAAAGAATTGGATAGTGCCAAGACTACTTTTATCTCGACTATTTCTCATGAACTGAAAACGCCTATATCCGCTATTCTGATGAGTCTGCAGTTGTTGGAGGACAAACGGGTAGGGGTGTTGAACGACGAGCAGGAGCAATTATCGAACAGCATTAAGGAAAATGCTGATCGCCTTCTTGGGATTACCGGAGAACTACTGAACATGACGCAGGTAGAAGCCGGTAAACTGCAGATGATGCCTAAAATAACAAAGCCCATTGAACTGATAGAGTATGCCATCAAGGCTAATCAGGTACAGGCTGATAAATTCGGCATTCAGATAGAAGTGGAGTATCCGGAAGAAAAAATGCCTAAATTGTTTGTCGATAGCGAAAAGATTGCTTGGGTACTCACCAATTTGTTGAGTAATGCTATCCGCTATTCCAAAGAGAACGGGAGGGTGGTTATCGGCGCCAAGCATGACGAGGATTTTGTGGAAATGTATGTGCAGGATTTTGGAAAAGGTATCGACCCGCGTTATCACCAGAGCATTTTTGACCGTTATTTCCGAGTGCCGGGCACTAAAGTGCAAGGTAGTGGCTTAGGACTTTCCATTTCGAAAGACTTTGTGGAAGCGCATGGCGGTACACTGACTGTTCAGAGTGAGCTGGGTAAGGGGAGCCGCTTCGTTATCCGGTTGAAAGCGTAACGTTTTCTATTTTTTGCGGTACTGTTGCGGAGACATGCCTGTTTGTTTCTTGAAAAATGTACCAAAATAAGAAGCATTGGGAAAATTGAAGAAATCGGCGATTTCCTGGATATTTTTCTGGGTGTTCTTGAGTAGTGAGATGCTTTTGCGGATGATGGATTTGAATATCAGTTCCTGCACGGTGAATCCGCAGACGGACTTGGATAGTGCAGAGAGGTATTTGGGTGATAAGCAGAGTTTGTCTGCATAAAACTCTACACCGCGTTCTTCCGTGTAGTGCGCATCTATCAACTGAATCAGCCGGATAAAAATTTCATGTTTGTGGCCAACCGTTGTTTTAAGGTTCATCAGTTACGGTTGTAAATGGACAGATGCGGTATGTGAGTCCCAGCAGAAGCAGCCTTTGTTCGTTGTCGTTGAAGGTGTTGTTGTCTAAGTGCAGGGTATTGTCCAATAGGGACATGTATTTCAGGACTTCTTCTTCGTCTCCGGTGTTCCATACGTAGCATGGTTCGGTCCGGAGCTGCATGTATAGGTACATGGTTGCCACTGAATTGCCTATGATGTCCCTTATCGGTTCTATCTGGTAAATGAATATGAATAGTTGCAGGTCTTCCGATTCGCTCAGCACTTGGAAGAGGGAATCTTCCGGAATGAAAACTGTTTCGCCTGCCTGGGCCGAGAATACCTTCATGTTGAGCGAAAAGGTGAAGTTGCCCTGGCGGCAGACCATCAGTCCTGCTCCATTAATCATGAAAGGTTTCTTCAAGGAGGCAGGGAAGGAGCAGAGCATACCTTCTGAACTACAAATGTTTTCTCCGTTGGACAATGCGCGGTCCAAGTGGGATAAACGTTCTTGTTGGGTATCCATAACAGACAAAATTACAGGTTGTACCGAAAATTGTCTGCTAAGTTAGTAATTTTCGTTTAGGATACCGCACGACAAGCACAAATATCATGCAAATCAGGCAGGCATAGAGTGTCCATCCTGCCATTTCCTTTACAGCAGAGAGGGTGGCCTGCACCTGGATGCGTCCTTTGGTGGATATGCAGCCATGTTGATTGCTTCTTGTTTGCTTTTTCCCTGATATTGCATGCCTTGTACGGTTTGGGTAAACGAGGCGGACGCTTCGGGGTGCAACATGTCTACATTCTGTGCATAGCGGGTGACGTAGTGCTGCTGGCGTTCTTGCAGCACATTCGTATAGAGTGCGGCTCCGATGCAGGGAGCCAATACCATGCGTACGGTAATCATGGTACATATCCAGGAAGAAAGATATTTGTAAGGCATGCGTTGGGTGGCGTAGGTTGGAATCAGCGAGTAGAGGAACATCATGCCGGTGGAGCGGATGATGACCGGATACTTCATCCGTTCGTACAGTCCTGCACCTTGTACCTCGAAATACATGAACATGGCGGAAAGCCCCAATAGAAGGAAACCGGCGGCAAAGAGATATTTGAAGTGTACGCCTTTTACGCTGAGCCAGATAGTGGCTATACCGCCGATGAGGTAGCCCAGCATGGACCAGTTGCCCAGGGTGGCATTCTGAAAGTTGTCCAGTTTCATGCCTATGCCCGTGAATACATTGACAAACATGGCGCTGGAATTCAGTACCATTAACAGAAAATAGAATAGGAAACCCATACGGATGGTACGCAGTTTGAATACATCGAGCTGATAGTAAGGATTGCGCTGGGTAGACTCGATATAGAGAAATATGCCGCCAGCAATGATGGCGCAGACTGTGGCCCATTGTATGGTTGGGTCATCGTACCAGTCGAGCACTTTGCCATAAGTAAGCACGTAGGTAATGCAGGCTAGTGTGATGCAGAAGATGGAGGCATTGCCGAACTGCTTGAAGTTGATGGGGAAACGGCGGGTGGTATATTTATGATAAGGCATAGTAATGAAGGTGATGAGGATGCAAAGTAATAGTAGCCCCATCATAAGTAGTGTATGTACTGCCATTCATATTCAAAAGCGAGCCAGGCGGTGAGCGAGGTTCCCAATTGCCCCAGTACCATGAAGAATAGATAGATGGCGGGTTGTGCCGCACTCCGTTCGATGTCCAGCTTGTCCCAGCCTTCGTCAGTTGTGGCTCGTTGCCGGGTGTAATTTTGTCGTACGCCTCGATATGCCTGCATACTTTATGAGGGTGAAGAGGTTGACCATCATCAGCACCATTCGTAGGAATCCCATAAAGATGCTGCATAGTGCCAGCAGGAAAACGCTGTCTGTCTTGGCACAGATATAGCTGAAGATGTACATCAGGGAGAATCCTGCCAGGCACATCATTTTCTGCCGGCGTATGACTACCAGCCTATACAGAAAAGGGCAGAATGCTGCCATGCCAATGGAAGTGGCGAAGTTGGCAAACTGGATATGCTCGGAAATGATGCCGAGTTCGCTCATCATTTCGGTGCTTGCCACCGAGTAGGTACCGCCCACAGTCAGTATCGGCAAAAAGAATACGAATAGGATGATGATACCTACCGGTTTGGGTACCAGTTGTAGAAAGGATAGTTCTTGGGGTATGAGGGCATGGGGATAAGGGTTAAGGGGTTAGGGATTAAGGGTTAAAGATTAAGGATTAGGGGGTAAGGATTAAGGAGTTGGTTGCCTTAATCCCTAACCTCTAATCCTTAATCCCTATTTTTTTGTTTTCGCTTTGACTATTACCATCATACCGGCGGCAAGGCTGCTGTTGTCTTCTTTGGACAAATCGGTAAAGTCGATGCGGACTGGGATGCGTTGCTGTATCTTCACGAAGTTGCCGGCAGAATTATCCGTGGGCACTAGGGAATATTTGGAGCCGGTGGCTCCGGAGATGGCAGTGATTTTTCCTTTGAATTCTTTGTCGCTGATGGCATCGACGGTAATGACTACTTCTTGTCCCAAGTGCAGATTCTCAATCTGGGTTTCCTTGTAGTTGGCTATAATCACTTTGTGTGTCAGGCAGAATGTAGGTGATGGTTTGTCCGGCAGTGATGAATTGTCCTTCTTCAAGAGTACGCCGCCCCAATTTCCCATCACAAGGAGCTACTACTACGGTGTAGGAGAGATTCAGTCGTGCCATTTCGAGTGCGGCTGTTGCCCGTTGTATGGCAGCTTCGGTATTTTCACGGCGATGTGACACTTCGTTCACACCCGACAAGGCAGCTTTCTGTTGTCGTTTCACGGCTTCCAACTTCTTGTGGGTAGCTGCATATTCGGTTTCTATCTGTTCCAATTGAATGGGGGTGGCAGCGTTTCTCTTCACCAGATTCTGGTATCGTTGGCGGTCTTTCTCCAGCTTGGTAAGGCGGATTTCTATCTCTGCTATGGAGGCGTCGTAGACAGAGGCTGTAGTTTGCGTGGTTTGTAGTGTGGCACCAATGACTGTGGCACCGGCTTGTGCATCCTTGAGTGCAGCTTCAGCTTCCATGACTCTGATTTTATATTCCCGGTCGTCCAATATAAGTAAGGTATCTCCTTTGTGTACTTCTTGGTGTTCTGTGAAACAAATTTTCTTGATATATCCTGATGCGCGCAGATTGACGGGAGATATGTATTGTTCAATCTGTGCATCATTACTGGTTTCCGTCCGTTTGTAGTTCAAAAAGAGGCAGACCACTTGAATAATTCCCCAGATAAGGATAACTATTCCTAATAGGCTGACAACGATTTGCCAACGGCGAAGCTTCTTCAATTTCCGTGCTTTTTCTTGGTGGGTACTTGCGGTGTTATTGTTCTCTTTTGTTTCCATATTTTCTATATTATATTGTTTACTTATTATTATATATACATCCGTCCTTGAATACGGGCTCTATTCATCTTCCTCTTTAATGAATTGAGGGGCTCAACGTCTCCAGCTGTCCCGTCAGCTTCAGCAAAGTCAGATTGGTTATCCGGTAATTGTAGTGGGCACTGATATAGTTGTTTTGGGCTTCGCTCATCCGCATTTCGTCCTGCAACACTTCGGTCATTGAGGCGATTCCTTCCCGATAACGGTCCATGGTAACGGTATATACATCTTCAGCAAGCAGATAATTGTCCTTCTGCTTCTTAAAGTTACGCTGGCTGTTCATCAGGTCATTGGTAGCATTCAGATATTGTGTCTGAAGATTTTTTCGGGTATTCTCTTGAGCGAGTTTGATGTTCTCTATGTCAATGGTTGCCTTACGCATCTTGTAGCGTTTGTCCAGTCCGTCGAAAATGGGAATGCGCAAGGAGAGTCCCACTCCATAGGAGCGATACCAATGGTTGGAAGGGCCGGAATGGAACCAATGGTAAGCTTTGTCCGTATAGGCAGAGAACATCCAGCTTCCCGTCAAGCTCAAGGAGGGGATGTAACCGTTGCTGACTATTGTTTTTTGTTGCTCTGCGAGTTGTTTCTGTGATTGCAGCAGCTGTAGTTCATATAGTGTTTCAGATAGCCCGGTGAGTGCTGCGGGCGTAATCATTTCTGTATTCACCGGTACCAGTGCTATATTTTCTTCTGCCGGATAGTCGATGATGTATTTCAGTAGGTTCAGTTGCTGTTCCATCATGGCTTGTGCGTTGTCGTGTTGCACCTTGAGGTTCTCCAGGTTGATGTTGACGCGTTTCACATCTACTTCCATAGCCATACCGTTGTCATAGAAGGCTGAGTGATATCTCTCAACTCTTCTAGGCGAGTGATGTTGGCTTTTATCAAAATAATCTGTTCAGCTGTAACCTGTCCTAGGTAGTACATTTGACTAATTTGAAGGATGAGGTCTTCTCTTGCCTTTTCATAAGAAAGGCGATTCATCTCATCCATGGTTTTAGCTATGGACAGAGTGGTGTAGAGTGTTTGGTTATAAAGTGGTATCTGCAGCTGTAATCCGAAGTTGGCGTTGTATTGCAAAGTTTGGGTTACATTATAGGGATTGCCATACGCTGAACCATCGGTAACGGATACGGGTGGATCGATATTGTCGTTATAGTTGGCAAAACCATTGATTTGGGGCAGTAGTTTGGCTCGATTCTCAGAGATGCCGTATTTCCCTTTTTGTATTTCCTTCCGTTTGCTTTGTAAGGACAAATTGTTTTCGATACCTATTTTGAGGCAGTCCTCCAAGGTTAGGGTATCTTGTGCTCTTGTACCTAGTGCAAGCAGACACAGAAAGGAAAATGTGAACAGTTGTCTTTTCATAATAGTCACTTGATATTTGCACACAAAGTTAGTGGCTTAAAATGCAAGAGGACTATCCATATATCAACTGTTTGTATTCATATTTTCCTTTTTACTATAATTTGAAAACAAACCATAGTAAAAAACGAGTATTAAAAACAAAAAAGACCGCCAAGAGTGGAAGCCTCCTAACAGTCTAAATCTTCTTTGTAGCGGGACCGGGATTGAACCGGGGACCTCATGATTATGAATCATGCGCTCTAACCAGCTGAGCTATCCCGCCATCATTTCTCGATTGCGGGTGCAAAGATATAGCTTTTATTTAAATTGCCAAAACTTTTATGGATATTTTCTGCTTTTTCTTTTGCTGATAGGGTGCTGAAGTGGTTTGCAGTACTTTTTATTAAAAGTCTTTGTATAACATTATCAATGAATTAGGGGCGTATGGAAAGGGAGGTATAAATAAATTTGATGATTTATTTTCTGTAATTAGAAAAAAGTATTTATCTTGGCTGGCGCAATAAAAAGCAGAATAGACTATGGAAAGAAAGAAAATACATTTGGAATATCTCTTGAATGCGACTTCTAAAAGTATTCTTTGGGCAGCGATAAGTACCCCTACTGGTTTGGAGGGCTGGTTTGCTGATAGGGTTCAGTCAGACGATAAAACAGTAACCTTTTTTGGGGAAAAACAGAAAACGTGATGCCGAGATTATTGCCGTGCGGGCGTATTCATTCATCCGCTTCCGCTGGCTGGACGATGAGAACGAGCGAGAATACTTTGAACTGAAGATGACAAACAATGAGTTGACCAATGATTTCGTATTGGAGATAACAGACTTTGCCGATATAGACGAGGTGGGTGATTCGCGTGAATTATGGGAATCGCAAGTGGATACTTTGCGAAGAACTTGTGGTTTTTAGTTAACTTTAGATTAAAAATTTCCCGTACTCCCTTTTTTGTACTACTTTTGTGCTCTCATTGCATGAAACGAGTAAAATGCTGCGCATAAAAAAGTTAGATATATTTGTTTTGAAGAGCTTTTGCATGCTCTTTATGGGTACTTTCTTCATCTGCCTCTTCATCTTTATGATGCAGTTTTTATGGAGGTATGTGGACGAAATGGTAGGAAAAGGATTGGAGATGACTGTCCTTGCACAGTTTTTCTTTTATTCTGCGCTTTCGTTGGTACCTGCGTCGTTGCCGCTGGCTATTCTGCTGGCTGCCCTTATCACCTTTGGAAATTTCGGAGAACGTTTTGAATTACTTGCCATGAAGCAGCCGGTATTTCTTTATTGAAAATCATGCGGCCCCTGATTATCTTTATTTGTTTCATCTGTTGTGTCTCTTTCTATTTCCAAAATGTCATAGGACCAAAAGCCCAAACAAAATTATGGACTTTGCTTATTTCCATGAAGCAGAAATCTCCCGAAGTGGATATTCCTGAAGGTGTGTTCTACGATGAAATAGATGGTTATAATCTGTATGTGAAGCATAAGAACCGCAAAACTGGTATGCTGTATGACGTACTGATATATAATTTTGAGAAAGGTTTTGAGAATGCTCAAATTATCAAGTCTGATTCGGGACGTCTGGAGATGACGGCTGACAAACAGCATTTATATTTGCATTTATACAGTGGTGAGCAGTTTGAGAATTTGAAATCGCAGAACATGAACCAAAGGAATGTGCCTTACCGGCGTGAGACATTCCGCGAAAAGCATGCAATCATTGAGTTCAATTCGGATTTTAATATGGTGGATGCAGGTATCATGAGTAATCAGTCCAACAGTAAGGATATGAGAATGCTGCAGGCGGATATTGATTCCATGAAATTGCAGAATGACAGTGTGGGACGTGGTTATTATAAAGAAGCTATGGCAGGAACTTATAAGGTGACAGCAGCTTGTCTAAAGAGGATACATTGAAGATTGAAAAGGCCTATTTAGGTGAGTACAATGTAGACAGCCTCTACAATGTGGCTACACTGATGCAGAAACAGAAGGTTATATCCACGGCCGTCAGCCGTGCAGAGAGTGCGGGGAGTGACTGGAGTTTTAAGAGCTTTAATATATCGCAGACTGAAAGCAGCCTTCGACGGCACATGACTTCCTGGCATGAGAAACTGACTCTTTCTCTGGCATGTCTCATCTTCTTCTTTATTGGTGCGCCACTCGGAGGAATTATCCGTAAAGGAGGCTTGGGAATGCCGGTGGTGGTTTCTGTATTGATTTTTATTATCTATTACATCATCAACAATACGGGGTATAAGATGGCCCGTGACGGACAGTGGGTTGTCTGGATGGGTATGTGGACCAGTACTGCTGTCTTGGCTCCATTGGGTGCGTTCTTGACATATAAATCCAACAATGATTCAGTGGTATTGAATGCTGATGCTTATATAAATTGGTTCAAGAAGGTTGTGGGTATTCGCAGTGTACGCCATCTGTTCCGTAAGGAAGTAATCATCCATGATCCTGATTATACACGTATTCCGGAAGAGCTGAAGGCTTTGTCCGTAGACTGTCGTGAATATGCTGATAGAAAGGGGTTGAAACGTGCTCCCAATTACTTTAAATTGTGGATGACTGATAGCCAGGATGAGGCAGTGGAAGATATTAACGAACGTTTGGAAAGTCTGATAGATGAGATGTCGAATACAAGATCCGTTACTTTGTTGACAGCGCTGAACACCTATCCGGTCATCCCCATCCATGCGCATGTCCGTCCGTTCCGCAATTATTGGTTAAACTTGCTCTGCGGTATTGTTTTCCCGATAGGCTTGTTCTTTTATTTCCGTATCTGGGCATTCCGTATCCGTCTGAATAAGGATATGGAGCGGATTATCAAGACAAATGAAGATGTGATTGGAATTATAGAAAGGGATCAGAATAAATAAAAACAAAATAGATTATGGAAAATGTAAAGTTGAATACGATAGAAGAGGCCATTGAAGACTTCAAAGCCGGTAACTTTGTGATTGTTGTGGATGATGAGGACCGTGAGAATGAGGGTGATTTGATAATTGCAGCTGAAAAGATTACACCGGAGAAAGTAAACTTTATGTTGAAGCATGCCCGTGGTGTGCTTTGTGCTCCAATTACAGTTTCGCGTTGCAAGGAACTGGATTTGCCGCATCAGGTATCGGATAATACTTCTGTATTGGGTACTCCCTTCACTGTTACTATTGATAAATTGGAAGGCTGTAGTACCGGGGTTTCTGCGGCAGACCGCGCTGCTACTATCCAGGCGTTGGCCGATCCGGCTTCTACTCCGGCCACTTTCGGGCGTCCTGGCCACATTAATCCATTGTATGCTCAGGAGAAAGGTGTGTTGCGCCGTGCCGGACATACGGAGGCTACTATTGATATGGCACGTTTGGCTGGACTTATCCGGCGGGAGCCCTTATGGAAATAATGAATGAGGATGGTACAATGGCCCGTTTGCCCGAATTGCGCAGAATGGCAGATGAATTTGGCTTGAAATTGATTTCTATCCGTGACTTGATTGCCTACCGTTTGAAGCAGGAGTCTATTGTAGAAAAAGGAGTGGAAGTGGATATGCCTACAGACCACGGTCATTTCCGTTTGATTCCTTTCCGCCAGAAGTCGAACGGTTTGGAACATGTAGCTTTGTTCAAGGGTACTTGGGAATTGGATGAACCGATTCTGGTGCGTGTACATTCTTCTTGTGCCACTGGTGATATATTCAATTCCAAACGCTGTGATTGTGGCGAGCAGCTGCATAAGGCAATGGAGATGATAGAGAAAGCCGGTAAGGGGGTAGTTGTATATCTGAATCAGGAAGGTCGCGGCATTGGCCTGATGGAAAAAATGAAAGCATATAAATTGCAGGAAGAAGGCATGGATACTGTGGATGCTAATATTTGCCTGGGACATCTGGCAGACGAGCGTGATTATGGTGTGGGTGCCAGATTCTTCGTGAGATAGGAGTGCACAAAATGCGCTGATGACCAATAATCCCGTGAAACGTGTGGGCTTGGAGGCTTACGGTTTGGAAATAACGGAGAACGTAGCTATTGAGACTACTCCGAATCCATACAACGAGCGTTATCTCCGTACCAAGAAAGAACGTATGGGACATACACTTCATTTCAATAAGTAACTGTCTTTTTGTTTTCTTATATCAAAGAAAATCGCTTATTTTGCAACCGGATTTGCGTAACAATCATTAAATAGTAACAAAATGAACCAATTATCAGATCGTTTAAACAGTTTGTCGCCTTCTGCGACACTGGCTATGTCTCAAAAGAGCGCAGAGCTGAAGGCTCAAGGCGTAGACGTAATTAACCTGAGTGTGGGAGAACCGGACTTCAATACTCCCGACCACATTAAAGAGGCTGCGAAAAAGGCGATAGACGATAACTTTTCTCGCTATTCTCCAGTGCCGGGTTATCCTGCCTTACGTAATGCAATTGTAGAGAAGTTGAAGAAGGAAAACGGTCTGGAATATACCGCCGCACAAATTTCTTGCGCCAATGGTGCCAAGCAGTCGGTTTGCAATGCAATCCTGGTATTGGTAAATCCGGGTGACGAAGTAATTGTACCTGCTCCCTATTGGGTCAGTTATCCGGAAATGGTAAAGTTGGCTGAGGGTACGCCGGTTATCGTACCTGCCGGTATCGACCAGGACTTTAAGATAACACCTGCACAGCTGGAGGCTGCCATCACCCCGAAGACAAAGGCGCTGATTCTTTGCTCTCCCTCTAACCCTACGGGTTCGGTGTACAGCAAGGAGGAGTTGGCAGGCCTGGCCGCAGTATTGGCAAAGTATCCGCAGGTTGTTGTGATTGCCGATGAGATTTACGAACATATCAACTATATCGGCAAGCATCAGAGCATAGCACAATTCCCCGAAATGAAAGAGCGTACGGTCATTGTGAATGGTGTTTCCAAAGCATATGCAATGACTGGTTGGCGTATCGGTTTCATTGCAGGTCCGGAATGGCTTGTGAAGGCTTGCAATAAATTGCAGGGACAGTATACTTCCGGTCCTTGTTCTGTATCTCAGAAGGCTGCTGAGGCTGCTTATACGGGTACACAAGTTCCGGTGGAGGAAATGCGCAAGGCTTTCGAGCGTCGTCGTGATTTGATTGTAAAGTTGGCCAAGGAAGTTCCGGGTTTCGAGGTGAATGTACCGGAAGGTGCTTTCTATCTGTTCCCTAAATGCGATTCATTCTTCGGTAAATCTGCCGGAGAACGTAAAATCAATGATTCAGATGATTTGCCCATGTATCTGTTGGAAGTGGCTCATGTGGCTTGCGTAGGTGGTGCTTCTTTCGGAGCTCCCGAATGCATTCGTATGAGTTATGCAACCAGCGATGAAAATATAGTTGAAGCTATCCGTCGTATAAAAGAAGCACTGGCTAATCTGAAGTGATTCTAACTTCTTCTACAAACTTATTTTAGCAAGACATCTGTCATGCTGTCACGAACAGTTCGTTTCATCAAAGCGGACTGTTCGTTTTGTTATGACGAACACTTTGTTTTGTTATGACGAACACTTTGTTTCATTATAGCGAACACTCTGTTCCATACAGTATAAACACTTTGTTTTATATTATACGAACATTTTGTTTTCTACTATATGAACACTTTGTTTTATACTTATGGAACAAAGTGTTCATGTCTGTGAACTAACGTATTATCCGTATATAGAAAATAACAATGAGGGGGGTGAAGGTACTGAATTTCACGTGGGGATATAAAAAAGCGCAGGCAGTTTATCTACCCACGCTTTTGTTTTTGATACTGGGATTGTATTATTCTCCCGGATGAATTGCTTCAGAAGGACAAACATCTGCACAAGTACACACTCTGTGCAAGTCTCAGGGTCGATATGATAGATATCACCTTCAGAGATAGCGCCAACCGGACACTCGTCGATACAAGTTCCGCAAGCAATACAATCGTCACTAATTACGTAAGCCATTTTCTTTTAGATTTAAATTATTATTAGTACTAATTCGTTTGGCAAAAATAGTGGTTTTCTTTATTACTTGCTATCAATCTTGATTAAAAACGTATAATTTGTATGTCGTCTAAATAAGGAGTCGAGAAAGCGACACAGCATACCGCAGAGACTGAAAAATGTTCGTTTTTGAATTTCGTAAACGAATTGCTCTGATACTATTGGCTTTAGCTGGAGCTTAAGCCGATTTTCAACTTTTAAGAAAGAGTCGGATAGGTAAAAGTAATCACTGCGATTTCTCCTTCTTCGACATTCTCGGTTTGATAGGTACCTTTGAAATGTTCAAAGAACAACTGGTTGATTTTCTGTTGCACTGATACTTTTTGAGAGGCAAACCTGGAATCGGCTATAGGACTGTTCTCTATCCGGCATGCGATGATGTGTTTGTCCGGATGGTTGACCAAGAACATGCTGACTTTGCGCGTTTCTTTGCAGTCGTTCGGATAAAGCAGCATACTTGTCACTATTTGTGTAAGGCGGTTGACGTCGGTATGGATACGCACATCTCCCACCTCTACTTGTAGTTCCAGGAGGATACGGCCTTCACTACGCATTTGTATTAGACAACCTAGTTCGTTGCACCATTCTTTTACATTACAATCCTGCAATTGAAATTTCATCATATTGCTTCCAGGCGTGAGAGGTCCAATACGTCGTTTACCAGTTGGATAAGCTCACCCGAATTGGTCTGGATAATACCGGAATACTCTTTTCGCTCTTCTTCATCCAGTTCGTTGTCGGTGGAAAGCAGTTGGGAGAAACCGACTACATTGTTCAGTGGAATACGGATATTATAACTCATATTGGCAAGGAAACGGCTTTTTACTTCGTTGGCTTCTTCGGCAATAATTGCCAATTTACGCATTTCCTTCTCATCTTGTTGCAGCCGCTTCCTGCTTCTATACATATGTAGGTTGAAAAGTAACAAGGCTATAATGATGATAATGGAAGTGACCAGACAGATACGGTGAAAAGTGGCTTGCCGCTGTTCTTTCTGGAAAAGCAGTTGGTCCATATTATATAGGCTTTGTATCTGTTCTATCTGTGAGGTGGAGAATACTGTATATAACGAATCTCTTGCCTTGGTTATTTGTTTATAGATAGGAAGTGCGTCGTCCGGAAACCCATCTTTACTAGTATATCCGCTTTCTGAAGTCCATAAATCATGGCATTATCCAGTGAAATAGGGGTTACAAGTTCAATGGCGTCTTCTAAATAAACCAAAGCTTTGTCGTATTCTTTTGTCAGTTGGTAATATTCGGCATATGCTGCCAAACGTATCAACCGATAAGGAAGAAATGAAGATGTACTGAGATGCCGCTCTGCTTTCTGCAAATATTCCCATGCTTCCGCAGGACGTTGAAGGCGGGTATAGTAAAGGGCGTATTGTAAATCTATGAGCAGATACAAATTGGTATAGCCGTTTGTCAGTACGGTGGTGCCTTCTTCCTGCAATCTGTTTTTTGCATTGTTGAGTTCCTCCAGATACCGGAACATGTTGTCATTGTCATGCAGATATGAGTAAGCCAGTACCGCTTTTGTCAATAAATCAATCTGAGTGGCAAGGGAGGAATCCGGACTTGTCAGTTCAAAAGCCTTGTTTAGGTAGGTGATTCCTTCTTTGTAACGTAAGGTATTGAAATATCCAGTCATCAGGCATAGGCATGCTTCGCGCATACCGTCATGGTTGCCAAGACTTTGAGCCTTGTCGTACATGTCTTGTGCTTGTTTGAGGGCTAATTCAATCTTCTGGCTGATGACATAGAATTCTATCATCATCTTTTTGCCTCTGAAGTAATGACGGTAGTAGTTGTGCTCTTCAGACAACTGTTCGAGCCTCTTCAGCCATTGTTCTGCATGTTTTTGGTCCAGTAGGTTGTAGTAATAAATAATGTGCGCATATATGGCCGCACTCTGGTAAGGTATATTTTTCTGGGCGATGGCCTCTTCCAGTAATTTGTTCTCGTAATAGATGAATGTCGGTGACAGTTGGTCAAGCAGTGCTATCTGATATAGGGTTTCCAATCTGGTGGTATCGGCTGGGGAGGCAAGATATATACGTAGCAGGCTATCCTTGGCTTCTGTCCGTCGCACATCTGCGTGTGCGGACGGTAACAGCCAGCATAAGGCAATGAGCAATGTAAATATCTGTTTCATTTCTTATTCTCCTTTCTGCCTGTCTGGCTTATGGGGTGGGTGAAGCAGAAGCGTGACCTTCGGCATACTCTGAATCAATCCATATTTGTCCGCCGATATGCTCTATGATAAGTTGGCATATGGAGAGCCCCAACACTGCCTTGAGCATTCTCATTCAGCTTTTCAAAACGCTCGAACACAAGTCCCTGTTTTTCTTTCGGGATACCGCATCCGGTATCCGTTACCGAGAAAATAGCCATTTGCTTTTCCTCATTCACAGAAAAGTCCAAGGTAATCTTCCCGCGTTTCGTAAATTTGTCGGCGTTGGACAGCAGATTAATGAGAATCTGGTTCAGGCGCAGGGAATCCCCGTAAAACTCCTTGTGGACAATCCCGCTGGTACGGACTCAAAATCAAGGCCTCCCTGCGCGCTGGGGCTTAATTATTTCGGCAATCTGCTCCGTCAGACATGGAAGGGATATCCTCATGCGGTTGAGAATCAGCCTGGAGCGCTCAATTTTACTCATATCCAGCACATTGTTTATCAGGCTCATGAGATGCCCGGAGGACAGTGATATCTTTTTCAGGCAGTCCGCACACGTTCCTTGTCATCTATATGGACCGCGGCCAGCTCTGTCATGCCTATGATTGCATTCATAGGTGTGCGGATGTCATGGCTCATGGCTGAAAGGAATTCGCTTTTGCCCCGGCTGGCCTCCTCTGCCAGGGCAAGCGCTTCCCTGAGCTCATCCTTCTTGCGCCGCTCGTCCGCCAGCATGTCTGTCACATCTGCCCGGAG
>ENA-OQCK01000759-OQCK01000759.1-human-gut-metagenome-genome-assembly--contig:-NODE-759-length-15063-cov-22.186730_pt1 | contig 15063 bp, 12 predicted proteins | sample MGYA00242498_ERZ504578 | MGnify/ENA primary metagenome ERZ504578 (study PRJEB26092, sample SAMD00036229) | human gut metagenome | host: Homo sapiens | study: EMG produced TPA metagenomics assembly of... | reverse complement strand
TTTTTCTTTCTGAAAACATTTTTTTTATACGTTTTTCGAGTTCGAAAACGTATACCGTTAATGAATTCAATTATTTTTGTCCGACTTTTGTCCGACTGTTTTAAAAGTAAAGAGGATAAAAGATTGTGATTCAATCATTTATCCTCTTTTTAGTTGCGGAGGCCTGACTCGAACAGACGACCTTTGGGTTATGAGCCCAACGAGCTACCAACTGCTCCACTCCGCGATGTTGTGTTTTGATTACGGGTGCAAAGGTACGGCTTTTTTTCTAATCTCCAAACTATTTCTGTATCTTTTTCTCAAATAAAATAATCTTTTTAGCTAATGTGTTGATATATAGAGCGTATGCGATATGTTAATTAACGTTTGCTTCAAGATTATACTTTATTTGTTTGTGTGGTACAAAGAAAAAATGTAATTTTGCTCACATATATATGTAATGTGCAATTGAACTTATATGGCAGTATCAAAGACTAGGCTAAATTGGTAGACGTCGCCCGTCAGCTTTTTGCGAAGAATGGGGTGGATGATACGACAATGAATGATATAGCGGTGGCTTCCAAGAAGGGAAGACGCACGCTCTATACGTATTTCAAGAGCAAAGAAGACATTTATATGGCAGTGGTGGAGTCGGAGTTAGAGATGCTGTCGGGGGCTATGGAGAAAGTGGCTGAACAGGATATCGCTCCTGATACGAAAATACTGCGGCTGATAGAAACACATCTGGACTCTATCAAGATGGTGGTGTTCAGGAACGGGACTTTGCGTGCCGGCTTTTTCCGTGATATATGGAGAGTGGAGGCGGTGCGGAAGAATTTTGACCGGACGGAAACAAAGCTGTTCAGGCAGGTGTTGACGGAAGGAAAGGAAAAGGGAATCTTTGATATAGACAATGTGAATATCGTGGCGGATATTGTGCACTATTGCGTGAAGGGCATTGAAGCGCCTTATATACGTGGCCAGATAGGTGAGGAACTGGACGATGAGACAGGATGGGCATACGTGGCAAAAATTGTGTATGGCGCATTGGGGCGTAAAGAACAGAATAAGGAATAAAATTAACTTTATAATTATAAAATCAAAAATTATGGGATTATTAACAGGAAAGACTGCGATTGTGACAGGTGCCGCTCGTGGTATTGGTAAAGCGATTGCATTGAAGTTTGCTGCCGAAGGAGCAAATATTGCTTTTACAGACTTGGTAATTGATGAAAATGGTCAGAATACAGAAAAAGAAATTGCTGCGTTGGGTGTAAAGGTGAAAGGTTATGCTTCTAATGCTGCGAATTTTGAGGATACAGAGAAAGTGGTTAATCAGATTAAGGATGATTTCGGTTCTGTTGATATTCTGGTGAACAATGCAGGTATCACGAAAGATGGATTGATGATGCGTATGAGTGAGGCGCAGTGGGATGCGGTAATCGCTGTGAACTTGAAGTCTGCCTTTAACTTTATCCACGCATGTACTCCGATCATGATGCGTCAGAAGAGTGGAAGCATTATCAACATGGCTTCCGTAGTGGGTGTTCACGGAAATGCCGGTCAATGTAACTATTCTGCTTCAAAAGCCGGTATGATCGGTCTGGCTAAATCCATCGCTCAGGAATTGGGCTCTCGCGGTATCCGTGCCAATGCCATCGCTCCGGGATTCATCATCACGGATATGACAGCCAAATTGTCTGACGAAGTAAAAGCTGAGTGGGCCAAGAAGATTCCTTTGCGTCGTGGAGGTACTCCTGAAGATGTGGCGGATGTAGCTACTTTCCTGGCTTCTGATATGTCTTCGTATGTATCAGGACAGGTTATCCAGGTTGACGGCGGTATGAACATGTAATATGACAGTTGTTTACGAGGATAATCATATTGTTGTAGTCAATAAGACTTCTTCCGAGATCGTTCAGGGAGACAAGACCGGTGATACTCCCTTGTCGGAGATGGTGAAACAATACCTGAAAGAGAAATATAATAAGCCGGGAAATGTTTTCATTGGAGTGACCCACCGCTTGGACCGTCCCGTCAGCGGGTTGGTGGTGTTCGCCAAAACGAGCAAGGCATTGCCCAGACTGAATGAGATGTTCCGTAATGGTGAGGTGAAAAAGACCTATTGGGCCATAGTGAAAGAATGCCCCAAGGAAACGGAGGGCGAGCTGGTTCACTATTTGGTGCGTAACGAGAAACAGAATAAGTCTTATGCATACGATAAGGAAGTAAAGAATTCCAAGAAAGCTGTACTTCATTATAAACTTATCGGCCATTCTCAGAATTACTATTTATTGGAGGTGGATCTGAAAACCGGAAGGCATCATCAGATTCGTTGCCAGTTGGCCAAGATGGGATGTCCCATTAAAGGTGATTTGAAATATGGCTCTCCACGTTCCAACCCGGATGGCAGTATCTGTCTGCATGCCCGGACGGTACAGTTCGTTCACCCTGTGTCGAAGGAAATGATCCGGTTGACTGCGCCGGTACCCGAAGGTAACTTGTGGAACGGTTTTGAGATAGACTAAAGATAGAAAACAAAAAGGGAATGCTTCACAGCATTCCCTTTTCTTACTTTTAGGCATCTTTCATTTACTTCAAAACTTCTCCGCTTTCGCTGAAAAGTACAGTGCTTTCAGTTCCCTCTTTATCAGTTAAAACAACCTTGTAAGTTTTAGTTCCATCTTCGTTTGCTTCTACGGCAGCTTCTTTGATAGTAGATTCTGCATAGTTCTTTGTGATAGCTTCCTGCACGGCAGCCGGAAGGTCTTTCACTTCAATAGGGGTAAAATCATTTATCATAGTTATGGTCACAGAGTCCACCATAAAGTTGTCGGCGAATGCTACTGATGTTCCTAATCCCATTACCAATGCTACTGCAACAAATAACTTTTTCATAATTGTAGGTTTTTACTGTTAATACTATGTTGTTTTGTTTTCTCTGATAACAGAATGACAATATCTGTGCCAGAAAATAGATTGAATCTTTAAAATATTGATAATTAATGGATTATTCTTAGTGGAGGATGAAAGGAACATGGGGATAAGTGTGGAACATGGGGAATGCTTTGTGGAATTATTCCACATATCCGGCGGGAAGATGAGTTTATATGCTGTAAAGCTGTGCCCGATAGGAACAGTAGGGGCAACAGCCTTACGGTACAGTAGCTTCTTGTTGGTAAAGTTATTGAATATCGTACAGTTTCAATTTGTTATATAAAGTCTTCCGGTCTATGCCTAATAAGATGGCGGCTTTACTTTTATTGTTTCCTGTCTGCTTCAATGCCTCAAGGATACGTTTCTTTTCCGCCGCTTCATCATGCAGGCTGAACGTCTGCGGACTGGCGGACATTACAGGTTCCTGCAACTCATAACCTAATTCGGCAAGGGTGATAAAGTTGCTCTGTGCCAACAGGGTGGCACGTTTTACTATATTCTTCAGTTGCCGGAGATTTCCGGGCCATGAATACGTTTGTAAAGCTTGGCTGGCAGCGGCGTCAAACCCTATCAGCTGGCGGTCCAGTTCCCTGTTTGCCTGGTCCAAAAAGAAATTGGCGAATAGCAGGATATCTTCTTGCCGTTCTTTTAATGCCGGCATACGAAGGGTAAATTCATTGATACGGTGGTAAAGATCTTCGCGGAAGTTTCCTTTTTCAATGGCTTGTTGCAGGTTCTCGTTGGTAGCGCTGACCAGCCGCACATCTACCTCTATTTCTTTATTGGAGCCGACCGGACGGATGCGTCTTTCCTGCAAAGCACGGAGCAACTGTATTTGTACTTCATAACTTAAGTTGCCTATTTCATCCAGAAACAAAGTACCTCCGTTGGCTTCTACGAATGCTCCTGTTTTGTCGTTTAACGCCCCTGTGAAGGAGCCTTTTACATGACCGAAGAATTCGGAAGCCGCCAGTTCTTTGGGGATAGAACCGCAGTCTATGGCAATGAACGGTTTGTCGGCCCGTTTGCTTAGCTGATGAATACGGTGCGCCACATACTCTTTACCTGTTCCGCTGGCACCGTTTATCAGTACGGACATGGGGGTGGGAGCTACCAGACCTACATAATTGTAGAGTTGGCGCGCCGCCTCGCTTTCCCCCTCCAGGAAATTAGAGGGAGGAACGGTTGCACTATGGGGAACGGCTTTGCTCTTGGATGCTTTGGGCGTGACTGTGTTCTTTTCTATTCCTGCCGGTGTAGGTAAAGCTTTGTTTTGCAATGCCTCATTAATTTTCTTCAGCAACTCATCCGGTTGTACCGGTTTTGAAATGTAATCACTGGCTCCATGTTTTATGGCCTGTACAGCGCTTTGGATGTCAGCATAGCCTGTCATGATGATGAGTGGGATGTTGTATTTCTGTTCTTTCATCCATGAAAGCAAGAAGATACCATCTTGATCGGGCAGGCGCAGATCAGACAAGACAAGATCGTATGGTTGTGCGTCCAGTTGTTTGCGTGCGCGCGCATTACTGCTTGCTGTATCAACCGAAAATCCTTTTTTACCCAGCCAGGTTTTCAACATGGTGGCAAAAGTCAAGTCATCTTCTACTATCAGAATGGAATGTGGCATCTTTATGTGTTTTTTATTCGTACAAAAATAAACTTTTTTCACGGTGTGCCGAAACACGGACTCTATTTCTAATACCTTTTAACTTAACAGGGTTTAATTCTTCATTCTTCATCCGGAATTTCAATCTGTTTTTGTGCTTCGTCAATTACTTTTTCTATTTCTTTTACTATAAAGTTTGTTTTCTCTACCGCTTCTTCACTGATTTCAGCCGTCCCTCGTCTTTGTTCCATCCATGTCAGTTCAGGAATGCAACGGGTGGCTCCCAGCATGGTGAACAGCGGCAACAGTTTATGAGCTATTGCCGTGATGCCTTCCATATTCCTTTTCGCCAACGCTTCTTCCATATACTCTCGGTTCTTTTTTGTTTCGCTGATGAAGGTGCGGAGTATTTCTGCGGCTGCTTCCGGATCATCTTCCGAGAAGGCGGTCAGGGCAGAGAAATCCAACGTTTCTTGTTGGGGATGGTTTTCTTTGGCCGGTGCTGTGTGAGGAGCCGGATTTCCTGCGGCGGATACGTCCTTTCCTGTGGCCTGGAAGATGGCTGTAAACAATTCGTTTATGGTGAAAGGTTTGTGCAGGCAACCGGCAAAGCCATGTGAACGGAAATAATTTTCGTCCATATCGCTACGGGCGGTCAGCGCGATCACCGGCAGGGTTCGCACCCATGATGTGTCCAGCGTGCGGATGGCTTTCAATAAATCGAATCCGTTCATGGCAGGCATCTGTATGTCGGTGAGCAGGGCGTCGAAGCGCTTGTCTTTCAATTTGTTGAGAAGCTCTTCGGGATGATGGCAGCAGGTCACAGTCACTCCGGGGCGTTCCAGCATGGCGGTGGTAAGCTGTAACTGTATGCGGTCATCGTCAATTAAAATCAGGTGGATCGGCTCACTGTCTTTGCGGGGAGTGTATATTTGCCGGATTCCGGTTGCGTCAGGGGAAGCAGGAGTATGTTCCGCTTCCGGTCCGGAGGGATTTTTATCCGGATGGGAAGGCCCCTCAGGCAAAGGCAGATATACATGGAATCGGCTGCCTTTCCCTTGTTCGCTTTCTATCTTGATATCTCCTTCGAGCAGAAGCACCAGTTTACGGGTGATGGCCAGTCCCAAGCCGAATCCTTCTTGTCCTTGTGCGTTGTGGAGCCGGGTGAATTCCTGAAAGATACGTTGTTGCTCTTCTTGGCTGATACCACATCCTGTGTCACTGATACTGAAATGCAGTTGGCCGTTTTCCAACGCTGCTTGCAGAGTGATGCTTCCTTCTTTGGTGAATTTCAGTGCATTGGATAGCAGATTCTCTGCTATCTGGCGGATACGGAACGGGTCTCCTATGTATACGCGGTTTAATGATTCGTTGCAATGATAGTTCAGTTCCAGCTGTTTGGAGTCCGCCATCGGTTTGAAGCTGATATAAATGGTGTCGAACAGTTGGTGGGGGTTGAATGATACCCGGTTGATGTCCATTTTATGTGCGTCCAGCCGGTGGTAATCCAGCAGGGATTTGACTAGGCTGAGCAGGTGATTGCTGAACTTTGCATATTGTTCAGATAGAAACGCTGGCGTTCTTCGGTAGTGATCCGTTCCAGCAGGTCGGTATAGCCCAAGATGGAACCCACGGGGGCCTTGATATCGTGTGTGATGGTCAGCATCAGTTTTTCACGCGCCACCAGCAAGTCTTCGGCACGGCGTTTGGCTTTTTCCAGTTCTCGGCGGTAGTGGTTGCTGCGAGTGATGTCCCTCCATATCAGGACCAGGAAGAAAATAGCCAGAACCACGGCGACAATGGCGATTCCTGCCACTGTGCGGATAGAGCTTTGGCGGATGTATTCCTCTTGTATATGTTTGTTTTGTGCCAGAGCTTGCTCTTCTTCCTCTATGGTACTTAATAGCTGATTGACTTTCTGACTCAGTTTCAAGCCACTGAGGCGCAGGGACTGGGTGCGGCGATTCACCATTTCCATCCGTTCCTGATGGGTGTCGGTCACCCGGCTCTGTATGTCTTTCAGCATGGTGACCACCGTGTCTGCCGGGCTGTATGCTTCGGTCAGCGTATCGGTATATTCTTCCTGAATCACATTGCTGACTTGTGTGGAATCCGCTTTCCCGGGTGCGAACACTTCTCCCAGTCGTTTGAAGAAGCTTTTGGGCTTTTTGCGGATAACGTATGAATTGGTGTGTGTGATTACTTTTTTGCGCACGTGGGGAAGGCTGAGTAAAGAGTCTTGCTCGGCAATCAGTTCGTCGATATGCTGTTTGTAAATTTTATCTGTTCCGCCGTCCTGAATTGCTTTTAGCAGGTTGCGCATATTCCGTTCTTTATCCATGAAAAGCATTCCCACCGTATCCAGCCGTGCCAGTTGTATGCTGTCGGTCAGCAGTGTGCGCAGGGAGTCCAGCGCTGTGTTGGCCTGTTTCATGGCACGTTTGTATCGGTAGTACTGTCCTAGTTGTCCTGTACTGAGTGATTGTCCGATAACTTCCGCCTGATAAAGCTGGCCGATAATCTGATTGGTGACATGGCGCCGTTGGCTCAGGATGGCTTCATCATCGCTGGTTCCGGTCAGTGACTTCATCTCCTGATAAATATATCCGATGGATATAAAGAGCAGTGCAGTCAGCAGGATATAGCCGAATGCAACTTTCAGCTTGGTGGAACGGTTGGGCAGGCTCATGGTGGTTTTATTTTAATTTCGTATCACGGTTAAAGCGTAGGTAATAGAGTATTCCGGCTGTAGTCAGTCCGAAAGGAAATGCCATCCATATTCCTATAATTCCCCAGTCCATGATGAAACCGAAGAAATAGCCGGCCGGCAGGGAGATAAGGAAATAAGCGATGAATGCGATATACATCATGGGTTTCACATCTGCGATTCCACGAAGGGCATTGGCGAAATTTATTTGTAATCCGTCACCAACTGGTAGATGATGAACGGAATGATAAGTTGTGCTACCATCACGCTGACCGCCGGACTGTCACTGAACCATCCTCCCAGTTCGTTACGCAGCAGGAAGATGGGCAGGGCTCCTATTAGTGCGATGAACAGCATGATATGGAATCCGGCGTATGCCGAGCGCCGGACGTTTATCCGGTCATTCTGTCCGCGGAAGTTGCTAACCCGCACAGCAACGGCTGCTCCCATGCCATAATACATCATAAAGCAGATTTGGGAAATGGCGAGCATCACTTGGTGGGCTGCCAGAGCGGTAGTCCCGATCCATCCCACCATAATGGCGCTGAGGCTGAACGAAGCGGTTTCCATCCCCATCTGCATGGCAATGGGCCATCCCAGTTTGTTCAGGTGCAGGAAGTCTGCCCGGTTGAGCGCATTGTGTAGAAATCCTTCTTTATAAATATGATAACGCCGGGTACAGAAAAAAATGACGGCGAACACGACCACCATCATGATACGGGAGGCCAATGTGGAAATTCCCGCTCCCAGCAATCCCATTTCGGGCATTCCCAGTTTACCGTAAATCAGGATGTAGTTGCCGATGATGTTCATCACATTTCCTGCCAATAAGATCCACATGGAAACGCGGGTGTCGGTTATGCCATCGGCAAATTGCTTGAAACCGTTGAAAAGCAGTACAAACAACAAGGATATCAGTAAAACGATGAAGTAGGGACGCATTAAAGGCAGCAGTTCTTCGGGTTGCCCCAGCCGGTGGATATTCAGATAGAGTATCCACATGATGAGTGTGAGCAATACTGCCAGCAGTGTATTGGCAAACAGGCTGTTCTTCAGCATCCGTCCCACTACATGGGTTTCTCCCCGTCCGAACAGGCTCCCCACGATAGGGGTCAGCCCGTATGAGAATCCGGTAGCGAAAATAATGGCCAAAGTAAACATATTGTTGACAAAACTGGCGGCGGCTAATTCATTCGTGCTGTGATGGCCTATCATTAATGTATCGGCAAAACCCAGAATGATGACACCTATCTGGCCGATAACGATAGGGATACCTAAAGTGAAAAGTGCTTTGTAATGTTGCATGGTTAATAAATTGCTAATGTGCCAATATGCCAATATGCTAATTTGCCAACTAGCTGCGCTGTATTCCGCATGGCGCATTGGCAAATTAGCATATTATCAGGTCGGCAAATTACTTTTATAGTAGAGTGTGGAACAATTTTCCCGCACAAATGTTTTTTGTGCCGCTTCTTTTATCTGTCCGGCAGTGACCGAGCGATACTTGTTTACTTCATTGTTAATATCCTCCGCTTTGCCGGTCAGTTCAAAATAAGCCAGATTGGTAGCCACATTCAGGTAATTCAGGTTATTGAATATCTGTTCGCTTTCATAGCGGTTCTTTACTTTTTCCAGCTCGTCCTCGTCCACACTTTCTTCCGTCAATGCCTTCAGTTCCTGCCATACGGCTGTTTCGGCAGCTTCCAGCGTGACGCCTGGGGCGGGTTTGCCGGTGATATGGAACAATCCCTCGTCAATGCTGCCCGAGATATAGGCGTCGATGCTGTTGAATACCTGTTTCTTTTGCACCAGATGCTGCACCAGGCGGCAGGAACGTCCGCTACTTAGCAAGTCGCTCAGCATATCAAAAGCATAATAGTCGGGATGGCGTCGTTCACAGATATGGAATGCCATAAAGAGCGCGTCTACAGGCACGTTCCGCTCCACTGTCAGCCGGCGTTCCTCCGTTTGCCGGGGTTCTGCTGGCAGTGAGCGGGGGGGTACGTTGCGGCGCGGGATAGGGCCGAACCACTTTTCGGCCAGTGCCACTGTCTCTTCAAAAGTAATATGTCCCGTTACAGCCAGAATGGCATTGTCCGGTGCATAATATTTAAAGAAAAAAGCTTTTACCTCTTCAAGGGTGGCATTGGCTATGTGGCTGATTTCTTTGCCGATGGTAGGCCACTGGTACGGATGCACCTTATAAGCCAGGGCACGTAGCAGATGCGAGGCGTCTCCGTATGGCTGGTTCAGGTTTCGCTGTTTGAACTCTTCGATTACTACTTGCCGTTGCACTTCCAGACTGCGCGGGTTAAAGTCGAGAGACAACATACGGTCACTCTCCAGCCAGAATCCGGTTTCCACATTCTGACGGGGGAGGGTGATGTAATAATTGGTTATGTCATTATTTGTCCATGCGTTATTCTCGCCTCCGGCATTTTGTACCGGAGTGTCATAGTCGGGCACATGGACAGAGCCTCCGAACATCAGGTGTTCAAACAGATGGGCGAATCCGGTATGGTCAGGATCTTCATCGCGTGCGCCCACATCGTACAGCAGGTTCAGTGCCACCATCTGGGTTGTATTGTCCTCATTGTGTATCACACGCAGCCCGTTAGACAAGGTGTATCGGTTAATGTTAATCATCTGAGTCGCAAATTACTGAATACTGGCCTTGAGAATCCGGATATTCTCTACAGGGCGGTCTGCGCGGTTCGTTTTTGCTATTTCAATATTCTCCACTACTTCCATGCCTTCGGTTACTTCACCGAATACGGTATAAGAACCGTCCAGGTGGGGAGCGCCGCCTACGGTGCTGTATGCTTTGATCTGTTCGGGGGTGAAGCGGAATTTCTCTTCTTTGTCCGCCAGTTCACGGGCTTGGGCTTCCAGTGTGTCCTGCAATTCCAGTAATCCGGCATTGTCGCCCGCCTTGCGCATCTTGTATATTTCCTTCATGTGCTGGCGTGCTAGACTGTCGAACAGGGCCTCTTCGCGCTGTTCGTTTATTTTGTTCTCCATGCCCAGCAGTTGCGGTTCGGTGAACTTGCGTCCGGTAACAATATAGAACTGGCAACCCGATGAAGCCTTTTCGGGGTTCACATCATCACCCTGGCGTGCTGCCGCCAATACTCCTTTCTTGTGGAAGAATTTCGGATTGAATTCGGCGGGAATGGTGTAACCCACATCACCGCTGCCCAGCATGGCGGTATCCGATGCGTTTTTGCTGTCCGGGTCGCCGGCCTGGATCATGAATTGTTTGATAACCCGGTGGAACAACGTACTGTCATATACTCCCTCTTTTACCAGTTTGATAAAGTTATCACGATGTTTCGGTGTTTCATTATACAGGGCCACTGTGATATTCCCCATGGTGGTTTCCAGTTTCACTAGGGTACGCTTTTCATTTTCCATATGATGATTCGTTTGTTTTTTCGAGCCGGCGCTGCATGCAGTCAATGCGATGAAGGCCAGGCATATTAGTAAAATTTTGTTTGAAATCATGAGCTGTTTTTTTATTTATCGGACAAATATAACAAAACTCGCTCACATACGGATGGATTTCGCAGGAATAATGCAAACTGTTGGAAATAAAGGGAGATATGCAGGTTTACTCTATATTCATCCATTGAGGGGTTTTGACCTGTTCAGCAGGAGTTAAGAGAATAATGGCTACTTATCCATTGCCGATTTGAGGTTGCAAAGGAACGGGAAAAGACCTTTTCCTCTCCTTGTTTATTATTTTCATTCAAAAATCAATAGGAATGGTATTACTTACGAATGATGCGGTTAATGAATAGCCAGCTCCCGAATATCTGAAGCAGCATGCCTGGAATACCAATCCGGAAATCCTGTGCGGCAAGCCAGAAATCTCCTTTCGTCGCCTATTCTCCCAGCATCCCGACAAGCTGATAGGCCAAGACGACCCCAAGGAGCAGTCCGGGCGAAGCTTTCCTGAAATGCGAAGCCGCATACCCGGCAACCACAGCCAACAGAACGGATTTGAGAAAGATGGCGGGGCAGTACAGCCATAGCAAGCATCCCGAACAGTCTATTTCAGTTCGACAAGTTCGTACTTCTGACTTCCCATACCGAGCTGTTCGGCATAGTCGAGTGTATGCATCCCGTGGCGCGAGTCGATACGTTCGATCAGGTGAATTTTACCGTGGTCTTCGGAGGAGCGTACCAGATCGGTGCAGGCCCGGTCAAGCGCTACCGGGTCAAGCGAGGCAAGGATACCGATGTCGCCCATCCTCGGATCTTCAGGCGAGGAGTCACAGTCGCAGTCCACCGAAAGATTGTTGGCCACACTGATGTAGAGAATCTTATCGCCGCAATGGTCCGTGACGGCTTTGGCGGCCTCGGCCATCGACTCCAAAAAGTTATCCTGTTCGGGAAGGTTACCCCAGACTTTGCTTACGTCCTTGGTCGTGCCTGCCGAATGAATCCACGCCTTGCCGCCCGACGAGGCGATGCCGATGGAGATATTCTTGATTGCGCCGCCGAAACCACCCATCGCATGACCTTTGAAATGCGACAGCACAACCGTAAAATCGTAATTCAAGTAGTTCTTGCCCACGAAATCCTCTTTCAGGTGCTTGCCGCCTTTTACCGGCAGGGACACTTCGCCGTCGGCATCCATGATGTCCACTTTCGCAATCGCCGTAAAACCGTGGTCGGCAGCAGCCTTGAGGTGTGCCTCCGTATTGGCACGTCCGCCACCATAGGCCGTATTGCACTCCACGATTGTGCCGTTCATTTTCCGTACAAGTGGTGCAATGAGTGTCGGCTGGAGAAAATTATGTCCGCCCGGTTCGCCGGTGGAGAGTTTTACCGCAACCTTTCCTTCGGCTTTACGACCGAGAGCCTCGTAGATCTTCACAAGATTTTCCGGGGTAATTTCCTTGATAAGATAGACCTTTGGGAGTTCAGATGCGCTATCCGATGTCTTGTCCTGTGCCTGTACATATCCTGTTCCTATGGTCAAAAATACCATTGCAGCCATTATCATGCTCATTATCTTTTTCATATATACTGTAATTTATCAATTAAAAGTTCAGATTTATACCTGCCATCACCGTAGCTCTCGGCATCGGGTATCCGGCATTGATTTCGTAACGCTGTGCCAGCAGGTTTTCTCCGCGTGCCAGATGTCGAGCCATGGGGCGGCACGGAATTGTCCGCGCAGATTCCATAAGACAAAATCCTCGGTTGTAGCCGGATCTGTCGAGGTGTAAGTCCGGCGATGTACTGTATGCCCGTCGATACCGACCAGCGTCCTTGCGTGAAGTTTGCTCCGGCATAGAGCTTATGTTCGGGAGCGGCAATCACGGGATTCTCCATGTGCAGGTAGCTGTAATTGGCATCCACCGACCAACTCTTATTGAAACGGTAAGCGACCTGTGCTTCGACGCCTGCATTGTCTATCTCTCCCGAATTCTGGTTCAGCATACCGCTTCCGCTCGGATTGGGCAGGGTCATAATCAGGTTCTTGCCATCGATATAGAAGAGATTGATGCCATACGACAGGCTTCCACCCAACAGTCTTTGCGAGAAGGCTATCTCGTAGTTCCACATAGATTCCGGCGTCAAGTCGGGATTCTGCGGCGGGAACATGTACATCTCACGGAGAATCGGGTAACGGAAACCTTTGGAGGCAGAAGCCTTCAGTTCGATGGTATGAGGCAGGTGGAATGCCAATCCGGCCTGCGGCACCCATTCTGTTCCGACACGGGAATGATGATCAACGCGCAATCCTGCGTTGAACGTGAGCCACTTCCCGACATCCTGCCGGAAGTCCACATAGCCTGCCACCTCGTTTTCATGCTTATCCACCAAATCGCTACGTGTTCCCGCGTCTTCTCCGCTCACATATTCGCTCCATGCCTCGCCACCGTAACGGAACCAGTCGAAGCCTACGGTGATGCGGTTATCCTTGAAGAACCGGGCGCTCTGATACCATGAGATACCCATCATGTCGTCATACGAGTTGAAGCGGTCATCCTGCGGACCTTCCCCTGCGGAAGGCGTATAGCCGTCGTTAATCCAATGGTCGCCCCAGTTGTAGAAGAAACTCAACGCACCGGAAGTCTTCCCGTATTCATTTTCGACGGCAAAAGAGGTCATGCCCCGTGTAATGCGCTGATCACCGTCCAGCAGCGGAGCCGATACCGGGCCGGGATAAGAGGCGTTGAAGTGGGTCACGTTTACGTCGGCACGCAGATTCCAGTGGTCCGTCACCTCGTAACCGATCCGGCCGTAACCGCCGTACTGCTCGAATCCCATGTCGGCACGATGCCCGTCCGTGCGGTTGTACGAGCCGCTGATGACGCTCGAAAAACGCCCTTTGCGGATGCGGTTCGTCAGTTCGGTTTCCAACGTGTTGTAGGAACCGTACCCTGTGTGCAGGTGGGTGCGAATCCCATCCTCGTGCATTTTGCGGGTCACAATATTTACTACGCCACCCATGGCATTCGAACCGTAGAGTACGGATGCCGGGCCACGCAGTACCTCCACCCGGTCGGCCAGGAGCGTCTGGTAGGCATCGGCAATCGGATGTCCGAAGATGCCGGCATATTGTGGATGCCCATCAATAAGCACCATCAGGCGGGCATTGCCGCCACTTAACCCGCGTAACGAAATACCGCCTGCCGCCCCGTTGGAGACCCCGTAGCCCATCACGCCGCGCGAAGTAGTGAACAGACCCGGAACCTGTTCCGTGAGCACAGGGAGCAGGGAAGGCTGCATCGACTGCTCGATTCTTTTCCTGTTCACTACTGAAACAGTCTGCGACAAGTGGCGTATATCCGTCTGATGACGGGTTCCGGTAACGACCACTTCGTCGATAGTCAATGTTCTTTGGGCTGACAAGCTGTCTGCCGTATCAGATGTTTGGCCCGAAACGGTCAGGCTTCCGGCCAATATGAATGTTGCAAATAGTAAATGTTGTTTCTTCATTTATCTGAATTCATTCTTTTAGATTGTAATGTTATAAACTCTTCAATTCGGACGAGACAATCCTGTGGAGTAAGGCAATACCGGCAACAAGTTTCCAGCGGGCACCATCCCGTCTTTGTACGTTGATAATGTGCGGGACTGCCGTACCGTAACTGACGCGTACCCCGCTATCGGCAAACAAGTCGAGGGCCGGACGGCTGACCACGTCCGCATGGAGCTCTCCGACCTCTCCCAAAATCATCAGCGCCGCAGCCGCCTTGCCTACGACTTTGTCCGCAACGGAAGCTCCTTTCAGGAAATCGGAATCTTCCCGCAGCAGGGCATACAGGTCGGCCACACCGCGTCTGTCGAAAGTTCTGACTTCTCCGTTGGAAACGACTAAAGAATGTTTCCCTTCATGCAGTAATCGGATGATATCTTCCAACATAATGTTTCAGAAACTATATTCGTCGAATGAGTTTGGCGGGATTGCCCGCGACAAGGGTATTCGGCTCCACATCGTGCGTGACGACACTGCCGGTTCCACAGTCTGTTTTGGTGCTTTCGACGGATTACTGAAAGTAAGTAGGCTCATAAGTATCAATACTATCTGTTTCATGTCATTTTAATTTGGCATATTCTTCATCACCGACAGGTTCCAGCCATTCGGTACTGTTGTTCTCACCGGGCACTTCGATGGCTAAATGCGAGAACCAGCTGTCGGGAGCCGCCCCGTGCCAATGTTTCACGCCTGCGGGAATATTGATAGCATCCCCGGAATGTAGTTCCACCGGCTCTTTGCCCCACTCCTGATAGTAGCCGCGACCGCCCACGCATACGAGTGTCTGACCGCCGCCTTTCGTTGCCTTGTGCACATGCCAGTTGTTGCGGCAGC
>ENA-OQCK01000757-OQCK01000757.1-human-gut-metagenome-genome-assembly--contig:-NODE-757-length-15081-cov-3.445700_pt1 | contig 15081 bp, 17 predicted proteins | sample MGYA00242498_ERZ504578 | MGnify/ENA primary metagenome ERZ504578 (study PRJEB26092, sample SAMD00036229) | human gut metagenome | host: Homo sapiens | study: EMG produced TPA metagenomics assembly of... | reverse complement strand
TTTGTCAGCTCCCTGCAGGTGGCGATGCCCAGTCCGTGCTGGTGCAACTGCCGGATATTATAGCGGACTATCTGGCCAGTGGACGCACGGTGAACATCAAGGGACTTGGAAACTTTTTTCCCTCCATCACCAGCGAATCGGTGGAACGGATAGAGGACTGTACGGCAGATAAAGTGCGCATTTCGCGTATCTGCTTCAGGGCGGCAGGCAGTTTCATGCAGCGCGTTTGCCATCATCTGGACTTGTTCAGCTTTCAGGTTCAGGAATTGAAGAAGGAGCTGAAGAAGAAGTAAACGGTACTTTTAGTTTCTTTCTTGAAACAGCGCGTACCCCTTGAAGCCGGAAAGACATTCGAGGGGCACGTTGTTGAAGAAGTTGTGTGTTTCTTTATAGTCTTGCGAGTTCTTCTTTTTTTACTTCACCCAGCTTCCGTTCATCCAGCTGCATTCTTTCTTGATGTCCTCGAAAGAACTATAGCTCAGGTTGGCGTCCACCTTGTTGCTTGTCACGGCGATGAAGTCGGCATGGGTGTAGATGCCTTCTTTGCTGCTCAGCTCGGAGGTGAGGGTGATGTTGGTCAGCTTGGAAGTGCCGTTCTTCAGGGCGTTTTCGGTAAGGGCGGTTTCCACGGTCAGGGGCTGGCCTTTGCCGCAGACCTTGGCGTTGTCTATTTCCACTTCCGTGCCGGCACGCAGACGGATGCCTTGCTTGCTGCCGCCGTTGCCGACGAGGATGAGGTTCTTCAATACGGGGTGGGCAACGGGAGTGGCGGCGTTGTTGCTGCCGTTGTTGTCGCACTCCATTAGGCAGTCGCAGTCGTAGCCCAGTGTGGATTCGGCTTCTTGGTAAGCCACGAGGTTGGTGCCTTTGCCGTTCCAGCCTTCGGTCCAGTCGAAGGAGTCGTCGCTACAGCTTACGGCTACGAGGTTGCTCACGTTTACCGAGCCGCCGAAGAACTCAAAGCCGTCATCGGAACCTTTGTAGGCTTGGCAGTGGTCCACGATGGTACCGTTGCCTACGCCGTAGAAAGAGATACCGTTGGCTTCGTGCTCTTCATCGAAGGCAAAGCCGGTGTATTCCAGACGAATGTATTGCAGCGTGCCCGAGTTGTCGGCATCATCGTTGCCGCCGTAAACGGCACCGCCTATTTCAGAACTTCCCTTGCCGCCTTCGGCATTGGTGTGGGCGCGTCCGCAGATGTGGATGCCTCCCCATGCGCCCGGCTCTTCTTTTTCGCTGGTCATTACGATGGGTTTGTCCGGCGTGCCTACGGCGTTGATTTTACCGCCCTGCTTCACGAGGATGTAGTCTGCGATGTCATCGTAGACGGCGATAATCTTCACGCCTTCCTCTATGTGGAGCGTGGCACCTTCTTCTACGATGTATTCGCCGCTCAGCTTGTAGGTGTTTCCGGCAGCCAGGGTCACGTCGGAGGTGATGGTACCTTTCAATATCGTACCGTTTTCGATTTCATTGCCGTTTCCGTTGCCGCCGTTACCGTCATTGTCGTTGTTGTCGTCGCTGCTGCAAGCGGTGAGGATAGACATTCCGGCTACAAAGGCCAGAGAGTAGAATTTCCATTTCATTGTTTTCATAATTCAATTGTTTTAGTTGTTATATCCAATTTATCTGTCTGTCATTCAGATTGATTCTCTTAAATCTGCTTGTTTGTCAAAGAGTGTTCTCCGTTCCCTTCAGGGGGAGGGCGGGGGCTTTATAGGTTGTAGCTTATTCCCACCTCAAAGTTCGTTCCCTTGTGGTAGCGTTCCACTTCCATTTCCTGCCCCGTGGTGGGCACATCTTGCTTGAAGATGACATCGCGGTTCAGCAGGTCGTTCACTTGCAGCTTCAGGTTGAAGTGCTTGTTCAGGCTATATCCGGCGCTGAAGTTCAACGTGTGCAGCGTCTGTTGCCTGACATCGCCCAGACCCGACACGCCTACCGCATGGATGCGGCTGCCTTGCAGGTTGTAGAGCAGGGCGAGGTTGAGCTGCCTGTCTTCGCCGAAGCGTGGCGAGTAGGTGAGGTCGGCATTGGCAAGGATGGGCGATGCGCCTTGCAGCGAACGTTCCTTGTTGGTGTAGGCACCGCTTGGGGCAGCTTCACGTTGGTGTACATGTAACTGATGTTGGCGCCTAGGCGCAGGTCTTTGACGAGCCGTTTGCGCATCTCCAGCTCCACGCCGGCAGCCATGCCGTTGTCGGCATTCTTGAAGCTGTGCAGCGTGGCGCCGCCTTGCAGGTCTTGGATGCGTTCGATGGGGCTGTCGAGGTATTTGAAGTAGCCGGTCACGGAGAGCATGTCGCCGTCCTTGCCGAAGCGTTCGTAACGTAGGTCGAAGTTGTAGTTGTAACCGTTCTGCAACTCTTCGTTACCGCGGATTTGTGCCGAACCGTAGGACTCTTGATAGAGGAAGGGGGCCATCTCGATGAACGAGGGACGGGTGACGGTGCGCGAGGCAGAGAAGCGGATGCTGTTGGTGGGGTTCACCGCATATTTCAGGTTCAGGGCGGGGAAGAGGTCGTTCTTGTCTAAATTGCGCCGACGGGAGTACCAGTCGCCGCCGTCGCTGGCGTAGCGCACCCATTGCTTGCTCATTTCGTAGCGCAGGCCGAGGTTCACCAAGAGGGCTTCGGTGGGATAGAAGTCGGTCAGCAGGTAGGCGGAGTAGATTTCGTTTCCGGCGCGGTAGCTGTCTTTGGGCTGCATCACACGTTGTACCACGATTTGTCCGTCGGCAATGTTCTGCTGGTTGAGGAAGCCGTCGGTGTTGTAGATGTCGGTGATGACGGGGTTCAGTTTGTTCAGGTTGTAGTAGAAGCGGGTAGCGTTGTAGTCGCGGTTCTTGTCCTTGTAGTTGAAGCCGAGCTTGAGGTGGCTGGTGTCGTTCCACTTCCAGCGCATGGCGAGGTTGGCGTTCCACTCTTCTTCGTCCAGGCTGCCGAAGTAGCGCATAGTCTCTTGGCGGTTCAGTTTGAAGAGCCTGAGACTGCGTCGTTGTCTTTGACGTACATCACTTGCCGTCGGTCGGGCTCTTCGCTGCCGGTCTTGCTGTACGAGCCTCCCCAGGTCAGTTGCCACCTGTCGCCCTCGCCGAAGTTATGGATTCCGTTCAGTTGATGGTTTTGCAGGGTGTATATGTGCATGATGTTGTTGCTGCCGGTCAGCTCGTGTCCTTCGGCATCAGTACCTTCGCGGCGTTGGTAGGTGTCGATGGCATTGCGGGCGTAGAAGAAAGTGTAGCCTATGCGGTCGCTCCGGCGCAAGGTGTAGCCCAGGTAGCCGAGGGCGGCGAGCTTCAGTTCCTGCGCAAAGCTGTCGTAGGAGAAGTCGTCCTGCACGGTGCCAGTGGCTTCGAGTGTCTTGTAGAAGGCATCTTCCATGTTTTGGTAGCCGTTGCTGGCGCTGAAGGAGGCAAGCAGGCTGAGTGTCTGGTTGCTTATACCGAAGTTCTTGCCGAAACCGAGGTTTCCACCCAGTTCGGGCAACGAGCTCTTCTTGCTGGCGGCAAAGGAGGTATCGAAGATATTGTGGGTCTTCACGTATTTGTCAAACTCCATCAAGGCATGTCGAGGGCGGCCGCGTCTACGCTGGGTGTCTTCAAGAGCGAACCGCTGCGGTCCATCTGATAGCGGTCTTTGCCTAAGGTGTTGAACTTCCCGCCCGTGTTGAGGCTCAGTTGGAAGAAATCTTCCGGTATGTTTTCTTTGGTGCTGATGTTGATGTGCGCACCGCTGTAGTCGGCAAAGGCGGCTGCGTCATACACTTTGCTGACGGTGATGTTCTGTACGGTGGACGAGGGGAACAGGTCGAGCGGCACCAGCTTGTTGTCCGGGTTGGGCGAGGCGATGGGCAGTCCGTTCAGCGTGGTGGTGCTGTAGCGGTCGCCCAGTCCGCGGACGATAAGTTGTCCGGCGCTGGCGATGGAGATACCCGTTATTTTCTTTACTCCTTCTTCCACATTGCCGATGCCTTTGAGGGACATCTCTTTGGAACCGAGGTTCTCGATGGCGAGGGTCGCTTTTTGCCGTTCCATTTGCAAGGCACGTTCGCCTTCGAGGTTCTTCTTGGCGGTGACCTGCACTTCGCCCAAGGTTTGCGTGTCCGGCTCCATGTCGAAGTTCAGCACGGTTTCACCCTTTATCTCTACGGCGTTCATCGTCATGTCTTTGTAGCCGATGTAACGGACGGTGAGGGTATAGGTCCCGTTCTTCAGCTCCAGTGTATAGTTACCATCCAAATCGGCGACGGCGCCTTGTGCTGTTCCGCTTACTTGCACGGTGGCTCCCGTCAGCGGCTCTTTGGTTTGTCGGTCGGTGATTGTCCCTTTGACGGTTCCCGCCGTGGCAGCCATGACGGAAAGTGTGAGGAATAAAATAAGGAAGAAAATCTTTCCCAAGTCTAATTTCATGCTCATCTCTTTTCTTTGTACGTTTTTTAATCCGCTGCAAAGATGAGGCAATGACATTACACCGGTGATACATGGAGCATACGTTTCATTTTCAAATCTATTACGATTTGGTTACCGCACATTCTTCCGGATTGTTTGTTATCCTTATATATAGGCTGCTTGGGACGAAAAAGGTTTCTAATGGTTGCTTATTAGAGTTTTATGGCTATTTTTGTATCTCAAACCAATATTGATAAATATATGGCTGTTCATCGTGACGATAGTGAACGTTTCCGGCGCCTTTCCATTCTTGGCCGGATAGGTTGGTGGGAGGCTGATTTTTCTTCAAGGCAGTATCTCTGCTCCGAATATGTCTGTAAGTTGTTAGGCTTGGAAGGGGAATACCTGAGCTTTGAGGATTTCGGTAAAATGATACGCGAAGACTATCGGACGCGTATCAGCGGGAGTTCCTTGCCATTCAGAATATGGAGGTCTATGAACAGACGTTTCCTATCTATCTACTGAAGGAGTGGTCTGGGTCTACTCGCGCGTGGGGTATAAGGAGCATTTGCCGGATGGTACATTGAAGGCTTTCGGAGTGTTGCAGCGCGTAGAGATGCCGAAGGAGGAGGCTGCGAAGCAGGCTTTGCAAAGAGTGAACGATTTACTTTATCGGCAGACCTCAATATCCCATTCCCTATTCCGCTTCCTGAAAGACGAGGATATAAGTGCGGGCATTTACGACATACTGAAAGATATTCTTGATTTCTTTCGCGGCGGACGTGTCTATATATTCCAATATGATGAGAAGTGCCGGTACCAGAGCTGCACATACGAGGTGGTGGCTCCGGGAGTGGCTCCTGAGAAAGAAATGCTTCAAGGAGTTCAGGCTGACAGCCTGCCGTGGTGGACGTCACAGATTATGGCACAAAAGCCCGTTCTGCTGGAAACGCTGGGGCAACTGCCGGAGCACGCTTACGCCGAATATGAAATTCTGGCGAGACAGAATATAAAGTCCTTGATGGTAACTCCGCTGGTTGCCAATGACCAGGTGTGGGGATATATGGGCATTGATTTGGTGGACCGTACCCGAATGTGGACTAACGAGGATTACCAATGGTTTAGTTCGTTGGCAAATGTCATCAGCATTTGCATAGAGTTGCGCAAAACGAAGGATGAGGCTGTGCGCGAACGTACTTTCCTCAGCAACTTGTTCCGCTATATGCCTTTGGGGTATGTGCGGATGTCCATTGTCTGTGATGAAAAGGACAACCCCTACGGGTATTATGTGACAGATGCGAATTCTATCTTTGCCGATTTTCTGGGAAAACCTGCGTCGACGTTTATCGGCAAGACAGCCTCGTCCTTTTCAAGGGAGGCGGCCCCCAGACTGGAATATCTGCTTGAGATAGTGAACACCGGGACACATAAGGAAATGGACATGTGTTTTGAGCTTACCAACAAGCACTGCCACGTGGTGATATACTCTCCGGAAAAGAATGAAGTGGTGGCGTTATTCCTCGATACGACAGACTCGGTACAGACTCATCTGGCTTTGGACCATAGCGAAAAACTGTTCAAGAATATCTTTGCCAATATACCGGCCGGGGTGGAAATCTATGACAAAGACGGATTCCTGGTAGACATCAACAATAAGGATATGGAGATATTCGGGGTCCGTGACAAACAGGATGTCATTGGAGTGAACTTATTCGAGAACCGAATGTGTCCGCCCAATTGGCAGAACGTATACAGACTGAGGATATGGTCGACTTTCGCCTGAATTATGCTTTCGACCGGACTGAAGGGTATTACTCCACTTCCAAACAGCCGAAGGATGTGATACATCTTTATACGAAAGTGAGCAAGGTGTATGACAGTAAAGGTAACTTTACCGGCTATGCATGATTAACATCGACAATACGGAACGGATTGATGCCATGAGCCGTATCTGTGATTTCGAGAATTTCTTCCTGCTTATATCGGATTATGCGAAGGTAGGTTATGCCAAGCTGAACCTGCTCGACCGGAAAGGCTATGCCATCAAGCAATGGTATAAGAATATGGGAGAGGACGAGAATACCCAATTGGCGGATGTCGTGGGAATATACAGCAAGATGTACCCCAGTGACCGCAGGAGGATGCTTGATTTCTTCAGTAAGGCCCGTGTGGGCGAAGCCAAACATTTCCAGGGAGAGATGCGCATTGAGCGTCCGGGCGAAAAGGGAAAATGGAACTGGGTACGTACCAATGTGGTTGTCAATCTGTTTGAACCGGAGAACGGACAAATAGAGCTGATAGGCGTCAACTATGACATTACGGAATTGAAGGAGACGGAGGCTATGCTGATTGAAGCCAAGGAGAAGGCAGAAACCGCCGACCGTCTGAAGAGTGCCTTCCTTGCCAATATGAGCCATGAGATACGTACGCCCCTGAATGCGATTGTCGGTTTCTCCAGTCTGATGGGAGAGACCGGGGACATGGAGGAAAAAAGGCAGTATATGGCGATTATTGAAGAAAACAATGACCTGCTGTTGCAGCTGATTTCCGACATACTGGATTTGTCCAAGATAGAGGCCGGGACATTTGACTTTGTGGAAAAAGAGCTGGACGTGAACATGCTGTGTGAGGACATCGTGCGCTTCATGAAGATGAAGGCTAAACCGGGTGTGGAAGTTCTCTTCGACCGTCATCTGCCGGAATGCCGGATTGTCAGTGACCGTAACCGTTTGAATCAGTCATAGCCAACTTTGTCAACAATGCCATCAAGTTCACCACTGCGGGAAGTATACGTGTAGGATATAATAAGGTGGATGAAACTCATTTGCGTTTTTATGTGGCCGATACGGGCCTTGGCATTGAGCCGGAAATGCAGGCTCAGATATTCGACCGTTTTATAAAGCTGAATACGTTTGTGCATGGCACCGGCCTGGGGCTTTCTATCAGCAAGAGCATTATAGAGCAGTTGGGTGGCACAATCGGTGTGGACAGTGAACCGGGGAAAGCTCATGCTTTTGGTTTGTGCTGCCGATTGTATAGTATGGAAATGTGCTAAAATACACACTCACCACAAATTATGCAGATTAACACAAGTCAAAGCTCTTGATTATCAGAACTTCTAAAGATGATTTGTGCCAATCTGTGTAATTTGTGGTAAGTGATGATACCCTCCGGTTATAATCCGAATGAGAACTTATCGATGGATTGATATACCACACTTGCAATACTCAGTACCACAATACCCAGCGTGCAAATGGCCAGGCTGGCACGTGTATAGTTGTCACTGCGGAATGCTGCAATCGGCTCGTCGCTCTTGTTGATGTACATTGCCTTTACAATCTTCAGATAGTAATAAAGCGAGATGATTGTATTGATAAGGGCAATGAATACCAGCAGATGGAAGCCGCCTTCGAAAGCTGCCGCAAAGATGAAGAACTTCGAGAAGAAGCCCGCAAACGGCGGGATGCCTGCCAGAGAGAACAAGGCTAAGGTCATCAGGAAAGCGAGCTTTGGATTGGTATTGTACAGCCCGTTGTAGTCGTCGAGCGTGAATTTATGGGCACGCAGGGCTACAATCGTGATGACTGTAAATACGCTGAGGTTGGCAAACATGTAAATCAATACATAAAAGACCAATGAAGTCATACCTTGTGAAGTGCCGCTGATAATACCCAGCATGATATAACCTGCCTGCGAGATACTGGAAAAAGCCATCAATCGTTTCAAGTTCTGCTGACGCAAGGCGAAGAGATTGGCAAGCGTGATAGAGGCGATGATGATCCAGTAGAGCACTTCTTGCCATTGAGCTACCATCGGGGCGAATACCTTGATGAGGATAGTCATCAGCACGAAAGCGGCAGAGCCTTTGGAGATAACGCTTAAATAAGCGGTTACCGTACTTGGAGCGCCTTCGTAAACGTCTGCTGTCCAAAGATGGAAAGGCACCAGTGATATTTTGAATCCCATGCCGGAGAAGAAGAATACGAATGCCATAATCTGCAACGGGTCGCCGGTGAGGCGTGCCGGTATGTCGGCAAAGTAGAGAGTGCCTACCGTACCGTAAATTAAAGATAATCCGTATAGCAGCAATCCGCTGGAGAACAATGCCGTGAGAATATATTTGGCACCTGCCTCGGCAGAGTGGTGGCGGTATTTGTCGAAGGCAACCAGGGCTGCCATCGGGATGCTTGCCGTCTCCAGTCCGATGAAGAACATCAGGAAGTGTCCGGCGGAAATCATGAAGTACATACCCAGCAGGGTGGAAAGTGTCAGAATGTAGAACTCACCTTGTTTGATGGCAGTGTCTGGACGGCGCATCCATTCGTGCGCCATCAGGAATACAATCAGTGTACCTATACTGAGGATGGATTTCACGATGCTCTGTATCGGCTGATTGTGATACATGCCGCCGAAAGCATCTGCCACAGGACCGGGAACGATGGTGATAAGTGTGTGTATGGTCAGCAGAGCAACGGGCAGCATTGTGTTCAGCACCGGTTTGCGTCATTCTTGTGTGCATCCGGACTCATGAAGAGGTCGGCGACAAAAAGGATGACGATGACCAATATCAGCGAAAGCTCTTCTTTGAGCAGGAGGAATTGGGAATAATCCATATCTATTTACGATTTTACGATTTACGATTTACGATTGAAATTACTCTTGGGATTTACGATTTTATGATTTACGATTGAGGTTACTCTTGGGATTTACAAGTCATTTATCAATCGTAAATCGTCAAATCGTAAATAAATCAGTTATTGGCAGCACGCTGTCTCCAATCATGCCGCTAATCCACCATGGTGCCATACCGAGGGCGGCAACGCATGCGATGAGGATAATGACCGCTGTGCGTTCGTCCCAAGTGGCGTCGCTCAAGGTGAGGTGATGCTTGTTGGTGCAGGTGCCGTAGAGAATCTTTCCTACCAGTCGCAGGATATAGACTGCCGTAATCACGATGGAGCTGCATGCAATGACCGTCCACACGCGGTGGAACGTATCGGGATGCTGGAACGAACCGGTGAAGATGGTCATTTCGGCAATGAAACCGCTGAGTCCGGGCAGTCCCAGATTGGCAAGACCGGCGATTACATAGCAGACAGCCAGAAAAGGCATAATCTTCATCAGACCGGAGAGTTCGCGGACGTCACGCGTATGGGTACGTCCGTATATCATACCGATAAGGGCGAAGAACAAGGCTGTCATCAGTCCGTGAGAGAGCATCTGCAGAACAGCACCCGTGCAAGCTGTCTGGTTCATCATCAGGATGGCGAACAACACCAGGCCGCAATGGCTGACGGAAGAGTAGGCATTGATATACTTCAAGTCGGTTTGTACACAAGCGGAGAATGCACCGTATACCACGGAGATTCCGGTAAGAATCAGGAATATCCATCCAGTTCTTGTGCAGCTTCGGGCATCAGGTACATGGCTATGCGGAAACATCCGTAACCTCCCAGTTTCATCAATACACCGGCATGGAGCATGGATACGGCAGTCGGTGCGGAGGCGTGACCGTCGGGGCTCCATGTGTGGAACGGGAACAGAGCGCCCAGCACACCGAAACCGAGGAAGGTGAGCGGGAACCAGATACGTTGCTGTTCGATGGGAATATTGTGCATCTGTGCTATTTCCAATAGGTTCATAGAGGTGGCTCCGGCACCGTAGTAGATACCCAGGATACCGATAAGCAGGAAGGCGGAGCCGCCCATCAGCATCAGTGTCAGCTTCATGGCGGAGTACTCCTTGCGTCCCGACCCCCATACACCGATAAGCAGATACATGGGAATGAGGGCAACCTCGTAGAACATGAACATGGTGAACAGGTCTATCGAGATGAAGAACCCGAACACACCGATGGAGAGGAAGGTGAACCAAAGGAAATATTCTTTAGTCAGCGGTTGCAGCCTCCAGGAGGCGAATGTTCCGGTAAAGACAATGATGGCCGAAAGCAGCAGCATGGCTACCGAAATACCGTCTACTCCTACCGAATAGTGGATGTTGAGTGCAGGATACCAGACCATGTCGGCACGGAACAGCATTTCATCCGTGGCACCAGCGTGGCGTGCATTGAGGTACATCACGGTCAATGCTGCAGAAAGAACCAGCAGAGCCGATGCACCGGTCACCATCACCGCGCGTATTTGTGCGATGTTGCGGCTGAGCCAAAGACCCAGCAACATCAGCAAGGGGATGAGTACGAATAATGATAAAAAGTTCATCTTTATATTTACGATTTAACGATTTACGATTTACGATTGAAAAATCTCGGGTTATAGCAATAGTAGCAGTATCAGTGCCAGCGTGCCCAGCAGGAATACAAATGTATATTGCTGGATGCGTCCGCTCTGCAGACCGCGTATCTCGTCACTGGTAGCTCGGCACTCCAGGCAAGGAAGTTGAAGAAGCCGTCCACTACATGGCGGTCCCACCAGGCGATGGGGCGGCAGATGCAGCCGAAGATGATGCGGTGGGTGATGAACTGGTAGACCTCGTCCAGATAGAAGCGGTGGTAAGCTGCTGTCCACAAGCCTTTGAAACGGTGTGCCAATGTATCGGCAACGGGCTGTCGGCTACCTGCATAGATGTAGGTGGCAATGGCTATGGAAACCACCGCTACGGCGATACTTGTACCTGCCACACTCCAATCCAGATGGATGTTATATGCTTCACCGTTGGAACTGATGAAGTGTCCGAAAGGAATGAAACCGGCAACTATCGTAACCACAGCAAGGAGCATCAGGGCAGGGTCATCGCCAGAGGACTCTCGTGGGGGTGAGGCATGTGGCTGTCGCCCCCATCGCTTGCCGACTGTCCCGGCTCAGAGCCGGCCCAAAAGATACCATAATAAAGACGGAACATATAGAATGCTGTCATACCTGCAATCACTGTCATAATCCATCCATGATGGGGCTGAACTGGAAGCATGCCGTCAGGATTTCATCTTTGGAGAAGAATCCGGAGAACGGAGGAATACCTGCAATGGCAAGGCAAGCGATGAGGAACGTGATATGCGTAATGGGCATATACTTCCGCAGTCCACCCATGGCAGACATCTCGTTGCTGTGTACGGCATGGATGATGCTACCCGCTCCGAGGAACAGCAATGCCTTGAACATGGCGTGTGTGAACAAGTGAACATGCCTGCCATGTAGCCCAGTCCCCCTTCGTGTGGTCGGCTGATGTACATACACCCAGCGCCACCATCATGAAACCGATTTGGGAGATGGTGGAGAATGCCAGTACACGCTTGATGTCACTCTGCACACATGCCACACTGGCGGCATAGAATGCGTGAAGGTCCTACGTATGCCACGATGTGCAGCACGCTGGGAGCATATTCTATGAACAACGGGAACATGCGTGCCACCAGATAGACACCAGCAACCACCATCGTGGCGGCATGAATCAGTGCACTGACCGGCGTAGGACCTTCCATGGCATCGGGCAGCCAGATGTGCAACGGGAACATGGCACTCTTTCCGGCACCACCGATGAACATCAGTCCCAAGCAAGCGGAATCATTGCCGCACCGCCCTTTGCCAGCGCCATCTCATTAGGCTGAAGGTGTATGTACCGGCATAATACCCATAGACGAGGATACCTATAAGGAATCCCAGGTCAGCAAAACGGGTCACGATAAAAGCCTTCTTCGAAGCGGCAATAGCCGCCGGCTTCGTATAATAGAAACCAATCAGCAGATAGGAGGACACGCCCACCAACTCCCAGAACAGATACATCTGGAAGATATTCGTTGCTACTACCAGTCCGAGCATGGACATGGTGAAGAGCGACAGGAAGGCGTAGTAAGCTGGAAACCGCGTTCGCCCTTCATGTAGCCGAAAGAGTATATGTGTACCAGCAGCGAAACGGTACTGATGACCACGAGCATCATAACCGAAATCGGGTCGAGTAGGATACCCATGTCGATACTGAGGCTTTCTGTGAAAGGCAGCCATTTGAAGTTATAGGGCATCAGCGCCTCGTACGTACCATCGGCAAGGCGGGGAGCGCTGAAGTACATTCCTGCGGTGAGATAGGAAAGCACTGCGACCACACCCAGTGCCGCAGTTCCGATAAGGCCGGCAGTGCGGTGTGACATCCATTTACCTCCAAGTCCCAGAGCGAGGAAAGAGAGGAAAGGGAGTAGAAGGATTAATATTGTATATTCCATATATACTATGTTTATCAATTATTACTATTCAAGAAACATCGCTTGGCGATTCTTGCTCTTACCACTTCATCTCATCCAGTTTGTTCACCTGGATACTGCGGATGTTACGGTAGATGTTAATCATGATGGCAATGGCTACAGCCGTTTCGGCCGCGAGATGGCGATGGAGAATAAAGAGAAGAAATATCCTTCCAGTCCTCCGGGGAATAGGAAACGGTTGAACACCGCAAAGTTGATGTCCGTGGCATTCAGAATCAGCTCGATGCTGATAAGTATCGCCAGCGTGTTGCGGCGGGTAAAGAACCCATAGATGCCTGCGAAAAACATGATAGCCGAAACTATCAGATAATATTCCATGTGTATCATAATTCTTATCTTTTACGTGCTATTAATAATCCACCTACGATACATGCCAATAACAAGATGCTGACAGCTTCGAAGGGAAGCAGATAACCATACTTGTCACCGCTCAGCATGTGGTGACCGATGGTCTTGATGTTGACCTCCAAAGGTTCCACGTCGGTGGTGGCAATGAACTTATGCTTCAAAGTGATGAATACTACGATGATGGCACCGCCCACGGTGGCACCCAGTCCGGCAAGGAACCTGCTACGCTTTAACTTCTCGATGACATCGCCTTCGCCACTGGTAAGCAGTATGGAGAAGACGTAGAGCACTACGATACCGCCGGCATAGACCATAATCTGCACGGAACCGAGGAAGGTGTAACCCAGCAGAAAGTAGATGCCTGCCGTACCGAAAAGTACGAACAGCAGGTAGGTGGCCGAGCGCACCATGCGGTGGGTCGTTACCGTCAAGATGGAAATACGGTGATAAAGGCCGCAAGGAAGTAGAATACTACTGTTTCAAGAGTTATTTCCATGTTGTTTAATTACAAGTTACTATTAACGAATTACTTTGTTGTCTCTTCTTTGGGAGCAGTGGGTTTCTTTTTTTCTTCTACATGGCTGCCCGGACGGTTCAGCGTCATGACCAGTTTCGTGCGGTCAAACACTGCATGCTCAAAATCCTGGTCGAACGTGATGGCATCGTGAGGGCAGGCATTCACACAGAGTTGGCAGAACATGCACGAACCGAGGTCGTATTCGTACTTAACCAATATCTTCTTTTTCTTGCCGTCTTCCGTTTCAACCATCTCGCCGGTCACCTTGATGGTGTCGTTGGGACAAGCCATCTGGCACAAACCGCAAGCTACACACCGATGTTCATTTTTATCATTATGGGGCATGGTCAGCGTGCCACGGAAACGGTCGGAGAGTTTCAATGTCGAGCGGTTTTCCGGATATTGTTCGGTAGTCTTTCGTCGGCAGAATACGGTCATGGTTGTCTTCATACCTGTCAGCAGAGAAGTGACGCCGTGTATGAGTCCGCCGATATAAGAGTTCTTTTCTTTCATTACTTTTGCCTTTATTAAAATTATCCGCAAGGAAATCTTGCTCCGGCGCTACGCCGGTTAGAAATGCAATTTAAATACTACAATTAATACCATCAAAATCAAGTTCACCATAGAGATGGGTACCAGGTACTTCCACTCCAGATTCAGAATCTGGTCAATACGCAGGCGGGGGAAGGTCCACTTTATCCACATCAGCAGGAAGACTACGAAGAAGGCCTTTCCGAAGAACCATACAAATCCCGGAATGTAATCCATCACTGCGTTGAAGCCGTCCAGGCTACGATGTGTAGCGGCATCCAGCTCCCAGGAAGATGGTGGCTGCCACGGAGGCTACGATAAACAGATTCAAATATTCTGCCAGATAGAAGAATCCGAAGCCCATACCGCTGTATTCCGTATGGTATCCGGCAGTCAACTCGCTTTCGGCTTCGGGCAAGTCGAAGGGACCGCGGTTGGTTTCCGCATTTCCGGCAATGAGGTAGATGATGAAGGCTATCAATGCAGGGATATGTCCCTTGAAGATGAACCAGCCGTCAGCTTGTCCTTCTACTATTTCGGAGAACTGCATGGTTCCCATCAACACTACCATTGTCAGTATGCTCAATCCGCAGGACAACTCGTAGCTGATAATCTGCGCACCGCTTCGCATGGCTCCAATCAGCGAGAATTTATTGTTGGAACTCCAGCCTGCCAGCAGGATACCCACTACGCCGATACTCGATGCAGCCAGCAGGAAGAACACTCCTACATTGAAGTCCAATACCTCCAATCCCTTGTTGATGGGCAGGCAGGCAAATGTCAGGAAAGAAGCGATGATTACCATGAACGGTGCCAGATTGTAGAGGAACCGGTCAGAGAATTTCAAATCAATGATTTCCTTTGTCAACATCTTGATGACGTCGCAGGGCACTTGGAGCAATCCCCATTTCCCCACGCGCATCGGACCGAGGCGGCATTGGAAGAAGGCGCATATTTTACGCTCCATGTAAATCAGGATGATGCAAGCACGGCATACAATCAAGATGATGCATACGCCAATCACCACGCATTCGAGGAATATTGCCAGCCTTCCGGCATCAGGGAAGTCAGCATCTGTGTAATCCC
>ENA-OQCK01000756-OQCK01000756.1-human-gut-metagenome-genome-assembly--contig:-NODE-756-length-15104-cov-1.753021_pt1 | contig 15104 bp, 26 predicted proteins | sample MGYA00242498_ERZ504578 | MGnify/ENA primary metagenome ERZ504578 (study PRJEB26092, sample SAMD00036229) | human gut metagenome | host: Homo sapiens | study: EMG produced TPA metagenomics assembly of... | reverse complement strand
TCGGCGGACTGATTACCTTCGAGGAAAATGTGTGCCTTCCGTTAATCAATCAAAAATCAATCAAATTTTTATGGAGGTACATTATGGAATTCTTTAACTCTGCTGTGGATGTTCTTCAGACTCTCGTTGATCGCCCTGGGCGCTGGCCTTGGTATCTGGGGCGTGATTAACCTTCTGGAAGGTTACGGCAACGACAACCCTGGTGCAAAATCCCAGGGCATGAAGCAGCTCATGGCGGGCGGCGGCGTTGCCCTGATCGGTATGCTGCTCGTTCCGCAGCTCACCGGGCTTTTCGGCTAATCTGTCACCCCAAAACCCCAGCCCCTCCCGTCCTATGCGGGAGGGGCAGAAAGGAGGGTAAACCCCTATGGATTTTCTGTGGGATGCCATAACCGAATGGCTCAAGGAGCTTCTGGTGGGCGGTATCACGAGCAACCTGTCCGGGATGTTCGATTCCGTCAACCAGAAGGTGGCTGAAATCTCCGGCCAGGTGGGTATGACCCCCCAGGGCTGGAATGGCAGCATCTATAACATGATCCACAACCTTTCGGAGACGGTCATTGTCCCCATCGCCGGAGTGATTTTAGCGTTTGTTATGACGCTGGAATTGATCCAGATCATCACCGACAAGAATAACTTCCACGAGATCGAAACGGCGGTCTTTTTCAAGTGGATTTTCAAAACGGCCTGCGCCATCCTGATTGTCACCAATACCTGGAACATCGTCATGGGTGTGTTTGATGTGGCACAGGGCGTTGTCAATCAGGCGTCCGGCGTTATCATCTCGGATGCCAGCATCGACATCAGCTCCGTTATTACCGACATGGAGAGCCGCCTGATGGAGATGGAGCTGGGGCCGCTGTTCGGCCTGTGGTTCCAATCCCTGTTTGTGGGCATTACCATGTGGCGCTCACCATCTGTATTTTTATCGTCATTTATGGCCGTATGGTGGAAATTTACCTCGTGACCTCTGTGGCTCCCATCCGATGGCGGCCATGATGGGACGGGAATGGGGCGGCATGGGCCAGAATTACCTGCGCTCCCTGATGGCCCTGGGCTTTCAGGCATTTCTCATCATCGTCTGCGTGGGCATCTATGCGGTCCTGGTGGAGAATATCGCCCTGGATGATGACATCATCGGTGCGATTTGGAGCTGTGTGGGCTATACGGTGCTGCTGTGTTTTACCCTGTTCAAAACTGGAAGCCTCGCCAAGAGTATTTTCTCGGCGCACTAAATCGGAGGGAGGTTTCTAAATGGCTTATGTACCAGTACCAAAAGACCTGACCAAGGTAAAAACGAAGGTCATGTTCAATCTCACCAAGAGGCAGCTTGTCTGCTTCGGGAGCGGGGCGCTTCTCGGCGTGCCGCTTTTCTTTCTGCTCAAAGGGCCTGTGGGGACCAGCACAGCGGCCATGTGCATGGTCATCCTCTTGCTGCCGTTTTTCCTGCTGGCGATGTACGAGAAGAACGGCCAGCCGCTGGAAAAGATACTCCGCAACATGATCCGGGTGTGTTTCCTGCGGCCCCGGCAGCGGCCCTATAAAACCAAGAACTTTTACGCCGTTGTCATGCGGCAGGACCAGTTAGACAGGGAGGTGTATCACATTGTCAACGGAAAAGCGAAAACTGACCCGCGCGAGAGAAAACTGATCGAAGCGCCATCGCCAGGGCGAACCAGACCGATAAAAAGCAGCTTTCGGCGCAGGACAGCATCCCTTATCAGCGGATGTTCCCGGACGGCATCTGCCGTGTCACCGATACCTTTTACACCAAGACGGTCCAGTATCAGGATATTAACTACCAGCTTTCGCAGAACGAGGATAAAACGGCCATCTTTGAAGGCTGGTGCGACTTCCTCAACTACTTCGACAGCTCCATCCGCTTTCAGCTTTCCTTCCTCAACCTGACTGCCAGCCGGGACAGCTATGCGAACAGCATCAACATCCCGCCCCAGGGCGATGAATTGACAGCATCCGGGCCGAGTACACGGAAATGCTGCAAAACCAGCTTGCCAAGGGCAACAACGGCCTTATCAAGACCAAGTACCTGACTTCGGGATTGAGGCGGCCAGCCTGAAGGCGGCAAAGCCCCGTCTGGAACGCATTGAGACGGATGTGATAAACAACTTCAAGCGGCTGGCGTGGTGGTGGAACCGTTAAACGGAAAGGAGCGCCTGCGGGTGCTGCATCAGATCTTCCACATGGACGGACAGGAACCGTTTCAATTCTCCTGGGACTGGCTGGCCCTTCCGGCCTCTCCACCAAAGACTTTATTGCGCCCAGCTCCTTCTCCTTCCCCAACGGCAAGACCTTCTGCATGGGGAAAAAGTTCGGGGCTGTCTCCTTTGTCCAAATCCTCGCGCGGAGCTGAATGACCGGATGCTGGCGGACTTCTGGACATGGAAAGCAGCCTGATCGTGAACCTGCACATCCAGTCGGTGGACCAGGTGAGCGCCATCAAGACCATCAAGCGCAAGATTACCGACCTTGACCGGGCAAAAATCGAGGAACAAAAGAAAGCGGTCCGCAGCGGCTATGACATGGATATAATTCCCTCCGACCTTGCCACCTACGGGACGGAGGCGAAAAAGCTCTTGCAGGACTTGCAGAGCCGGAACGAGCGAATGTTCCTTTTGACCTTCCTGGTCCTCAACACCGCAGACAGCCAGCGGCAGCTTGCCAACAATGTGTTTCAGGCCAGCTCCATCGCCCAAAAGCACAACTGCAGCTCACCCGGCTGGACTTCCAGCAGGAAGAAGGGCTGATGAGCAGCCTGCCCCTGGGCTATAACCAGATTGAGATACAGCGGGGCTTGACAACCTCAAGCGTCGCTATTTTTGTACCTTTTACCACCCAGGAGCTTTTCCAGGATGCAAAGAGGCCCTGTACTATGGGCTGAACGCGCTCTCCAACAACCTCATCATGGTGGACCGAAAGCTCCTGAAGAACCCCAACGGATTGATCCTCGGCACACCGGGCAGCGGCAAGTCCTTCTCGGCAAAACGCGAGATTTCCAATGTGTTCCTGGTGACGAATGATGATGTTCTGATTTGTGACCCGGAGGACGAATATGCCCCGCTGGTGATCCGCCTGGGCGGGCAGGTGGTGAAAATTTCTCCCACCAGCAACCAGTATGTGAACCCAATGGACATCAACCTCAACTATTCGGACGATGATAACCCGCTGGCTTTGAAAGCGACTTCATCCTCTCCCTGTGCGATATTGTGGTGGGGAGCAAGGACGGATTGCAGCCGGTGGAAAAGACCGTCATTGACCGCGCGGTGCGGAATGTGTACCGGCCTTACCTGGCCGACCCGGACCCGGAGAAAATGCCTATCCTGCAAGACCTCTATGATGAGCTTCTGCGCCAGCCGGAGCCGGAGGCCAAGCGAGTGGCGGCGGCCTTGGAGCTGTATGTGACCGGCTCCCTCAATGTGTTCAACCACCGTACCAATGTGGAACTGGAAAACCGGCTGGTGTGCTTCAATATCAAGGAACTCGGCAAACAATTAAAACAGCTTGGTATGCTGGTCATCCAGGACCAGGTGTGGAACCGCGTCACCGTCAACCGGGCGGCTGGCAAGACCACCCGCTACTACTGCGATGAGTTCCACCTGCTTTTGAAAGGGGAGCTTGCAAGCTGGAGCGTGGAAATCTGGAAACGCTTTCGGAAATGGGGCGGCATCCCCACCGGGATCACCCAAAATATCAAGGACCTGCTGGCCTCCCGCGAGATTGAGAACATCTTTGAGAACAGCGACTTCATCTATATGCTCAATCAGGCATCCGGGGACCGGCAGATATTGGCGAAGCAGCTTAACATCAGCCCACACCAGCTTTCCTATGTGACCCACTCCGGCGAGGGCGAGGGGCTTCTGTTCTACGGGAATGTCATTCTGCCTTTCCTGGATCGGTTCCCGAAGGACACGGAGCTGTACCGCATTATGACCACGAAGCCCAGGAGGTATCGGCATGAGGCAGGAACCCCGCTTGCAGTTTACCAAAGAGGAACGGGCTGACCCGGCACTGGAAAAGCCCATCCGCAAGGCAGACCGGGCGGCGGACAAGGCAGAAAAGGCGCGGGCGAAAATCCCCAAGAAGAAAATCCGCTTTGAGGAAACGGTAACGGACCCTGCCACCGGCAAGACCGTCACCCGCCTGCGGTTTGAGGAAGTGGATAAGAAAAAGCTGCCTTCCAAGCTGTCCCATGCAGTACGGGATGCGCCTGGGAACGCGGTCCTCTCCAAAGCACACAAGGAAATCCGGGAGTCAGAGGAAGATAATGTGGGTGTGGAGAGCGCCCACAAGATGGAAGAAGCTGCCGAGACGGGCGGGCGCATGATTGAGAGCGCCTACCATTCCCACAAGCTGAAACCGTACCGGGAGGCCGCCAAAGCCGAGAAAAAGCTGGAAAAGGCCAACATCAACGCCCTTTACCACAAAAGCCTGCGGGACAATCCCCAGCTTGCCAGCAATCCGCTGTCCCGGTGGCAGCAAAAGCACGCCATCAAGAAACAGTATGCCGCTGCCAAGCGTGCGGGCCAGGCCGCAGGCAGTACCGCCAAAGCTGCGGAACAGACGGCAAAGACTGCCAAAACCGCCGCGAAAAAGAGTGAACAGGCGGCACAGTTTGTCTGGCGGCACCGCCGGGGCTTTCTGGTAGGCATCGCCCTGGTAGTGCTTCTTTGTTTCCTGCTCAATACCATGTCTTCCTGTTCCATGATGTTTGAAAGCGTGGGTTCCGGCGTTGCCGGTTCCACCTATCCCTCCCGTGATGAGGATATGCTGGGGGCCGAGGCCGCCTACGCGCAGATGGAGGCAGAGTTGCAGGACTACCTGGATAACTATGAAGCCACCCATGACTATGACGAGTATCACTTTGATTTGGATGAAATCGTCCATGACCCCTATGTGCTGATCTCTATCCTCACCGCCTACCATCAGGGGGAATGGACCCTTGCCGAAGTGGAAGGGACCCTCTCCATGCTCTTTGAGCGGCAGTACATTCTCACCGAGGAAGTGGTGGTGGAGACACGCTACCGCACTGAAACCTCAACGGACCCGGAAACCGGCGAAACCACCAGTGAGCAGGTCCCTTACGATTACTATATCTGTTATGTGACCCTGGAAAACTTGACCTGTCCCACCTGCCTGTCTACATCATGGGCGAGGAACAGGTGAGTCTCTATGCAGTCTATATGGCAACGCTGGGCAACCGGCCCGATCTCTTTGAGGCAATCCCAACGCCTCCAACAGCGGCAGCCTGGAATTTACCGACTACGACATTCCCCCGGAGCCCTGGAAGATGAAACTTTCCGGGCCATGATTACCGAGGCGGAAAAGTACCTGGGCTATCCCTATGTGTGGGGCGGCAGCTCTCCCAGCACCAGCTTTGACTGCTCCGGCTTCATTTCATGGGTCATCAATCATTCCGGCTGGGATGTGGGGCGGCTGACCGCCAACGGGCTTTTGAACATCTCCACCCCTGTTTCCCGCGAGAATGCCCGGCCCGGCGACCTGATCTTTTTCCAGGGGACCTATGACACCGCCGGGGCCTCCCATGTGGGGCTATATGTGGGGGACGGAATGATGATCACTGCGGGTCCCCGATTTCTTACGCAAATATCAACACCTCTTACTGGCAGCAGCATTTTTACACCTTTGCGAGACTGCCGTAACAGAAAGGAGCTTTTGTATGAACGCCAAAATCAAGAAAATCAATGCCGAGTATGAGAAGAACGCCGCGAAGATCGCGGACCTTCAGGCCCGGCAGAAGGAACTGGACAAACAGCGCACCGAGCTGGAAAACCTGGACATTGTGGGCATGGTCCGCAGCATGGGCATGACGCCGGAGGAACTGGCGGCCCTGATCGAAGCGTCCAAAAACGGCCAGATGGCCCCTGCCATGACGGAGAAGGAGGAAACCGGCGATGAAGAAAACTAAATCTCGTATCCTTGCCAGCTTTGTGGCCGTGATGCTCTGCTTCACGGCTTTTTCTACGGTGGCTTTTGCCAACGGGAACGACCCGGAGGCAAAGCCGGAAACCACGGCCAGCACCGAACAGGCCGAGGAAACGGAGGCCCCTACCACCGGCGGCATCGAAGATACTGCGGATGCAGACGAAAATGCCTCTGATACGGCAGAAACCGAAACCATGACCGAGGAAGATGTGGCCGAGCTGCTTTCCTCCCTGTTCGGCTCCCAGGTGGAAGTCACCACCACGGACAGCGGCCTTCAGATTACATCTAACGGCGAGGCGGCCAGTACCAGGACCGGGACCGTCACCACCAACGGCGGCAACTTAAATGTCCGTACCGGCGCGGGGACGACAATGCCGCCATCACCCAGCTCCCCAATGGGACCGAGGTGGAGGTGATCGGCACCGAAGGCGGCTGGGTGAAAATCCTCTTGCCGGAGCGTGAGGGCTATGTATGCGGTGATTACCTCACCATCAGCGATACCAGTACCGGCGATGGCAGCTTTTCCCTCTCTCTTGGCGAAGATGAACTTTCCTCCCTGACAGAACTGCTTGGCGGCGGAAGCGGCAGCGCCCTGACCCCGGACGGGAACCTGACCCTGATTGATGATTACGGCAGCACAACCGGCACCGGCAAGCAGTTTATCACACTGGAAACAAAAGCCGGGAATGTCTTTTACCTGATTATTGACCGTGATGATAAGGGTGAGGAAACGGTCCACTTCTTGAACCAGGTGGACGAGGCGGACCTGATGGCCCTGGCCGATGATGGCGAACCGGCCACCTGTTCCTGCACCACCCGCTGCCAGGCCGGAGCGGTCAACATGAACTGCGAAATCTGCGCTTCGGATATGACCGCCTGCGCTGGCCCGGAACCAGAGCCGGAGCCGGAAGAAACGCCTGCCGCCGAGGAAACCGAGCCAGAGCCGGAGGAAGAAAGCGGCGGTATGGGCGGCCTGCTGATTATTCTGCTGATCGCGGCCCTGGCGGGCGGCGGCGCGTTCTATTACATCAAATTCATCAAGAATAAGCCCAAGACCAAAGGCGACACCGACCTGGATGATTACGACTACGGCGAGGACGAGGAACCGCCGGGGAGGAAGATCTGGACGAGGACGCAGAGGAAGAAATAGACGATGAGTTTCCTATGGATGCGGAGCCGGAGGATGAGAAGCTATGAGATATTTCACCGACAACCCTCTGGAGCGCATGATGATGCAGGTCCCCCGCCAGGAGCGGGGGCCTGACCCCTCCCGTCCGGCCAAAGGCCACCCTTGCCACGGCTGCAAACGCTACGGGGAGGGCTGCATCCTGCCCTGTTACCGGGGCGTGACGGAGCAGGCGGCAATGAAACTCAAAGAAAGGAGCGTGAACCCATGAGCCGACTTGTGATTGCAGAGAAACCCTCCGTTGCACAGAGCATTGCCTCTGTGCTGGGGGCCGTAAACCGAAAGGACGGCTATCTGGAAGGCGGCGGGTATCTGGTGAGCTGGTGTTTCGGCCACCTGGCGGAGCTTTCCGATGCCTCCGCCTATCACCCGGACTACGCCAAGTGGCGCTATGAGGACCTGCCGATCCTGCCGGAGAAATGGCAGTATTCGGTGGCCGCCGACAAGAAAAAGCAGTTTGACCTGCTGAAAAAACTGATGGAGCGGTCCGATGTGACCGAGGTGGTGAATGCCTGTGATGCCGGGCGCGAGGGAGAGTCCATCTTCCGCACTGTCTACAACCTGACCGGCTGCAAGAAGCCCATGCTCCGGCTATGGATTTCCAGCATGGAGGATGCCGCTATCCGGGAGGGCTTTTCGGCCCTCAAGCCGGGCAGCGACTATGACGGGCTGTATGCGTCCGCCTGTGCCGGTCCAAAGCCGACTGGCTGGTGGGGATCAATGCCACCCGGCTTTTCAGCGTGCTGTACCACCGCACCTTGAACATCGGGCGGGTGATCTCCCCAACGCTGGCCTGATCGTCCAGCGGGAGGCCGAGATCAGCGTCTTCAAGCCGGTTCCGTTTTATACGCCGGTCCTGGACTGCGGCGGATTTTCTGCCGCCGGTGAGAAATGCGCCGAGAAAGCGGCGGCCCAGGCGGTGGCGGATGCCTGTAAAGGCCAGCCCGCCCTGGTCCAGACTGTGGAGCAGAAAGAAAAATCGGAAAAGCCGCCTGCCCTCTACGACCTGACAACCCTCCAGCGGGATGCCAACCGGCAGCTTGGCTACACGGCCCAGCAGACCCTGGACTATCTCCAGGCATTGTATGAAAAGAAGCTCTGCACCTATCCCCGCACCGACAGCCGGTATCTGACCGCCGATATGGAAGGGACGGTCCCGGCTCTGGCGGCTGCGGCGGCGAAGATCTGCGGGGTGGCTGTGCCGGACACCGTTCTGGCCGCCCAGGTCTGCAACAGCGCCAAAGTCACCGACCACCATGCCATTGTCCCTACCGAGGGAGCTGGGCGGACGGATGTGGAGGCCTGCCTGCCGGGGAACGGGAAATCCTGCGTCTGGTGGCGCGGGGGCTTTTGTGCGCTACCGGCTCCCCTTACCGCTACCAGGAAACGGCTGTCACCCTGTCCTGCGGCGGGAACCAGTTTTCCGTCAAAGGAAAGGCCATCACCGATCCGGCTGGAAAGCCTATCAGAAGGGAAAGGAAGACCCGGCAAAAGAAAGCGTCCTGCCGGACGGACTGACAGATGGAATGACACTCCCCGTCACCGCTGTCACCATCAAGGAGGGCAAAACTACCGCCCCGAAGCACTACACCGAGGACACGCTGCTCTCCGCGATGGAAACGGCTGACGCAAAGGATATGCCGGAGGATGCGGAGCGCAAGGGCATCGGCACACCGGCCACCCGCGCCGGTATCTTAGAAAAGCTGGTGTCCACCGGCTTTGTGGAGCGCAGGAAACAGAAAAAGGCCACCAACCTCATTCCCACGCAGATCGGCGTTTCCCTGATTACCGTCCTGCCGGAGCAGCTTCAATCACCGCTTTTGACTGCGGAATGGGAACACCAGCTCAAAGAGGTGGAGCGCGGCGAAGTGAAGCCCAGCGAGTTCATGGACGGTATCTGCAATATGCTCCGGGACTGGTGGGGACCTACAAGGTGATTGACGGTTCCCAGGTGCTTTTCCCCTCTGACCGGGAGACGGTGGGCAAATGCCCCCGCTGCGGCGGGGCTGTCACCGAGCGCAAGCAGGGATTTTTCTGTGAAAACGCTGGCTGCCGGTTTGCCCTTTGGAAAAACAGCAAGTTTTTCACCGCCAAGAAAAAGAACCTCACCAAGACGGTAGCCGCCTCTCTCCTGAAAGATGGCCGTGTGAAGCTCACCGGCTGCTATTCGGAGAAAACCGGCAAGACCTATGACGCAACGGTGGTGATGGAGGACACCGGCGAAAAGACCAACTTCAAGCTGGTGTTCGGGAATGGATAAGCCCCGCATGACGGAGGGCCAGCTTCGGCGCGCTCGAAAGCTGATCCGCCGCCTGTGCGCCAACTATGACGAGGGAAACTGCCTGGCCCTGGATGAAGGCGAGGGATGCGTCTGTGTGCAGAGCATTTCTTACTCCCTTCTCTGCCGGTATTTTAAGGAGCAGTCCTGCCTGCGGATGCGGAGCTGTGCGCGGCCATCGGCCAGGGAGCCGATGAGCTGAAACGCTGCCGCTCCTGCGGCAAGCCCTTCCAGGCCAGAAGCAACCGGGCCTTGTACTGTCCCCGCTGCGCCGCCTTTGAACAGAGGAAGAAAACCCGTGAACGGGTGCGCCGCCACCGGGGCAGATGTAACGCTTTCGGGGCCGGAAAGCCAGGTATTTCAAGGCATTTCCGGCCCTGTTTGTGCGTTGCCGTATGTTTTCCCCTTAACCCCTCAAAACCGTGTTTGAAACCGTTACAAAACCAACGCCAAGCTGTTCCCGTTCAGCAAGTTTACAATTCATCTATTCCCAAAGGCAGCCATTCATAGTATAATGGAGCCAACGAAAAATGCGTGTTTACCAATTTTGAAGGAGGTTTGCCTAATGAAAAAGCTGATAGCCATGATTGGACTTTTGACTGTATTGCTCGCTGGCTGTGGAAAAAACGATATTGCTAAAGTGTATGAGAAATCAGAGAGTGATGGAATTGTAGCCACATATTATGAAATGAATGATGGAACATGGCAATGTGATGATAACATATATCAATTTAGATTGGAGTTAGCCGGGAGAATGCCTAATGCTAAATCAGATAGCTCGTATGTCGTTCTTACGGACAATGAAAATCTAACTTTTGAAGATGTAGCAAAAAGTTTGTATAGCAGTTCGCTTGAGGATAGCAAAATAATGGATGGTTCTATTATTGTAGAGATGAAATAAACTTCCGTTTATCATTGGTGAGATAGCTCTACGCCTATTAGGTCATCTAACATCAACCGATGCTGATTATATTGTAAAAAAATGAATACCAGCCGCCCACCGGCGGCACCACCGAGCAGGAAATCAAATGGTTTCCTGCTTTTTTCATGTCATTTTTAGAAAGGAGTTGAACCTTATGGCTGATAAGCCCACCAACAAGGAACGCCTGAAAGAGCTGGGTGAGAAGATCGAGGCAGGCATCCGAGAAGTGTTTGACAGCGGCAAGTATGCCGAGTATCTGAAAGTCATGTCCCGCTTTCCCACCTACTCCGTCAATAACCAGATGCTCATTCGCTTACAGCGCCCTAACGCGACCAAAGTGGCCGGTTACAACAAGTGGCAGCAATTTGAGCGCCATGTGAAGCGGGGCGAACATGGCATTACGATTATCGCCCCCACACCCTACAAGAAGAAAATCGAGGAACAGAAGCTTGATCCGGACACCAAGGCCCCGGTGCTAGACGCCAACGGCAAGGTGGTGATGGAGGAAAAGGAAATCGAAATCCCCACTTTCCGGCCTATCAAAGTATTTGACTACGCACAGACCGAAGGGAAACCGCTGCCCCAGCTTGCCGCTGACCTGTTCGGAAATGTCCAGCACTACGAGGCTTTTATGGAGCTCTGCGGCGCACTTCGCCGGTTCCCCTGACCATCGAACCGATGCAGGACAACATGGACGGCTTTTTCAGCCCACCGCCCAGCGCATTGCCATCCGGCAAGGGATGAGCGAGGTCCAGACCGTATGCGCCTGCATCCATGAGATGACCCATGCCACCTTGCACAATTATGAAAAGCAGCGGATGGAGGCCGCTGCCGGGGACCCGGAGAAAGAACCGCCGAAGCCCAAGACACACCAGATCGAGGAAATCGAGGCGGAAAGCACTTCCTACATGGTCTGCCAGTATTTCGGCATCGAAACCGGGGAGAACAGCTTCGGCTATGTGGCCTCCTACTGCAAGGACCGGGAGCTGTCAGAGCTTCGCGCCTGCCTGAATACCATCAACAAAGCTGCTGGCGGCATGATTGCCGGTATCGAAAAGCACTTTGCCGAGGTTTGCAAGGAACAGGGCATTGACCTGTCCGAGCAGAAAAAGGAGCCGGAGCAGACACCCCCGGCTGTGGAAGAACCGGCTGCGGAGGAACCCGCCGCGCCGGAGCTGGACCCCATCGACCGGCTTGCCGCCGACATCGACCAGTTTGCCTTTGAGTTTGACCCTTATGAATATCGGGACCAGGTGGAGGACCGGGAGGCTGCGGTGAAAGACCTTGCGGCTTCTCTCCGGCATGGCGGAGCGCATAGTGTCCAGGAATGGCTTCAAAGCGTCCTGGATGAAAATGAGCCGGGGGAAGATACCGCAAAGGCTGCGGAGCTGATGCAGCGGCTGGATCAGCTTGCGCCTGTACAGGAAAAACTGCTGCTTCTGGATGAAGCGGTGTATCTGCATCTGCAAACCACCGAGGGCGGCTATGACTACACCCTCTATGACAAAGACACCCTCCACCAGATGGATGGCGGCCAGTTGGATGCGCCTGAGCTGCCCTGTCTACCGCCGCCCTGAAAATCTGCGAGATGCACGACCTGGGAGGCCAGTCCATCAAGTATGCGCCCCTTGCCATGATCGAAACCTTGCAGGAGGCGGCCTACCAACAGATGCAGGAGCAGCGGCCCAGGCCGCGTCCCGGAGAGTACCATGCTGCCGGATGCCCCGGAGCAGGCGCTGGATGAGTACTATGCCGGACCCGATGCTCACGCTGGATGATTTGGAAAAGTGCGGCTACCGGGACGGGGATATGCTCCCCCTCTCCAAAGAGCGGGCGATGGAGCTTTACGAGCGGGATCTGACCGTGTATGCGGTGGTGGATGGCGGCAGCGCAGAGATGCTGTTTGACCGGGAGGAATTTGACACCCAGCCGCCGGGACCATGTATGCTGTTTCCCGCGAAGAATGGGAGGAAAGCCCGGAGTTTGATGCGCGGGTGCAGGACCGCCTGAACCATCAGAAAGAACGGGAACAGGCATTTCTTTCCCATGAGGGGGACTGCTTCGCCATTTATCAGGTGGCCGAGAATGACCCGCAGAGGCTTCGTTTTATGAACATGGACTGGCTGAATGCCCACGACCTTTCTGTGGAACGGGGCAACTATGATCTGGTCTATACCGCCCCGCTTTCGGAAACCGGCAGCATTGACGGGCGGCTTCACAAGCTGTTTGAACAGTTCAACTTTCACCGCCCGGCAGACTTCCACAGCCCATCCATGAGCGTCAGCGACATCGTTGCGATAAAAAGGGATGGCGTGGTATCCTGCCATTACTGCGACAGCGTTGGCTTTCAGGAAATCCCCGGCTTTCTTCCGTCCAATCCGCTGAAAAATGCGGAAATGACCGTTGAAGATGATTACGGCATGATTGACGGCATCATCAACAACGGCCCCAAAGCAACGGTGGCGGAGCTGGAGGCGCAGGCAAGAAGCGGACAGCCCATTTCCCTGATGGACCTGGCAGATGCCGTCCACCGGGAGGAACGGGACAAGAAAAATCTGTGATGGAACAGCTCCGGCAGAGTCCGAAACAGGAGCGGAAAAAGACAGCGCCCAAACAGAGCGCGGAAAGGGAGCTTTGATATGAACAACTTTACCTTTGAAGAAATCAACCTGATGTGCATTTACAATTCCGGGGACGGGACCCGCCAGGAGCTGATCGAGGCCCTCACCGAGATGCGCGGCTACCTGGGCGCAGATGAAACGGAACTTTTGGAGCTTACTGACTCCACCCTTAAAAAGCTGTCCGCCATGACCGATGAAGCATTTGCCGAGCTGGAACTGTACCCGGATTTTGACGAGGTATAATTTTTTATATCTAACCTATATTTCCTCTTGACATCTGTACCATGCCGTTCTATACTGTAATCAAGATGTAATACAGTTAATACAGTATAGAACGGGTGGAGGTGAGAATTTGGAGATTGTCGTAAGCAACAAGGCAAGCCAGCCGCTGTATGAGCAAATTGCATCACAGGTTAAGGCTGCCATTATGAGCGGTGAGTTGAGTGCCGGTGAAGCACTCCCGTCGGTACGAGCTATGGCAAAATCCTTGCATATAAGCATTTTGACAGTTCAAAAGGCATACGGTTGCCTGCAAGACGATGGATTTATTGAAATAACTGCCGGAAAAGGATGCTATGTATCGGCACAAAATCAAGACTTCTATCTGGAGGAACAACAAAAGAGGATAGAAGAAAAATTTGCGGAAGCAATCGAGATTGCCCGTACAAGCGGAATATCTCTGGATAAGCTGACAGAATTACTCACACTTATGTATCAGGAGGATGAATGATGACCGATAATGTTTTAGAAATCCGAGAATTATCGAAAGACTATGGCGACTTTGTCCTTGACAAAGTGAGTTTTGCTTTACCCCGCGGCGTAATTATGGGGCTGATAGGCGAGAATGGCGCTGGCAAGTCTACAACTATCAACTGCATTTTGAATGAAACGCAGAAAAGCGGTGGTCAAGTCCTCATCTTCGGTAAGGATCATATCGCTGACGAAATTGAGATTAAGGATAAGCTGGGCGTCGTATTTGATGAGAACCACTTTCCCGATATTTTCACGCCAGAGGAGATCGGAAAATTTATGTCTGGTATCTACTCCGGCTGGGATTGGAAAGTCTACCGCCAGCACCTTGAAAAGTTTGAATTGCCAAAAGATAAGAAGATAAAAGATTTCTCCAAAGGCATGAAAGTGAAACTGGCCTTTGCTGTGGCATTATCTCATAACGCTGAACTTCTGATTTTAGACGAGGCCACCAGCGGTCTGGACCCTATCATCCGTGACGATGTGCTGGATATGCTTATTGACTTTGTGCAGGATGAAAACCACTCTGTTTTGGTATCATGCATATCACCAGCGACTTGGAGAAGGTTGCGGACTATATCACTTTTATCCATAAAGGGAAACTGATCTTTCCCATGAGAAAGATGAACTGATTGACAATTATGGGATCTTAAATTGCGGTGCAGCGATATTTGATGCACTTGATAAATCTGAAATTGTTGCCTATCGCAAGGAAGATTATCAATCAAGGTTCTGGTCAAAGACCGCAACAAGGCTGCAAAACAATATCCCAATGCAATCGTCGGGCCAGCCACGATTGAAGAATTATGCTGTTCTATGTAAAGGGGGAAATGAAATGAAAGGGTTACTGACAACAGATTTTCTTACAGTCAAGAAAAAATACGGGATTGCCCGCCTTATCATGGATCTTGCCATTATCGCGGCGCTGATGATTATTCTGGAAGGGGCTGGCTCTAATTTACATCAGTTTTCTTCTTGTTCCGTTGGAAATTGCTTCTATGATTATTACTCTTGCAAACTCCGATGAACAGTGGAAATGGAGTAAATATGCCGTTGCTCTGCCACTTTCCAAAAAGCAAATCGTTACCAGCGATATGCCTTTGCAGGAATTGGTGCTGTCATTGGATTGTGCGTTGCGCTTGTAGTAAACACCATTTCCTATTTCTGCTTTCCGGCATATCAATATGGGTTTTATCTTTTCTTGTCGGCAGCCTCTTTTCTGCGTTGTGCTACTGTTTCTCGCCTTTATTTTGCCATCTAACTATTGGATGGGTGTCAATGCAGGATTTGCGGTGATGTTCATTCTGATTATCCTGCTGGTCGTACTTGGAATTTGGTCCAGAGTGACGAACAACGCAATCATGGGATTTATTGTAGGAAACTTTG
>ENA-OQCK01000755-OQCK01000755.1-human-gut-metagenome-genome-assembly--contig:-NODE-755-length-15148-cov-21.253778_pt1 | contig 15148 bp, 13 predicted proteins | sample MGYA00242498_ERZ504578 | MGnify/ENA primary metagenome ERZ504578 (study PRJEB26092, sample SAMD00036229) | human gut metagenome | host: Homo sapiens | study: EMG produced TPA metagenomics assembly of... | reverse complement strand
AACTTCGGATATTGTTTGATTAGCTGGACGATTATTTCCGGATTATCCTCGCTGAGAAATGTGAGCCACGCATCTAAATCGTTTTTGATACCTTATCGGACAAAGTCCGCCCGCCGCAGGCATGTATTACGGGATGCCCGGATGGGTATACCTTTATTGTGACGGGTTTCCCGATAGATGTCAAGTGGGATGAAAACGAATTCCTGCAGAAGCTCCATATGAAGTCCTGTATCTGACTTTTGACAAAAATGGTGGACATAATCCTGCTTGTGCCGTTTCATCTCTCCGGAACTTTTTTCTATAAAAACAATGGTATACACGCTTTTTATATCCCGATAGCTGAATTTCTTTTTCCGTTCATTTTTGGCACGTTTGTATTGCCGGAGCAAAAGATCAGCCAAATAGCATGCGCTGCGTTGTCCGGGAAAGGAATATCCTATTTTTTGCACTTCAATGTTTGCAATGCTTCCATCTTCCAGTTGAACAACAATATCCATAATAAGCAAAGCATTTTCTTCTGCAATTCGGGAAGAATCGTTTGGAAGTACGTGTAAAATACGAATATGCCGTTGTAATATCAGTGACAGTAATTCTTCCAGACGTGAAGGTGCAGTATCCGGATTTAAAATTTCTTTGAAAAAAGAATCGTAAAGTATTTTGACACCCTGCATTCCTGTGCAAAATTGCAGAAATTCTTCTTGTTGGGATTCGTCCACGAATCAAACAGAAATTTTAATTCAGGGGTAGTTTGAATTTTTTTACAAAGCTCCTCTCGGGTTTGAATCATTGGAAAATATTGTTTTAGTCCATTGCTCATAAGCGGTTCCTCCTGATGGTTTGTGAATTAGATTGAAAATTTGATGATTTCATCTGGATTTGTTTTTTGAAAATAAAGAAGAGAACATGGAAATAAAAAGAAATATCCGTTCTCCTGAAATGTTATGAATAAAGTCTAACATGAGGAATATGAAGTGTCCAATAAAAATTTCATAAATAGATAGAGTCAAAAGAAAAGCCATTGATACTGTATACATCAAATATTTAGGGGGTACATCTTCAAAAAAGATTATGGTATAATAATACTCTTATAAGAAACCAAGTCAGGAAATGATATTTTATAGCAAAGGAGGCAGAGGATGCTGCATGTAGCTGTTGTAGAAGATGAAACAGAGTATCGTGGATTGATACAGGAAATGGTGGGCAGATATGCAAAGGAATATGATCTCCAGATTCAGACTACAGCATTTCAGGACGGCAGAGAGTTGGTTCAGAATTATCAAAAATTTGATATTCTTCTGATGGATATCGAAATGCCTCATCTAAATGGTATGGAGCAGCTCAGAAGATACGGGGGCTGGATAAGGAGGTAGTGATTGTTTTTATCACGAATATGGCGCAGTATGCGATCAAGGGCTACGAAGTAGATGCGCTGGATTTCATTTTAAAACCGCTCAACTATTATACCTTTTCCATGCGTTTTACAAGAGCTGTGGGAAGAGTGAAAAACCGGGAAGGAAAAAGGATCTGTCTGAATCTTCCGGATGGGGCGAAATTTCTGGACAGCAGAGAGATCTATTATGTAGAGATCCAGAACCGGATGCTCCACTATCACACGAAAGCAGGAGTATTTACGATTCGCGGAGCATTAAAGGACGTGCAGGAAGAGCTGGAAGACTGGCATTTTGTAAAATGCAATCAGTGTTATCTGGTAAATTTGAAGTATGTTTCCGAAATCAGAAAAAACATTGCGGTTGTGGGTGGAGATGAGCTGGAAATCAGCAGGAGAAACAGACCTGCATTTCTGAGTGCAGTGTAGATTTTCTGGGAGCTGATGCAGGAAAGGGAAGAGGGAAACGATGAGTGAAAATCTAAAGCTGGGAATGGAGAGCCTGTGGTATGGGATTAATTTATGGATATCCTGTCTGGTGTTTCTGCTTCCGCTGAGAAGAAAGACACATTTTAAAGTCAGACTGATTCTATCGGGAGCAGTATGTGTTTTAATTTTGTCCGGAGTATATTATTTGATAGAAAATCTTACAGACTGGAGCTACTGGGGGCAGGTTCCCCTTTTATTTATTACGTATTTTAGTGCGGTTCTGATTTTTTACAATTGTGTGAAGGGCAAGGGATTTGGCCTCTGGTATTGTGGTGTATGGGGAACGATGACATTTTTGCTGGTACTGGAAACCAGCTATGTACTTTGCAGTCCACTGCTGGGAGATTTGGGAAACTGGCTTTTGAAAATTTTATTTTCGGTGGCAGTAAATGTGGCCATAGGACTGACACTGGCTCGCTGGATGCCGGAAAAGGGGCAATATCAGATTGGCCCGAGACAGATGGTTTCTGCATGGGTGTTTTGTATTATGTCAGAAAATTTGTTTATTTACGCAAAGGTCGATCCGGGGGCTGCTTTATTCAACATTGTGTTGCAGTTTTATTGTATCACCTTATTGTATCTGCAAAGTGCATTGTTTAAAAAGAGCAGTATGAGAAAAGAGCTGGAAACCATTCAGCTTCTCTGGCATCAACAAAAAGGGCAGTATCAGCTGTCCAAAGAGACGATAGAGCTGATCAATCACAAATGTCATGATCTGAAGCATCAGGTACAGGCGATACGTGCTGTCAAAGATGAAAAAGAGAGGGAAACATATCTCGAAAAAATTGAAAAATCCGTGCAGATCTACAGTGCTATCGTGAGAACAGGAAATGAAATTCTGGATACCATTTTGACAGAAAAAAGTCTGATCTGTGAAAATAGCGGGATTCATATCAACTGTGTGGCAGATGGATCTCTGCTGGCTTTTATGAATCCGGTAGATTTGTATACATTGTTTGGAAATGCTCTGGATAACGCAATTGAAGCGGTGAGAAAGCTGGAAAGCAAAGAAAAAAGAGTGATTGATATCATGCTGTACGAAAGACAAAGCTTTCTGATGCTGCAGATAGTCAATCCGATGTGCGGAGAAGTGAAGTTTGAGGATGGACTTCCGCTTACGACAAAGGCGAAGAACGGATATCACGGATATGGAATGAAGAGCATGCTCCATACCATTCAAAAATATGAGGGACATTTGACAACAGAGGTAAAAAATGGATGTTTTTATTTCAACGTTATGCTTCCTCTTGAAAGAGATTCCAACAAAAAGTAGAAGAGACACAAAGGGTCTGGTCAGTGAGCCAGGCTCTTTTTTGTAAAAAATTTACCCACTTACACCACAAGAAATACCACCTGAACAAAAACGGTTGTACTTGCAAATTATTGCAGATATAATCATTTCGAAATAAATTGAGAAGTGTAAGAAATAACAAAAACATGGAGTAATTACTATGCGAACCAGTAAAATGAGAAGAGAAATTGAACTGAAGAAAGGCTGGGTGTTCACAGGGCGTGACGGAAAAGCGGTCAAAGTGGATTTACCGCATACCTGGAATGCAGTGGACGGACAGGATGGAGGAAATGACTATTATCGAGGAACCTGTCACTACAGCACTACATTTGCAGCCCCGGATCTTGACAGCAAGACCCAGAGAGTATATCTGGAGTTTCAGGGAGTAAATTCCTCTGCCGAGGTGGTGTTAAACGGTCAGAAGGTGATGAGTCATGACGGCGGATATTCCACATTCCGTGCAGATGTGACAGAGTTTTTAACAAAAGAAAACAAGTTAGAAGTAGCAGTGGATAACAGTGTCAACGACAGGGTATATCCTCAAAAAGCAGATTTCACATTTTATGGTGGAATTTACAGAGATGTTCTTCTTCGTATTGTATCAAATGAACATTTTGAGATGGACTACTACGGCGGAGACGGTGTAATGGTAACGCCGACAGTAGAAGGAAAAGATGGAAAGGTTCATGTAGAGAGTTTCCATAAGGCAGAAAATGCCAAAGTAGCAGTAACTTTAATTGATGCACAGGGAAATCCTGTAGCAAAAGGTGAAGGAAAAGATGTGACGGTTACGATACCGGATGTACATCTTTGGGATGGAGTAGAAGATCCATATTTATATACAGCAGTAGTAGAGTTGATGAAAGACGGAGAAGTCAAAGACGACGTTCGCATTCCATTTGGTGTCCGTACATTCAGCGTGGATCCGAAAAAAGGATTTTTCCTGAACGGACGCTCCTATCCTCTGCATGGAGTATCCAGACACCAGGATCGGAAGGGAATCGGAAATGCATTAACAAAAGAACACCACAGAGAAGATATGGAATTTATCCGTGAGATCGGGGCGAATACAGTTCGTCTCGCGCATTATCAGCATGATCAGTATTTCTATGATCTGTGTGATCAGTACGGAATGATTGTCTGGGCGGAGATTCCATACATCTCAGAACATATGCCAAACGGACGGGAAAATACCATTAGCCAGATGAAAGAGCTGATCGTACAGAATTACAATCATCCAAGTATTGTTACATGGGGAATATCCAATGAGATCACGATTTCCACAAAGGATAATAAGGATATGCTGGATAATCACCGTGAACTCAATGAGCTGTGTCACAAAATGGATTCCACACGTCCTACAACACTGGCCTGCTATGCAGTGTGCGGTCCTTTCAACAAGGTAGCACATCTGTCTGACTTAGTAAGCTGGAACTTGTATTTGGGATGGTATGTTCCAGGGTTGTTTTTAAATGACTGGTGGATCAGCTTTTTCCACCGCGTGTACCCTAACAGGTGTTTGGGATATTCTGAGTATGGCTGTGAAGGAATGCCGAATTTACATTCCTCACGTCCAAGAAGAGGAGACCATACAGAAGAATATCAGAGTCTCTACCATGAATTTATGCTGAAATGTTTTGAGCGTCATCCGTATATGTGGAGTACCCACGTATGGAACATGTTCGATTTTGCGGCAGATGCGAGAGATCAGGGTGGAGAGCCGGGAATGAATCATAAGGGACTTATGACATTCGACCGGAAAGTAAAAAAAGACAGCTTCTACATTTACAAAGCGTACTGGAGCAAAGAGCCTTTCGTACATCTTTGCGGAAGCCGCTACGTAGACAGAACGGAAGCAGTCACTACAGTTAAGGTTTATTCGAACCAGACAAAAGTTGCATTATATGCAAACGGCAAGCTGCTGGAAGAAAAGACAGGCAATAAAGTCTTTGAATTCCGGGTTCCGTTAAACGGAGAAGTTCGTCTGGAAGCTGTGTCCGGTCAGGCAAAAGATACGAGCACAATTCGCCGTGTCAGCCAGCCAAATCCGGATTACAAGCTCAAAAAGAGCAAAGGAAAGAGCCAGAACTGGGTATAAGAAAAAAGCAACTGCAAATCTTGCAGAAGAAATTGAAATAAGAAACGAGTAAATCGGATGGTCCTCTGCTTTTTACAAAGCAGAGGTGCTGTTTTAGGCAAAGAGACAGACCGCCGCATCCGGGCGGGAGAATGGAGAATAATATGAAACAGGAATCTACTCAGGCAACATCTGTCAATGCTCTGAACAGGGCAAAGATGTATCAGCTTGTTCTTTTCCCTATGAATAATGGGGCGACAAATGTCTATTATATTTTGACAATGAACTTTATTGCATATTATGCAAACGGAGTTCTTGGCTTATTGCTGGCGTTTGCAACTACAATGGTAACATTGATGCGTGCAGGAGATGCGTTCATTGACCCGATCATCGGAGCAATCATGGACAGAACTTCTACCAAATGGGGAAAATTCAGACCGTTTATGGTAATCGGAAACCTGATTATGATTGTATCCTCAATTTTACTGTATTTTGGAACCCGTATCATTTCTGAGGATATGATGTGGCTGCGTTATTTATGCTTTATTTTATTCTACGCACTGAATATGGTTGGATATACATTTCAGACATCGGTTACACGTTCAGGACAGACATGTCTCACAAATGACCCGAAACAGAGACCTCTGTTTACAATCTTTAATACGATTGCCAGCCTGATCGGAATGGGGCTTGTACAGTTTCTTGCGCCGATCGTAACCGGAGGAAATTACAGAACAGAAGAATTTTTTAATATCATGATTCCTCTGGCAATGATCGTATCAGCGATCATGACTGCACTGGCTGTTATCGGTATTGCAGAAAAAGACCGTCCAGAATTCTTTGGACTTGGTGGAGAAGGCGGAAAAGAAAAAGTTAAAATAAAAGAATATGTAGCTATTTTAAAAGCAAACAAAGAACTGCAGAGACTGATGATCGCAGGTGCAGGATGTAAGCTTGCATTCTCGATCGCGACGAATATGACGGTTCTGGCAATGCTTTACGGAGCGATGATGGGAGATTACAAAGGTCTGTATCTTCCGATGATGATCGTCGGATATGTATTTTCCGTTCCGTTCTTCCTGTTGACAGTACGTACTTCACAGAAGAAAGGACAGAAGGCATCTTTAATGCTCTATATCAGCGTTGCACTTGTTATGTACATCGGTGTTTTAGTATTGCTTCTGTTGTGGAAACCGGAAGTTGCAGCGATGAATGTGAGTCTGACAAACCTGAATCTTTATACGATCCTGTTTATCCTTTTTTTCGGAATTGGATACGGAGCATATTATGCAACAGCAGATATGCCGATTCCAATGGTTGCAGACTGTTCAGATTACGAAACATTCCGCTCCGGACGTTATATTCCGGGAATTATCGGAACCTTATTCTCACTTGTGGATAAGCTGGTAAGCTCTCTGGGATCTACAGTAGTAGGAATTGCAGTGACGATCATCGGACTGTCAACACTTCCGGATGGAACAACCCCTTATTCAGAGGGAATGCATACGATAGTAATTATTTTATTCTGTGTTGTTCCGATGCTTGCATGGATCGCAACACTGGTCGCAATGCGCGGATATAAACTGACCGGTGCAAGAATGAAAGAAATTCAGGCGATCAATGCAGTGCGTAAGGATGCGATCAGCAAAGGAATGAGCGTAGAAAACGCAATGCAGAAATGGCAGACGATCGATCAGGTGCCGGATGAATTTAAAGCACACTAAAAGTGAAAAAGTAAACATATAGAAGGGATATCCTTTCATCAGATATGCTCCTTTCGGGAAGGCAGTTAAAATAACAAGACTGTTCTCCCGGGAGGGGGCATATTGTGTTACAGAACTATTTGTACCTGAAACCGACTTCGTGCTATAATATTACAGACACAAATCAACGAGATACGGAGAAAATTATGCAGTTACGATACGAGATCCCGGACACATTCTGGAGTTTGTTCCGTTCGGTAAACCGGGAGATTTATATGGAGTCGCTGCTGGTGATCAATGAGGAATATCAGTACAGTAATTATTTTCTGACGAAAGAAATCTGTGTGCAGGTATTGAGTGATATGAATGCACAGAAACAGGTTTTGCTTCAGCGGGAGGAGAACGAGACGGATTTTGACATGCTGGAGACGACAGCATCCCGCATTTTACGGTGGCTTTTAAAGACCGGATGGCTGAAGAAGATCGAAGATTACAGTACGATGACCACAAATATTGTGATACCGGATTATGCGGCGGTTTTTATTGAGGCATTTGAGCGACTCACGTCCGAAGAGCTGGAAGAAACAGAATTATATATTCAGAATGTATATGCTACGCTGTTTTCCTTTCAGAATAATTCCAGAGTAAATCTGAATATGCTCAGGACGGCCCTGATCAATACAAGAAAGCTGAACAAAGCGCTGCAGGATATGCTTCATAATATGGACAAGTTTTTCGAGAGGCTTTTGGATCAGGAGTCTTACGGGGAACTTTTGCGGGAGCATCTGGACGGGTATGTGGAAGAAATTGTCAAGAAAAAGTATCATATCTTAAAAACCTCAGACAATTTTTATATCTACAAGATGGACATCAAAAAATGTCTCCGGGATATGCGGGAAAATGAAGAATGGATTGAAAGCATCCGGCAGAAAGCAAAAGCAGCAGGAGATACGAAAGAGGATGTGTTAGATCTGCTGGATCTGATCGAACGGGGATTTGATGACATTGAACACAGAATCTCCAATATGGACAGAGAGCATTCCAAATATGTGCGGGCAACTGTGAGCCGGATGAATTATCTGTTAAGCGGAGAGACTGATACCAAAGGCTGGTGGTGCAGCTTCTGAATAAAATATCTGCGCAGGAAGAACCGGAGAAGCTGCTTACAGAAGCGGGAAAACGGATGAACCTGTCTCTGTTTGAGATGATTTCCGAAAAATCATTGTATAAGAAAAGAAAACAGAGGACAGACTTTATCAGCCAGATGGGACAGGATGAAGAATATGAAGATCTGAACCGGGAGGATGTGCTGAAGTTAAACCGGATCCAGATGCGCTACAGCAGACAGGAGATTGAGGATTTTATCGAAGAGCATATGGAAAACGAAGTGATGGACGCCGGAACACTTCATATTACAGAAGAGACAGCATTTGAAAAACTGATCCTGGCATATGACTACAGTACCAGAAAGAACAGTAAATATCGGGTATTGAATGAGGAGGAGACAGTCATCCAAAGTGGACAGTATCAATATCCGGCATTAAAATTTGTGCGAAGGAGACCGCAATGATCGAATATTACGAACAGCTTTCGGAAGAAGAGCAGGACGATATCAAACATGTGATCCAGACATTATATCGTCAGACCTTTCTTCTGGAACGAAAATTTGAAAAACGGACCGGGCGGATGGTTCCGGTCAGGGAGTACCGTGTATGCAGCAAGCACAGGGAATTTCTGGAGAAATATTTTGCAGTTGCCGGAATCACACTGCAGGAAAATCTGCATATGGGCGTCATGTACATCCAGGGAGAGACACTATGGGGAGAAAAGCTCTCCAGACTTGCCACAATCTATATTCTGGTGTTAAAGCTAATCTATGATGAGCAGATGGCAGCAGTGTCATCCAGCAGCCATATCGTGACCACTCTTGGAGCAGTGAACGGAAAAGCGGGAGAATTCCATGTGTTAAGCGGCTTGCCGTCCCCGACAGAGATGCGGAGGACTGTTGCATTTTTGAAAAAATATCAGATTGTGGAACCTGTGGATGTGATGGAGGAGCTGGATGAGAACAGCAGACTTGTTATTTATCCGTGCATCAATACAGTGCTGCTTGGAGATGATATCAGAGAACTATTAGAGACGTTCAGCGAGGAGGAAGACAGTGGAGACAAAACAGGCGTTCAAAGCGCTCTCGAAAATCTGCCTGAATAACTGGCATTACATAGACAGAAAAGTACTTACTCTTAATCAGGGAATCAATTTCTTTACCGGACATTCCGGAAGTGGAAAGTCTACAGTGATCGACGCCATGCAGATCGTACTGTACGCGAACACAGACGGAAGAGGATTTTTTAATAAGGCGGCAGCAGACGACTCTGACCGTTCTCTGATCGAATATTTAAGGGGAATGGTGAACATCGGGGAAAATAACGAATCCCAGTATTTGAGAAACCAGAATTTCTCCAGTACGATCGTTCTGGAGCTGGAGCAGACAGATACGAAAGAAAAGCAGTGTGTGGGAGTGGTATTTGATGTTGAGACAGCCACAAATGAGATCAATCGCCTGTTTTTCTGGCATAAAAGCGGGCTTCTGGAAAATCAGTACCGGGCGGATAAGCGCTGCCTGACGACATTTGAAGTCAAAGAATATCTGCAGCGGACATTTTCAAAGGAAGAGTATTATTGTGGTCCGAGCAATGAGAGATTCCGCAGACAGATGTATGACATTTATCTGGGTGGTCTGGATATCGAAAAATTTCCTCGTTTGTTCAAGCGAGCCATTCCGTTTCGTATGAATATCAAACTGGAAGATTTCGTGAAAGAATATATCTGTATGGAGCAGGATATGCACATTGAAGAGCTGCAGGAAAGTGTGATGCAGTATGGAAGAATGCGCGGGAAAATCGAAGAGACCATGGAAGAAATCGGGTATCTTCAGGAGATCCGGGGTTCCTATCGGCAGTATGAAGAAAAACAGGAAGAGACGGCGTCCTGTACCTATCAGATTTCCAGGCTGGAAATCCTGCATCTGCAGAGTAAGATCCAGGAACTGAATGACCGGATGAAAGAGACACAGACGGAGATTGCAGGACAGGAAGCGAAAAGAGTCAATCTGGAGAAAGAGCAGGCAGAACTTCAGAAAGAATACGAAGCAATAATTTTGAAGATTGCGGACAGTGGTTATGCAGCCATGGAAAAAGATCTGGAGAGTCTGAACGAAGCCCTGGAACGGCTGCAGAACAGTAAGGCAAGATGGAAAAAGACTGCAGATGGTCTCAAAGAGTGGAAAGAAAAAGATGTGACGCCGAATCAGACCTTGTGGATATTGACCGGTTTGTTTCTGGAAAGATCACGGAAGGTGAGCTGGAACGGCTGCAGACAAGTCTGACACAGATCCGGGAAGAACTGGAAGAAGAGCGTCAGGAGACGGATGCCAGACTTCGCGCAGTCAAAAAAGAAGAAAAAGCGGCACGGGAAGAATTAAAAGAGCTGAAACAGGGAAGAAAAGCCTATCCAAAAGAACTGGAAGAAGCGAGATATGAGTTGAGAAACCGGCTGCATGAGAAGTGCGGCAAGTTTGTCAATGTGCAGATTCTGGCAGATCTTCTGGATGTGCGGGACGAACGCTGGCACAATGCCATCGAAGGATATCTCGGAAACAACAAGCTGCTTCTAGTCGTGGAACCAAAGTACGCGAAAATTGCCATGGAAATCTATCAGGACATGGATAAGAAGAAATTTTTCCGGGCAGCAGTTCTGGATACAGAAAAAGTACAGGAGACAGAATGGGAAGTAAAAGAAGGAGCCCTTGCTAAGGAGCTGATTGCAAAAGAGCCGTATGTGCAGGCATACATCAATTTCTTCCTCGGAAATGTTATCAAATGTGAAAGTATCGAAGAGCTTCGTCAGAACCGGATCGGAATCACTGCAGACTGTGTGCTGTACCACAGCTTCCGTCTGCAGCATATCAATCCGGAAAATTATACGAGAAGGGCATATATCGGAGAGACCAGTATGCGTCAGAGGATCCGCCGTCTGGAAGAAAAATGTGAGAGTCTTCAGGAGGAACGGATTCCACTGCAGGAAATGCTGGAAGAAATTCGCAGGATCTCTCAGCTGGAAGGACTGACACAGCCTCTGGAGGATTACAGACAATGGCTGTCTGATCTGCAGAAAATTCCGGCAAAGGAGGCAGAAAAGGCCAGACTTCTGGATACAATGCAGAAGCTGCGAGAGGAATCCGTTCTGGTGTGGGAGCAGCAGAAACAGGAAATCCAGCAGAAGCAGGAAGCAAAGAAAGCAGAGATTGAGGCAGTTCAGAAAACCATCTGGAATCATCAGGAAAACGGAAAACGATTCCAGAACATGCAGGTAGATTTTAATGAACAGTTAGTGCAGAAAGAAAATGAATTCCGGCAGCAGGACAGAGAAAAATATGAGCCGGAATTTCAGGAGTATCTGGAGGGCAGACAGAGCCGCAATTATGAGTACCTGATGCGGGAACGTATCAAGAAAAAACAGCCTTTGGAAGATGCGCAGGAAAAAGCATATGAAAAACTGGTAGAAGCAAGGAGTGCATATCTTCGAAAATATCCGAACAGAACCTATTCTGCAACGATCCGTGACAATGACGTGTACGAAAAGCAGCTTTCAAATCTTGAGTGCGATAACCTGGAAAAATACAGGGAAGAAGCACAGGAACAGGCGAGAGCAGCAGTGGAACACTTTAAAGTTGATTTTGTATCCAAGATTCGTTATGCAATCAAAGAGGCATATCAGAAAAAAGATGAATTGAACCGGATCATCAGCCGTCTGGATTTCGGAAAGGACAAGTATCAGTTTGTCATTACGAAAAACAAAGGTCCGGACGGACGATTCTATCGGATGTTTATGGATGACGCATTGGATATCAATCCGTCTCAGTTGAGTGACCACATGGAAAATCAGATGAACCTGTTTACCATGGAGCATGAGGAAGAATACGGAGATCTGATGAATGAGCTGATCGAGATTTTCATTCCGCCGGAGAATGCCACTAGGGAGGAACTGGAAGAAGCCAGAAAAAATATGGATAAATATGCAGATTATCGCACGTATCTTTCCTTTGATATGCAGCAGATCGTGCAGGGAGAAAAGGATATGCGGATCGGTCTGAGCAAGATGATCAAGAAAAATTCCGGTGGAGAAGGTCAGAACCCGCTTTATATCGCGCTTCTGGCAAGCTTTGCACAGATTTACAGAATCAATCTGTCTCCGAAGATCAAGCGTCCGCCAACCCTGCGTCTGGTTGTCCTGGATGAGGCATTTTCCAAAATGGATGCAGAGAAGTAGCAAGTTGTATTTCTCTGATCCGGGGACTGGGATTTCAGGCGATTATCAGTGCAACAAATGATAAGATTCAGAACTATCTGGAAAATGTAGACAAGACATTTGTGTATGCAAATCCGAATAAAAAGCATATTTCGATACAGGAATTTGAACGAATGGAGTTTGAACAGCTGCAAGGGGAAGAATGATGACGTGGATATTGGGAAATATCGTAAAACAGATTGAATCCGGGACAGAAAGCTGGCGGGCAGAAAGCCGAGGTGGAAAAAGTCTGGCCAATGAACATGGGGAGCTTTATGATAAAAAACATTTAAAATCAGATGTGCTGCAGGAGGCAGAGCAATTGCAGCACAAAAATCTGATCCAAATTAAATGGGCAGATGGATATCGGGGAAGCGATATTGAAAGAATACGCTACAGATTAGAAGACAAAGAAAAATTTTATGCATTATATCAGCAGGAAGTGGATGCAGAATTTCTGCCAAAACAGGAGAAAATCCGGTTATATCAAGAATTTTTAAGAAACCAGATGGCACAAGTAAAAAAAATTGTGGATTCGTGCATATTATCAGGATTTGCTGGAACGATCGGAAAATAAACGAAAAAAAGATCTTCTGGAATTATTAGCGGATGAGAAAAAATATGCCCCGTGCTTTGAAGGTCTGGATCAGCTTACAGAATCTGTTTTTAAAAGGATTTTCAGTAAAAAATATTTGGGAAATACAAAAACATTTGAACAAGAGATGCAAAGTCATGTCATCAGTACTGCGAAAAAATTCTGTCCGGATGTAGAAAAAGAAATGGATGACACGACAGTGCTTCAGCAGCTGTGGATCGAAGAATATGCACAAGAACTGTCTTTAAAAGGGAAACTGCATTTTTGTCTGAAAGAAGAAAATGGAAGCACTCAGGAGATTAATACAGAGTGTTATCGGTTCGGTACTACATTAAACAGTCAGACACTGGAGCATGCCGAGATAAAAGAAGTACAGAATATTCAGAAGATCGTGATATTTGAGAATAAAGCCAATTATATCTCTGCACCGTATAAGGATGGTATTCTATACTTATTTAGTCATGGATATTTTTCTCCAAAAGAATGTAGATTTTTAAAGCAGCTGCATCAAGTGTTAAAAAATCAGACATCCTGTGAAGTGCAATATTTTCACAGCGGAGATCTGGATTACGGTGGAATCAAAATTTTTCAGTATATACGCAAAACAATCTTTCCGGAGTTAGAGCCGCTTCAGATGGATGTTGAGACATATGAAGCATATCAGGAATTTACAGAAGTGATAGATCCGGAAACACTGGAAAAACTAAAGCGTGTTCAGGATGAAAATCCAAAGCTGCAAGAGCTGATCAAAAGGCTGATAGAAACAGGAAAAGGAATTGAGCAAGAGTGTTTTTTAATAGAGAAAAGAGGGAATCACATATGAAATTAATGATCGCATCAGATATTCACGGTTCTGCATATTACTGCAGAAAAATGTTGGAAGCTTACGACGGAGAAAAAGCAGACAAGCTCCTTTTATTAGGGGATATTTTATATCACGGCCCCCGCAATGATCTTCCGAAAGAGTATGCGCCGAAAGAAGTCATTGCCATGTTGAATGCAAGAAAACAGGAGCTCTTATGTGTCAGAGGAAATTGTGACACGGAAGTGGATCAGATGGTTCTGGAATTTCCGATTCTGGCGGACTATTGTTTTTTGAATCTGGATGGACAGAATATTTATGCAACACATGGTCATGTGTGGAATCCGGGAAAGCTGCCGATGCTGAAAGCAGGGGATATTCTGCTGAACGGACACACACATATACCGGCATGTGAAAAGATTCATACGGAAGCAGATCAGAGTGTCATGTACATGAATCCGGGTTCTGTGTCGATTCCAAAAGAAAATTCAGAACACAGCTACATGATCTGTGAGAATGGTGTGTTTGAATGGAAAAATTTAGAGGGAGAGGGTTATCAAATATGGAAGAGAGATACGCGTTGCTGATCGATGCAGACAATGTTTCAGCAAAATATATCAAACCGATACTGGATGAGTTGTCCAAGTATGGGAATGTCACGTACAAGAGGATTTATGGGGACTGGACCAGCACCTACAATTCCAGTTGGAAAGAGGTGCTTTTGCAGAACTCCATCACGCCGATCCAGCAGTTCAGCTATACCCATGGGAAAAATGCGACTGATTCCGCAATGATCATCGATGCTATGGATATGCTGTACACAAGCGAGCTGGAAGGATTCTGTCTGGTGTCCAGTGACAGCGATTTTACAAAGCTGGCAAGCAGACTTCGGGAAAGCGGAAAAATGGTGATTGGAATGGGAGAAGATAAGACGCCGCCGCCGTTTCGAAAAGCCTGTGACATTTTTACCGTACTGGAATTGCTGTTAGAAGACAGCATGCTTGAAAAACCGGAAAAAGCAGCAGCACATGCAGTTGTAGGAAAAGAGTCCAAAAAAGAGTCTGCCGGTGCAGTCTGCAAGAGTCAGATTGAAGAAGCGGTCGTGAAGATTATTACAGAAAATCAAAATAACGATAAGGAGACTGGACTTGGAGAGGTCGGAAGCCGTCTGGTCAAACTGTACCCGGATTTCGATGTGCGAAGATATGGATACAGTCTGTTGTCCAAGTTTCTGGAAACATTTCCAAAACTGAAGCTGTTACAGGATGGAACGAAGTATCCGTGACATTGTATGAAGATAAAAGTCAGCAGGAGCGTATTGAAGAATATATTATGTACCAGTTGAAACAGGCGGGATGTCAGGGAGTATCTCTGGGAACTCTCGGAAATAAGATTCGAAATAAGTTCGGGAATTTTAAAGTGAGAGATTATGGATATTCGCAGTTTCAGCAGTAT
>ENA-OQCK01000754-OQCK01000754.1-human-gut-metagenome-genome-assembly--contig:-NODE-754-length-15157-cov-7.410047_pt1 | contig 15157 bp, 13 predicted proteins | sample MGYA00242498_ERZ504578 | MGnify/ENA primary metagenome ERZ504578 (study PRJEB26092, sample SAMD00036229) | human gut metagenome | host: Homo sapiens | study: EMG produced TPA metagenomics assembly of... | reverse complement strand
CTATATATGTGTAGCTTACGCCACTATATGTGTAGCTTGACGCGACTATATGTGTGGGTTGACACTGCTATATGTGTGAGTTGATACAGCCATATGTGTAGGTTGATACGTATATATTCGTTAAAAAGCGACGCTTATCGTATTAAAAAGCGGTTGTGGCAGCTTGTTTGGCGCTCCCCGTTTACGCTCGTTGGCTTTTATAGCCAGAGAGCCGTGTCGTGAAAAAGAAGGCATTTCAATCAAAAAGATACCATTCATCGCGTTAAGCTGACATCCGCGATTCTTGTTTTATCCCTTTGAATTAACTCTGTCCCCAATAAATATCGGGTGAGCCAAGTAATCGCATCCAGACATTGCATCTCTATGTAAATTCGCAAGCGAAACTCTTGCATAATCAAAAAAAATCAATACCTTTGCGCCCGGTTTCAACAAGACCTTGGAGAGATGCTCGAGTGGTTGAAGAGGCACGCCTGGAAAGCGTGTAAACTCCTAAAGGGTTTCGCGGGTTCGAATCCCGCTCTCTCCGCAGAACTAACCAGACAATGAACAGTCAAGTCCCATAAATCCAACGATTTGTGGGACTTTTTAGATTTTTTGTTACCTACACTAAATCTTCTTGTTTGATCGAATAACACTTAGTGTTTGTAAGATGACAGACAATATTATTACCCCTAGCCCTATATAAAAAGCGGCGTTCAACTCTTTAGCCTCACTAAAAAGAAGCATAGCCAAGATAATGCTATAAATAGGTTCCAGATTATAACTCAAGTTTACCGTGAACGCAGAGATCTTTTTCAGGACTTGTATCTGAAGTAAATACAAACCAATCGTACAAACAGAAGCTAAAAGCAATAAATAAGTAAAATCTAATAGCCCGGGAACAATCGTCGATACAGGAATATATCGCAAATAGAACGGTAAAATACAGGAAAGCCCGATAAAGCCACCTACCATTCATACAAGAGCATGGTACTTGTTGAATAATTATTTCCGATCTTCTTATTCGTGATCGTGAACAAAGCCGCTAAAGCGGATGATATAATACCCAAACCTATTCCTAAACGATAGCGAGTATCGAAATGGAAAATCAGCATCACCCCGAATAAAGTCAACAAACTAAAAACAACCTCCTTGAAAGACACTCTATGACAATTAATCAATGGTTCTAGAAAAGCCGTAAAGAAACCTACCAGAGAAAAACAAACCACTCCAATAGACACATTCGAAGCCTTTATACTTCCATAAAAGAAAACCCAATGCAATCCCAGCAATAACCCTACTCCCCCTATTCTCAAGGCATCCCCGAAAGAAATTCGATTCAATCTTTTGCCGACGGATAAAACGAGTAAAAACAACAAAGACGCAAGCATCATACGATACCAGACCAATAGGGCTTCATTCAAGCTAATCAATTTTCCAAATATGCCCGTCGCACCCGCCAAAATAATAGATATATGCAGTTTTATAAATGCATCTTTCATTATGTCACTATTCTATTTAATTATGGACAAATGTACAAAGGAAATATAAGCTATCGAATTCAAACTTGATAAATACTCCGTTTTTTACCCTAATGGTAACTTTTTTCTAAATAGAGAAGCCTACTTTTGTGCCGCAAAAATAAAAAGAAAAGAAACTGATGATGCAAGACAGTATTGATTTTGGAACAATGAACATTCCGAAGTTGTTCCGTATGATGTTTATCCCTACCTTATTAGGTATGATCCTTTCCGCCACTATTAATATCGCCGATGGAATATTCGTAGGAAGAGGCGTAGGAAATGACGCCTTGGCTGCGGTAAATATCGTGGCTCCTTTTTTCATGTTAGCAACCGGAATCGGGCTTATGTTCGGAGTAGGCGCATCTATCGTCGCCTCGATCCACCTTTCACACCAGAAGGTCAAGGTAGCGAATATTAATATCACGCAAGCGCTTTCGGTCTCATTATGTATTATGTTATCGCTTTCCTTGTTAGTGATGACATTCCGTACTGAGGTCGCTCTTTTATTGGGTAGTTCCGAACAATTATTGCCCTCCGTATTGGAATATATGAACTGGATCGTCCCGTTCCTTGCCTTTTACATGTTATTGAATATCGGGTTATTCATTATCCGGTTAGACGGATCACCTACATACGCCATGTTATGCAGCGCTATCCCGGCCCTGATAAACCTAACATTAGACTATATTTTCGTTTTCCCATTGCATTGGGGATTAATGGGAGCCGCATTAGCTTCCGCTATTTCCGTAATCGTAGGAAGTATTATGATCGTGGTTTATATCGTAGGTTTTTCTAAAGTATTACATCTTTACCGCCCTAAATTCTCGCTTAAAAGTATCTTATTGACAATCCGCAATATCGGATACATGGTAAAGCTTGGTTCTTCCGCGTTCTTAACTGAAGCAGCTATCGCTTGTATGATGCTGGTGGGTAATTATATATTCATGAGATACCTTGGGGAAGACGGGGTTGCCGCCTATAGTGTAGCCTGTTATTGCTTTCCTATCGTATTCATGGTGAACAATGCGATCGCCCAGTCTACCCAGCCGATCATAAGCTACAACTATGGCATACAGCAGTGGAAAAGAGTACGGCAGGCGTTTAAGTTAGCCTGCTATGCGCTGTCGTGTGCGGAGGACTCGCCTGCGTGGGTACTATTTTATTCTGCCCGGAAGTCTCCTCCTTATTTCTCGGTAATCATGGCAACGCTTACGAGATAGCGGTCTCCGGCATTCCCTATTTTTCTTTGGGATATGTCTTTTTCGCTCTCAATATCGTTTGTATCGGGTACTACCAGAGCATAGAACGTTTCAAACCCGCTACGCTATTCACTATTCTACGAGGAATCGTGATTATCACCCTAAGTTTCATGTACCTACCTGTTGTCTGCGGAATTAAAGGTATTTGGCTGGCCGTACCTTTGTCGGAATTAATTACTTTTGTAATCATTGTGGTATACTATCTATTGAAACGTACAAGAGCATGAAAGAGGAAGTTCGCCAGAAAGTGATGGAACGGTTTTCAATCTCTGAGCAGGCCATGCGGTTATTGCTGGAAAGCGCAGAGATGATGTCGTTTGTCCCCAAAGATATAATCGTACATGAAGGTGAGATAAACACGAATATGTATATCTTATCCAAGGGAATCTGGCGGGCTTATACATTTAAAGATGGGACGGAAGATACCTTTTGGTTCGCCGTGGAGAGCGAGATCGCACTCCCGGTATGGGGATATACTTCCGGCTCTCCTTCTCTTTATACCATAGAAGCCGTTACGGAAAGCGAGGCGTATTGCCTATCCAAACAGAAACTAGAAATCCTATTTCAATCCTCCGTGCAATTAGCAAATATCGGAAGAAGGATTCTAGAGAATTTTATGCTTGAGATCGAGACTTCATGGTTAAGTTCTTACAAACGAACCGCCATTGAACGTTACGCTATTCTATTGGACAAGCAGCCCGAAATCATCCAATCCGTCCCCCTAAAATATATAGCATCTTATCTAGGTGTCACGGCTCAATCCTTAAGTAGAATCCGGGCGAAGTTAGCTAGTTCCTTAACCTTTATCGTGTAAAGCCCCTTCATATCCCCTCGGACTGGAGATACCATGTCCAGCCATTTATATTTACCTGTACGGCATTCCATGTATTATCAGCAAAGAAAAAGATAATCTTATATCTATCTTGGCGATCCAGATATTCTTGTACATCCATATTATTTCCCTCCATACTAGTCAAGGCTAAAAAATCTGTCAAATTAATATTGAATACCTTTTTGCCGGTAGACTTCTCCGTTACGACAAAACGTGTCGGCCGATCTTCCATCAACCGCATCGTGTTCAACTCGACAGCTGCCGCCGATGATGACTTTTGTTCCATATAATAAGGTCGGAAACTTAACACATCATCCTCCAATAACGAGTTGTCATAGGCCAGATGGCCATTCGACTCGATGATCTCATATTCATAATCATTCATGTTCACATTCCAATTATCTCCGGAAGTAGCCCGGATATAACTATCGGAATAACCTTGAAAAACAAACCGTATCTTATTCGTATCTTTTATCAGATCGATCGTCTCAGTCTGATGGCTGGTCCCTGTAAAATCAACGTCACTGATATAACCATACCAAAGAGGCTCCAGTTTTTTACTGATGATAAGAGACTCCTCACGTTTCAGCCTTAACCTCATATCAGTAATCGTATTCTCTCCCCTAAGCGTATAAATATCGTAGGAGTCACGTGCGCCGGCCCAAGCCAGAAATTGGTATTCTCCTATCGGAAGCTTTACCTCCATTTGGTAATTGCCTGTCGCCAACGCTTCACCTTCCTCTACTTGACTGAACAGAAACTTTCCGTCTTTGTCAAATACATAAAGCTCCACTTTATCCACCTGCGTATGGAACGCATCCGTGAAAAGCTATTATAGTCGTACTTAAACTTGACAAATAAACGACATTCGGGAAGATCCTCATGAAACATATCGCAAGAGGTCAATATCCACGGACAGATAATAAGGATTCCCCAAATTGTATAACGTATAAGACGGTTCTGTTTCATATTTTTCTATTTTTCTAATTAATCCTTACTCTAATTAAAGGGAGTTCCCAGAAGGAAAAAACACTGTTTGGAAACTCCCCTTTTCTAACCTGCGATACCTAACTAATAACCTAAAATCATAAGATCTCCTCTTGGCTATACCAAGTCCACGGGTTCACGTTAATCTGGATAGACAACCATGTCTCATCATTCTCATCTGGCGTATCTGGGTCCGGATCCGGAATAGTAGGATAACCCGGATTATTAAATCCCTTGATATTAATATCATAAACGGAATTACGCACAACCCCAAACTCTCCAAACTCATTCATCGCCTTATCCGAGTCATCATGTTTAATCATGATCTTGTAATAACTTACACCACCATCATAATAAAAGACCGTACCATAACTACCCGCCCCTTTATTCTCTACGGCAAGCCTTGCGTCTACAAATTTCTGTTTAAGTGCCGCAGCCTGCGTTTCTGCGCTTTGACCGGATTGCTTAAATTCATCTCCGGTTGGAATAGTAACCTCCTTGGAGGAATCCACGTATTTTACATACCGGTTGAAGGCTGTTGATATAGAGGTTGGATAACCGTCAGGGTTCCCATCCTTATATTTCTTTGTCAACTCATTTTCTATCCAGTCCATCAAGGTATCATATGTATAGCTTACGCCATTTACGATCATCCAAGACTCACCCTCTCCCACATCAACCGTACCGCCATCTAACTTTTTCAGTTTCTTCGGCGCGAAGTTCGCTTGTAAAAGGACTTGGGTCGTATAAGCATGGTTGTTATACTCTTTTTCTTGTGTATTCTCCAGACAATATTCAGTAACGGGATTAGATGCTGAACTTATCTCATTCCAAGATATGGCAGATGCGTTCGTCGAAGCAGACACAAAATTGTAATTATTCGTATACGCCACTTGATTCGCCTCGTTCCACTCACCGATATTCGTATTGTTGTAATTCGGGTCTACCCGGTATGAACCGATCTCATACCTATCGAATGGAGTGACACAAGTACCGCGAGCATCCGGAGTATTGGCAGGATCTTCATTCCAAGTCTTAATCCTCCTCGATACAGGATAATACCATTTATTAGTAACGTTCAGAATCCATTTCGGGCTATAGATCGATGCCGTGCTATTATCCATAGCGCCATCGCTGGTATATACACGTACTTTAGCGACAACACGATCTATATAAATCGCTAGCGGATTCTTTACCGCGACATCTTGGCTCTTATAAAGAGTTAAGTTTATCGTATTTCCCGAGTTATCCGAAGGTTCCAGATGACCTTTTGAGTTTGTCATCAAAAATGTTCCTGTTTTCGCGACACTCGTTGTTATCGACTCATCCTTCACCGCCTTATTCACATCCACGAAACTAGAGCCTTCCCCGACGCTGGAGAAACCGGTACCCGGATTCGCGATAATCAGTATTGTCTTAGAAGTAGCCGGAATCTGAAAAGCCTTACTGCTACTGCTTGCGCCGGAAGATGTCAAATCACCGGAGCCGGTACTTAGATCTATCACTTTTGTAACTAGACTCGCATCTTGATCGCCATCGAAGAAAATCGCTTTAACATCCTCAATCTCATATTCGCCTGTTATCGCATTCTCTTGATTAGGGGTATTCAATCCACGGGTAACGGCGGCGGGAGTCTTAATATTCAAAGCCACCCACGCATCGCCCGAAGGATCGGTTACTACATCGCTATTCCCATCCGAAATAGCATGGTCATCACTACACGCAGCAAACACTAGCGTCGCAAGCGCAAACATAAAAAGTCTTTTCTTTTTCATTTTACAACAATTAAACTGTTTCTAACTAAACACTTATCACTTTTTATCTCTTAGTCATCTTTTAATCCGTCACGACCGTTTGGGATAATTGACTAATATTTAACTTTATACGTTGTACAGAATTAGTATTCGAGGATACACCGGGATCTTTTATAGTAGTTAGGTATATAATGCCACTTCTCTGTTTGGACATTGTATTCCCCAAGACTTCAATATAAATTGTCCCATCATCAACCGTGATCTTATCCGTGTCCTCCCGTACAGCGCCGACGGAAGGACGCAGCTTTATCCAGCTCTTAGGATCATCCGCCCCATCTTCCACATATGCGGAAAGACAATAGTAGTTCATATCAAAACTATCGCTGCTATCCGCAGCCGGCATATATTTAATTGTCACTCCAGCCGCTGGTATAGCATATCTTTGCCTAATACGCACCGTCTTTTCGAGAGTCCCCAATTTCAGCGTGATATACGCATGATCTAACAAGCCATTCGATATTTGAGCTTCCACAGCCGTGATATTCGGATCTGATGTCGTATCATCCACGATCGGTATTCTCGCTCCATTAGATGGGTTTACCAGCAAGGGTACCCCAATGCCGACCTCGTTTCCATTATCACTAATCCGGCAGGCATTCGGAAAACGAGTCCGGCAATCCGTAATCAATTTAAAAACCTCAAAATTGGCACCCTCACTCGTATAGGCGATAAATACCGAATTACTGACTCCCAGAAAGAAATCGTTGTTCGCTACAACTTCGTATGAGTCTCTATTATCAACTGAGATCTCATAATCCAGAGCTGTGTTGGAAGGTTTAGAGGCTTTTGCATCTTCTACCGTATCATAGCCGGGACCTTTTGCCGTAACAATAGTGAATTGATAAGAATGATTACGTTGTAAATCCATTAACTGGACATCCTTATTGACGATCGCCATTTTATAGAAATAATCCCGTCCCCCATACGCACCTTGAATAATCAAGTGTGTATTATTCCGCATATCAGACTCATATAAATAGACTGGATCATTCTCAGTACTCTCCCCCCCATCTATGAAATCTGCCTGAACCAATAAGGATGAATAAGCAGCATCATTCCTGTATTCAGTCAAATTAGAGGTATTATCCCTAATGAGACCATCCAGCGTATGAAACGGTCCTTGCCTAGGTACATTCATAACCGCCACAACTCCCTTTAGCTCAAAGTTCGTCGCCTTATTGACAATTACCATTTTAGCGATCGCCCGGGTAAGCATCAAGGGCGTTCCGTCCGTATTCTCGATCTTTGTTGTATGATCTATCTTATCTACTTCCAGTAAATAACTCATCGGGATCACTTGCCCGTTACCACTATAAGGAATGACAGAAACCGAAGGTACCGCCAATGGAGCCGTCAGCATATTCGTACAGAAATCAGCCAATGTCGTCAAACCTTGCATCAATTGGGCAGAAAATCCAGTTTCATCGAATCCATATTCCGTAACCGCATCCCCATAATAAAATCTATCGGGTGAATTAGCCAATATCAATAACTGATATTTACTATCATTCGATTGTTTAGTCAATATCACATATCTTTTTCCCGCTAATTCAAAGGCTTGCACGGCTTCCACAAAAGTAGCGTTAGGCCCTTCCCCTTTGAAAACAAACATCCATGGGTTCTTACCCACCGTACCCTCATCCATAAGTCCTTTTGTTGACGGGAGATGGTACGAATTAGCACGGGCGAAAATCTCCAGCTGTACTTTTTCAGAAAAGACTTCTTCCTCTCCTACCTGTTCAGATAAAGCAAATTCATGCTCACAGCCAGATAGCATTAATAGGGATAACAGAGCCCAAAAACCGATCATATGCATACTAATTATTCTCATTCTTTCACGCAACGAATTGTAAAACCAAATTGATGACTCGAAGACTTGGGAGTTGTCGCTAAATAATTATACTCTATCCCCCAAATATTACCGTGAGCAGAACCTTTCTCTTCTCCACTTGACGTATCAGTCCACCCCGGAGCCGCCGAAGAAGACCAATAATACCCTGTCTCACTCGCATATTCCAAACTACCATCCGTATGCCATCTTCGGCCTGCGGCCGGAAAGAAAATAGAGGCGTTATTGTCCGGATTAAATATCAAGACACCCCCATAAGCCGCTTCCGTCGTATCTAAAGACACTCCTTTATACTTACTGACCTTCCCCGAACCTCTTTCTATGCCATCGATCATATCTCTTTCCACGATAGGACGCCTGTCGAAAAAACCATCCGCATAGAATCCGTACTTGATCTCTTCCAGAATCTTAGGGATATATTTCTCCGGTTTATTCTGTGGATCAATCGGTTTTTCAGCCGTCACCCAATTTCCATCCCCTTTCATTGGATTACGGAATAACGACATTCTTATCTCGGATTTATATATATCATTATAGGTATAACTATTCAACACAATCCTATCCAAGGGACCGTCGCTTGGACGATGATAACCCGGGGGACAGATCTCGTAATAATCTTTCAGTTTATCCCCGCTCGTAGCATCCCAAAAAGTGGGAGTCTCAATACGTCTTATCGGCCATTCCGATAACTCCCACGTAGCACTCTTATTATTCACGTTGGTAGGGTGATACGCACGAAGTGCTAAAGAAGCATATGCTACCGGTAATCCCCATTGAAAATGAGCGCCGGCTTGAGTCGGATACTTAACAAAATCAACTTGATCAGTGCTTTTATCTATCTGCCTCCATTCATCCTTTGTATCAACATCATTTAAGAATGACCGAGCTGTCAAATTGTACGCACTAAATTTTACACCTAAATCCGGCCCCTCGTTTGTACCCCTCCGCATTATATAATCAGGAGCCTCTCCTTGGCGGACATATAAATCAGTTTCGTAAGTCGTCCCATTTTCCGTATAAGAAAGCTTTACGACACCATATCTAGGCACTCCTTTTCTAGGATTCTTGCTCTTCAATCCTATCCGGAAGTAAACACGTCCTCTTCCTTGTACAAAACTGCCTGTCTCACCTTTCTGTGAATTAGGAATAACCGGATAGTCTTCCGGATCTCCCGGAGAACCTGTTCCAACGTTAGGATCAAAGCTAGGTGTCGAGCTTATCACTATAAAATCCTGATATTCGGTTGGAACTTCCACACGCCACTGATACCAATAACTCCACTTGTTCCCACTAATTATCCTTTCTCCACTTTCATCATCCTTATAGAAAGCCCCTACATAAGGGTTAGACCATAGATGATTCGTTGAATTAATATCAAACGGATAACGATTTCCATATTGACTGACCTTTACGGTTATCGTTCTCCGAATAGCGTTCTTCCCCGAGAAGTCTTCCGCAGCCATCAATGTAATCTCATAGGTTTCCTTACCTATAATATAGTTTGGCAAATCAAGTAAGATATCCATATAGCCCGCTCCAGTACTCGGATCATACGAAATCCTCTCATCAGCGTTCGGCTGCCACTCTTGACTCGACAAAGCGTTAAACACCTCATTCGTTTCCTTATAAGTGTTTGTACTTAGCACTTTTACTTTATCAAAAATCCTCACAACCGGCATATTGGACGAGAAAGAGATTCGTGCCCCGTTAAAATCGGTAATATCGACCTCCGTATGTGACACATTTAGCACTCTATTACCAGATATATTCCAATCATTTGCTATTGAATCCCAATCCGATGCCTGTATATTCATCTCCAAGGGTTGTTTAATGATCCCGGTAAGATCTAGCTTCGTATTTTTAGGTAAGTTATAATCAACCGGCTCTGAGTTTATTTTCAACTCACAGGAGGGATTATAGCTATCCTCCATATCTACCGTAAAAACCACCGCATTTGCCGGATCGTTCTTTCTCTCCAACTCATTAGAGGGCAAAATAATACGAGTGATCTTCCGAGCCCAATTCATTCCGGGAATATTTGGAGTAACAGAGGAGAAATAATCACCATCTTCTCTCAATGTAAAATTACGTGTTACATTCCTCTCAATAGTAGAGCCACTATATTGAGCTGTCAATGGGATCAAATTAGGGATACCACTAAATATAACTCCATTAAAAATATCATCGAAATTATCTGCCGCCTCCAAAACAACATCTACTCGAACTCCCAGACGATTAAGGGCCAGTTGTAATAAAGAAACCGTTGTCCCATCACTCAATTTAGCCCCTTTACCTTTTGGTAAAACCTCTACGTTATTTATTTCCTGCATCATTGGGATCGATTTCTCCGAAGAAAAAGAGCTTGCGGGATAAGCGATAAGATTCAAATCGTCATAACGTGAAAGAGTGTTCAGTTTATTGGCTATAACGTTATCCGTCGGTTCATTCGCCAAAAATACGAAATCATAATTCCCAGCTACGATTGGATGCCGGATGATATTTTCTATCCATTGATTCTTACTATAGTGAATATTAGATATGCACGCTCCCGTTGTCTTATTGAAAGCCAAAACACGAAGCGTATTCACGTCGTAGTCCTCTTCGCTACCCGAATGAGTCGTATTTTGAGAATCTATATTCCTAATAGAAATATAGGCTCCTTCCACATTACCGCTAATCATTGTCTCATCCGTACATGAGAAAAGGATTATCAATAACAAGACTGCCACGAAACCTTTATATATTTTACACTCTTCCACTATCATAAAAATTGCTCTAATGTTATAATGCAAATATCACGATATAAAAAGTCACAATAAACTAAATATGCACCCAATAATGACAATATGAATCACAGTTTACATCTAATTATGCAATTATTTTTCAGACCGTTACAGTTTCCAGAAAAACAAGATCAAAAGGCTCTATTTTTCTATTATACGCAAGACTCTTATCAAACAGTTCCGATTATCGAAACAAATCACATTAATAAGAATCCACGAAAAAGCCCTTAAACGAAAGATCGCTTAAAGGCTCAATAAACATCCCTTATAATATTCATTTATGTAGAAATCAGGTCTGTTATATTTCGTCTTATCTATAATTATAATATATCAATAACCGATCTCTGTCTTTTTATAAAATCGATACGTTGTGCCTCTCCACTTTCGGATATTAGGATAGAATGGCGTTTCAATGCCTGAATCCAATCTCGTTGCATTTTACAAATCTGCGGACTTTGGGAGTCCATAGAATTGATTGAATAAACTCGTAGCATACTAATTTGGAAATCCAGCTTCTCTATATAAGTATAGGTTGCCTCAAAATCAATGCTTGATAAGTAGAAAAACACCTTATGGCCCTCACTGAACTCTCCTGTGATAGATAAAGCCTCCATATGAGTAAGTAATTGATAAAGTTCCTCTTTCAAGCACAGAACATCCTCTTTCGATATCAAATTCAGGCAAGCAAAGTATTGGACCTCTTTCACGAAAGAAACAAAAATATTCATATCCCAGATAAAACTGGTTTTCGGACAATTCTTTACGCTATAACTTAATTTTTTATGTACATTTATAATTCGTTCTTCCACCACCATCCCATATAGAGAATTTGGAGTCTTTATCTGTCCATGATGATATAACCAGCGGCAAAGACGGAACTTAGACAGATATTCAAAAGAGGAATAAAGCGTAAAAGGCAAAACATTCGATGCCGTACAAACCTCCGTACTCTTATCTCCTTTCACATAGTCAAATATCCGTAAGTAACGATCAATAATCTCATAATAACTTTCTATCGCATTGGCAGACCGGAGCAAGTTCATATCGAAAGTCACTCTATTATGCAAGTGATTTCCTATGATCTGATCTATGGAGATCCCCAACTTATAGGAAATTTGCGCAACCTCATCAATCGTAAAAGCGACCTCTCCCCGAAGCCTGCGGTACACCGCCTCTCTCCCGATACATAAAGTATCCGTCAAGAAATTAGCAAGATTTTGTCCGGGAGGAAGCCTATCTTTCATTGCGGTTATCAATTCATTTACAATACTATCTTTCATTGCTTTATACCTTATTTCCAACTATTAATATTCCTTGATACATTTGGCAAATGTAAAACATGTAAACGATAGTTTTGTACGATAAAGCAAGCCTATGAGAATTGTTCCTTTTCTAATTAAAGCAAACACAGACAGAAAAAGATAGAAAACGAAATTAAACTAAAAAAGCACCTATAAATTTCGAATCGCGCAATCGGAAGATCTAGGTTGTTTCATTTATCGAAACAGGTTCAAACCCTAAAGCGTATTTATAATCTCCCTTTGTCTATTGAAAAACTGGATACGTTGCATCTCTCCACTCTCGGAGATCATGGTAGAGAACTTTTTTAAAGATTGAATCCAGTCTTTCAAGCTATTAAACATCTCAGTATCCTGTGTCGTAATAGAATTTATCGAGTAAACCCGTATCATACTTAACTGCAAAGAACTTGTTTCCAGATAACTATACGTAGCCTCAAAGTTAATATGCGATACATAAATTCGTACACTATTGCCAGCCTCGGTCTTTCCTCTCATGGCAAGTTCTTCCAATTCATCCACCAACACTAATAACTCCTCTTTGATACGTTGTATATCCTCACAGGAAATAAGATGGATATCGGAGAAATATTTAATGTCATTGACCAAATGATGGAAGATCATATTATCCCAAATATAATCCGTAGAATGGATATACTGTGTCAACGATACAAATTCTCTTTGGGTATCAACCAGTTTTTCCGGTATCTTCAGATTCTCAAAATGATTGCATTGGATATGCTTATTCTGATACATCCACTTAAATAAACGAAACTTTGACAAAAGGTCATGCTTCAAATAAAGGGTCTGAGGAATAGTATTGGAAGAGGTACCCAAAGCCGTAGTAGGATCATCCTGAAAGGCCCTAAAGATCTTCACATATCTAGACAAGATCGTAAAATAAGCATTAAAAGGATCATCGTGATCTACCACATTCAAGTCGAACACGGCATTGGCACTAAAACTAACCCCTACTATTTTATCCAATGACACCCCCAATTTCCTTGAGATAAGAGCTGCCTCTTCCAAGGTGAAAGGAACCTCGCCACGTAAGCGCCTATAAATGCTTCTCTGCCAATATAAAGGGTATCCATCAACAGATTCGCCAAATTTGTCTTAGGGGGAAGTTTTTCTTTTAAAGCTTCAATCAAGCCTGTATTTAATTCATTTATCATCATAACCATGTCGAATGAAAAATCATCTACTCTAGTAACATATATAGAGAGGAAGTTGTTTCGAGAACAAGTACATTCGTAGATGGATTTTCAAAGCACGTAGCTTTTCAGCTTATTCATATCAACTATTTTCCCTTCCCGGGAAATAGCCCCTTCCTCTATCATTTCCGAGAAACTACGGGCCAATGAAGGACGGGCCACTCCAAAATATTCCGAAAGCTCTGTTTGATTACGATCCTGCTTATAATGGTCTCCTTGAATACGTTTAAGTATATAGTAAGCCAGTTTACCTTTAATGGTCTTAATCGATAATAATTGAAGACGTTCAGAAAGAAATTGTGTCCGGTTGGCGTTAAAAGCCATATAGCTTTGAAGAAAATGCTCGTTTGTCGCCAGCAAACGCATCACCGCATTCTTAGGTATTAAAATGATCTCGCATTCCTCCAAGGCGATAACATCTACCGGGAAGCGATTATTTTCCGCAAACAAAAATGCGGAGGCCAAAGGAGTAGGCGCCGATAAAGTCTCCACTTCCAAAATTGTCCCGCTTTCGGTGATCATCTCTGTCTTTACCCGTCCTTTACTCAATAGATAAAGCGAAGATAAGGCATCTCCCTGACGAGCTACCCAGCCACCTTTCTTAAACGACCTTGTCGAATAATCCAACGAACTGAAAAGAGCGGTTTGCTCTTCCTCAGACAATTTTCCGCAAATAGGACACAAACTCAGATTCATAAAACTTCCTTTTGCGGATAAAGATAAAGAAAATAATCAAAGAGTGTAACAACTGTTACAGGTTAAACGATCTTCTATCCCCTACATTCGCGATAAACTTATAAAATAAAAGCTATGTTCTGTTATCAATGTCAAGAAACCGCCCAAGGAAAGGGCTGTATATTAAAAGGTGTATGTGGTAAGACCGCCGAAGTGGCCGGATTACAAGATTTACTGATGTACTTAATGAAGGGAATCTCCAAACTAACAACGACTTTACGCAAGCGAGGCGTGGAATCATCCACGGCCAACAAGTTTATCGTCGACGGACTTTTCATGACCATCACAAACGCCAATTTCGATTCATCCAGATTCGTCTCAAAGATCAAAGAAGCCTATCAGCTACGGGAGAACCTTCTCAACGAGCTACATCGACAGGGAATCCATCCATCCTTAACCTGCGATTGTCTGACTTGGAAATCGGACAAAGTAGAGGAAATGGAGGTCAAATCGAAAGAAGTAGGTATTCTCGCCACAGAAAACAAGGATATCCGCTCTCTACGAGAATTACTCACTTATGGGGTAAAAGGTATGGCTGCCTACGTGGAACACGCTTACAATCTAGCTTCGAGGATACCAGCCTCTATGCCTTTATCCAAGACGCCTTGGTCGCAACGACTCAATCGGACCTGACCGTCGCCGATTTAACCCGATGGGTACTCACCTGCGGCGAATACGGAGTAAAAGCCATGGCCTTATTAGATAAAGCGAATACTTCCACCTATGGCAACCCGGAAATTACGAAAGTGAATATCGGCGTAGGAAAGAACCGGGTATACTTATCAGTGGGCACGACTTGAGAGACATCCAAGACTTGCTGGAACAAACCGAAGGTACAGGCATAGATGTCTATACACATGGCGAGATGCTTCCTGCACATTATT
>ENA-OQCK01000753-OQCK01000753.1-human-gut-metagenome-genome-assembly--contig:-NODE-753-length-15170-cov-1.785482_pt1 | contig 15170 bp, 28 predicted proteins | sample MGYA00242498_ERZ504578 | MGnify/ENA primary metagenome ERZ504578 (study PRJEB26092, sample SAMD00036229) | human gut metagenome | host: Homo sapiens | study: EMG produced TPA metagenomics assembly of... | reverse complement strand
GCTGCTCTACTCTCCCCCCGGGCTGCTGCTCTACTCTCTTACCGATTCCTGTTGGCTGATATTCCTAAGATTCCCTTAACATCTATTCCAGCCATAATACTCATCCATCTCACTCTATCTATCCCCACACCATCTCTATACCGGCCCCAGCTTACGCTGCTGCTCCCCGGTCCCTTATAGTTCTCCTCCTACCACTACAGCTACAAATATTACATATTTGTAGCCTATTATCGTGACGGTGTAGATTTCCTAGAAACTTCTTATTATATATGGCTTCCTGGCCGGGGAAATCTGACAATATAGATTCCTACTACTTCTCCACCAGAATATCTGCAAATAATACGCCCAATGTCTGGAATACCTGGATATCAATTTTCACCATCCGAAGCCGATGACCTTCTATTGATACCTGTTTTGTGAATCGGTCTGTATCTGCATCTATCCAGTGCAGCTTCTTCCAGTATTGGAGCTTAGTTTCAATCGTTTCATATTGATTCTTAGCCAGCAGCCTATCAATTACATTCCTGGGAGCCAGGATATACCCCCTATGTATCCTTACCTTTCCAGACTTGAGGAGGAAATCAGCCACCCGCACAAATTCCTGTACACATATATCCCCCTTATTCATCCTGTTCTTGTTCTCCTATCAAGGTATTTACTGCTGATTTTTTGAGCATATACACTCTGTACATCTTTCTCTGTATCGTAGCTGAGTACGTATAATGTCCATCATCACATTTCAATATCCCTATATTTGCCATGACTTTTATCATTTTTTTTCTAGGAATATTTATCAATGCTTTATCTAAAATATCCTCAAAATCATCTGTCTTAATACGGTAATAGTTTCTGCTGCTCGATGTCTGGTAGGCAGAGTCAAGCCACTTGGCTTCCTTGGTAAGTATATTCAGTACATGTATCACTTCCTTAATCCTAAATTCCACCGGCGCATTATTCTGTATATAGCTATCCACAAAAGTATTGAGGTATTGCTTTTCTCTCTGTGTTTTTTCTAAAAGTTCTATCAGTGCATTGATTTTCTTTTTGAGCCTTACAACCTCACTATTCTCACCTTTGCTCTGCCCTGATTCTCTTTGTACCTCCATCCCTGTAAGCATTCTGTCACCCCATTTTTTCAGTTCATGTAATATAAGGTAATTTTTATTACATCTAATAATGTTTAAAAAACTTATAAAACCTTGTAATTCAAAGGTTTCTTTGGTAATATAATTCAAGTATTTAAAACTAGGTGTTTAGATGTAATATATTCGTCAAATAGTGTTGAATATATTACATCTTACGATGGGAGTTTTTGAGGATGAATATTACTACAGAGCCGATAAGAAATAAGAAACAATTACATGCTATTTTAGGATATTTAAAGGAGAATAGTTCATCTCGTAGAAAAGCACGCCTACGTAATTTTGTTATTGCAAAAACACAATTAAATACTTCATTGCGTATCAGTGATGTCCTACCATTAAAAGTATCTGATATCATGCATTTAAGTGGTAATTTCAGAAGGTATATAAACCTGAAAGAAGATAAGACAGGTCATAAGCAGCGTATAGCAATAAACGACCCTCTTAAAGAGACTCTTCGCATGTATATAAAAGAGATGGGCTTAGAATATGATGACTTTCTATTCCCTGGGCAAACCCCCAATAAGCCGGTCACTACTACACAAATACATCGTGTTTTTCAAGATACAGCCCTAGCCCTACATATTGATAATTTCAACACCCACTCTTTACGCAAAACTTGGGGATATTACGCATACAAAGAAACCAAAAATATTGCATTAATCATGGAAGTATATGGCATACTACAGTCCGGCAGACAATGAAGTATATTGGGATAACACAATCCGACAAAGACCGCCTATATAATACGATAGAATTTTAAAATATTACATGCAACCTATGTATTTTGAATTTTTTGATATTGGAAAATTTTTGATATGAAGAATTGTCTCAAGAACCTTGATTTTATAAGGATTTAGCAAACTATTTTTTATAAACCTCACTTGCTATATGGTGGTTTAATATTGACATTTAATACCAGAAATGATATGTTAAGTGTAACGATTTGGTAATAAAAATTACCTTTTATTTCATAGTAAAATGGTATCAGTGAAATTTCATCCTGGTACCTTTTATTTTTACCAAAATGTCAGTTTTTGTAAATCAATCTTCTTCGGTTTCTGTGAGATATTCTTCCTCGGAGACTATGCTTAATAGTGAAACATCTATGTCCAGGAACTCGGCAGCAGCTTTTAAGGCATCGTCTTTCGTTTTTTCTCTTTCAGCCTCAATCTTTTCGGCACTGACTGGTTTTTTTAAGTTAAAGCCAATTTTTAAATAACAATCCGATGGGTTCCATCTTCATCTTCTGCGAATCCTGCTTCTTTTGCCACTCTGTAAAAAAAAAATCTATACTCTTTTTCATAATATCCTTTCTCCGGTTCTACCAGAAACGTTAATTTTAAAGCTTGTCTAACAGTTTTCTAAATTCCTTCGATGGTCTCCTAACCTGCTCCCATGCCAGTTCTGCACCACAGTAGGGACAGCATTTATACTCCTCTGCCACACCCATTCCGCAGGAACACTCATATTCTGGTTCCATGGGTTTTGAACCCTGGCCGAAATATGCAACAATCTCCGGCACGACCACTTTAATCAGTCTTAATTTTCTCATTTCGTCACCTCAATGCTAATTTACCCGTGCAAATGTTCCTGCAAAGTTGCCGCGAATTATACCACATTGCTGTGGAAATGAATCGCAATCTTCTTTGATGGGCAATCATGGCAATACAGGTCATGGAGCCAATCTGTTACCCAGTCCCAACTAAATTCCCCGTATCCATTCTCTTTGCAAAACGTATCAAGCATATCAAAACATTCAGGCAGAGTTTACGTGTATAAAAGTCACCCTCAAATGCTCCACTTTCATAGCTATATCTTTCTCCTGGCTGAATTTGTTTTTTGCAGAATTCGCAATTATGTACCTTTCTTGCTGTGACTATCCTCTGCTCGTTAAAATCAGACATTTTCCTCCTCCTAAAATGCTAATATTGCTATTGAATAGTTGCTTTAAAGCTGTTATAATTGAATCAAATAACAGGGAACGCAAAGCCGCCAGCAGACCCTTGTGTGGTTGAAATTCCACACCCGCTAGTGAAAACGTCGGGCAGAGCCGTAAGGCTCTTTTTTTTGTTCCCTTAAAGTGCTAATATGGTCGAATACAACCATTTAAAATTTTTCTGTCATCTATGATCTGAAACTCTGTTGGAACACATGAACTACATAGAATTGAATCAACTACATTTTTCAACGCGTTCACAAATGCAAAATCTAAAATCACTTGATCTGCCCTATGTCCCATCAAGTATCGTATTTCAGGACGAATAACCTTATATATCGTCCCTCCTTGGGTACGAATCCTTTTTCGCCCCTTGCTATATTCTGCAATAGGTTCTGTTTCAATATTGCATATTACATTGAGTATCCTATCGCCCCGCTGCATATTTTCTGGTATGATTAAAATTTCTAACACTTCACACCTTCTTTCTTCAAATGCTAATAATGCGTACATCCGTCTACACGTCTATTCCAAGCATCTGCATTTGCCTGTATATTTTCTTTATCGCTCCCAGATGTCCGGTTTGTCGAAAATCCGTCCGTTCTGCAATAACACTTAGGGCATTGTACAGTATAAAAGTTTTTAGGATTCGCAAACTGTCTTAATTCTGGAATTCCGCCGCAGAACGGACATGGCTTTAATCTACTTTAATCATCACAAACATGCTCCATACAGTGCGACCAATATACATTACTGGAAATTTTTTCAGCCTTTTCCTTTGCATCGTCAGATGAATATGCTTCAATTATCAAGCAAAGATGCGTGAATTGTTCTTCTTTCCCAAATCTGATTCTTCCAAAAACTTCATACTCTTTTACTCCCATACCCAAAATCTCCTTTCTTTGCTAAATGTCATTTCCCGTCTATTCCAAGCCTCTACTGCCGCCTTAATTGGTAGGTTTATAGGCCTGTTGAAGCACCGCACCTCCATCATTTCTATTACATACGGCAGAATAATATCCTGTATCCTTCACACCTCTCAAAATTTTCGCAATCCCCTAAATCATGGCATGTATCAATTACGATATTCTTACTTCCACAAAATGGACATGCTTTCAAATCATCTTCAACCACTCTCACAGTCTTTTCCTCCTAAAATGCTAATTTTATCTGCTACTATCCTGCTCGCGGAAACTGTTGCAGAAAAATACTTCATGGATTCTTTCGTGCGTGATCGTCTCGCACTCACGGCAGTTATACCGTTCGCAGTTTATAACTGCACAATCTCTACATAGACACATATCCTCTGTTTGTTTACTGCACTTTGCCATTCCTTTCTCCTTAAAATGTTAATTTTAGCGTATCTCCCACTTGATTCTATCTTCAAAACATTTCTTGCATGATTCGCTAGGATTATGTACGCAATCAGATTTCCTCCTCGGCCACAAACATCCATTAGGATTTAGTAATGATTTGATTATGACTTCCTTTTGCTTCTCTGAACATTTTATTTCAATCACCTCGATACCCTCCTTAAATGCTAACTTCTGTCCCATCCTCTATTATGGCTATCCAACTCATACGCAAACCTAATGCGGCATTTTCTGCAAATAGAAAAGGAAATAAGGTTATCCCCTCCATCGCGGACAATGTTCATTTCTTCATTTCCTCCTTCTATGTTTTTATTTCCACAAATCATGCAGTTACACTCTGATTTTTTAAACTTTAGCATTTCTCCATTCCTTTCTCCAATTCTCTCGGAAAGTTGGCGGCGGCCGGAGTCGAACCGGCACCCTCTTACTTTCACCATGGTTATGCCAGGAATCGAACCTGGACTTGTGTACCACACACCGCCACTAAATCTTAATTTTTCATACTCTCTGGAATAGCCTCAGGATAATCAAATATATTCCATTGTGCCTCTGCCTCTTTAAGCCTTTTATTTGCCAAGTCAAAATAATACCGGTTAATCTCAAACCCTACATACTCATAACCTCTGTTTCGGCAGGCCACCAAAGAGCTTGCGCTACCTACATGGGTATCAAGTATGGTATCACCTGCTTTTGCATACTTATCCAATAGCCACTCATATAGTGCAACCGGCTTCTGGTTCGGATGAATCCTATACTCCTTGTTATCCATATGCTCTTGCATCATTCCATGCCATCTATAACGATACTTTCTTACTGCTGTTTTAAAACTGGTCCATGCAAGCTCGCAATCCGCAAAATCATTGGCCCCATTGTCTTTATCCCATACAATCCAGCAATGGCTATCATACGGGATACGACTTATAAAATGGTTTGCGCCAAATATAATCTGATTCTTTGATACCCGGAATAGTTCATGGAAGTATTCTTTTGATGGAGGTTCTTTGTCATTACCCGTATAGGATTTGTAATCTTTTGCCTTAATCAGGTTACTGCGGGTGTGATTTTTCTCTCCGCTCTCGCCAATTCCATAGGGGGGATCTACTATAGCCAATCCAAAATATTTATCTGGATATTGCCCCATCCCTACCATGCAATCCATATTAAAGAAACCATGTTCAGACATCTTCTTTCTCCATGTAAATTTCAGTTTAACTATTCTTCTCTATGGCAAGTATTCGTCAATTTTTTGTATACATCTTCGTATAATTCCTGTTTGTCCCCATTATACGTATACTCAGCATAAATACCGTCTCCACTAACCGAAGTTGAAGCTAAACACTTGTAGTTCTGTAAAGTCTTGCAAGCCCATACAATATAAACGTCATCCAAATCAATGCGTGTGCCTTTTGTCTCCACGTCACAGTTATACCAATCTACAAGTTTTCTTTTGCATACACTTTCAAAATGTTTCATTCCTGTTATAATCATATTTCCTGCTTTCTCCGACACTTGGCAGTCGGCAGCCAAATGCTAATTCGAGACTATGGGAAGAAACTGAAACATCCACGCCTCATCCATGATAGACACAATGTTCCCATCCTCATTAACAGCCAAAATCTCAAGTATTTTAGGCTTAATAATAGTCTCTCTATTTTCCCACGTTCCTTCCGGCATCCTTACCTCCATAAGCGCCACTGCATTTAATACCTTGTCTCCGTGGATTACCTTAAATCTACTCAAATCAATTCCCATACGCTGTTCCTTCCTCCAGTTCTCCCGGAAATCCTAATTTAATTGCCTTGCAGTAGTTGTACTTATCAGCCTTATATTTACTATCCCTTTTAACAATATCACTCAATCCAAATCGCTTACCCGTAATACCACACTTTGCACATTTGTAGGTATCATACAGCCGTCCACCTCTTGACTGTGTAACCAGATTGGTCTTTTCCCACATATGCTGTATTTTGGGCAATGTGTCAATCTCTAATGGTTCTTCCCACATTTCAAGTATTTCCCTGGCTGGCTCTTGAGGACGCAATGTGTTGTTAAATCGCTGTATCATTTCCTTCAAATATATTTCTATATCAGTTTCATCAGATACTTCATATTTTTCTTCCCACACATACTCATTGTTTATACTTTTGCATTTCATACATGCTTTTTTCATATCATTTTCTCCTTCACTAAATCTTAATATAGTGGATGTGCGCCAGACCGGAACCCCTGGCCGTATGGTCCTCCATTATCTCTCCATAGGCACATCCGCTGCTGGTCTTACTGGTTGTGCATACACCAGATCCATGCCAGCTATCTTTACGCAGTCACGGTCCTGCGAATCAGGTACCGGTATGCGCTGCTGTGTTATAAGCTACGATTAGAAAATTGCCAGTACCGGCATTCCGACTTCGGCTTATGCCCTAACAACGGCCCTGGCTGCCGTCCGCTTCTGGTAACGGCGCACCCGTTGCGCTCTCTTGCGTTATCTGCTCTCTGCTCTTTTTTATTGCCTATCTGCCAGCCTAATATAACTGTCACTGCCCAGAATAGCAGGCAGGTGGTTTATACTCCGTCCATGCAATCACCTTATCTTTGACTGGTTTCTGATTTGCATAAAGAAATTCACCTTTAAATTTGTCATACCTTCCCTCGACTGTGCGTGAATAACCGTTGGGATATTGAATACTAATCCAAAGTCTATCGCTTGTGTATGTCTCTGGTAATTCCTTTTTTACCGGAGTCCACTTATGTAGCAGATTTTCTATTTCCTTCGGATTCACGCCCGTGTTCTCATATTCCATAAGCGTTTCCCGTAGGTCTGCCATTGCCCACATAAGGCGGTATACCAATGCAGTGCGACCATCTGGGTCATTGATACCATATTGCAGATTGTCCATGAGGATGTCAGACAATGCTTCATTGTCCTCCGGCAGTTCGCTTGCACCCTCTGCCTCGCTGAATTTGCGAATGAAGTCCCGCAGATCCATGTCCGAATCATAATCCCTGTACCATGCCCACCGGTCTTTTGCATACATGCAATTGTGTGCCAACTCTACCATGTTCATTTCACCGGCAGGCTTTTCTATTGTCGTTCTTTTCATCCCTCTGCCTCCATCCGAAAATAGTTAATATTCATCATCAACCAACATCTTACAATCTTCCCACTCGGCTCCACACCGGGCGCATACCATGAAATCCGGTTCGTCCGCATACGGAACCCCTCTTGTGCAATCGCAATACTTACATTCCCAGTGGGTATCTGACGGCTTTTTTATAAAGCCATTCTGTACGGCGCAACCCCGGCAAATATTCAGCTCGTTTCCATTCTTGTGATTTCTGATTTTTACTATCTTTGATGTATGGCAATCACACATATCGCATTTCATGATGTCTGTTTTCCTTTCTGGTCGTATGGACTATACTGGCAAGCAATAATTCCGGTGCATTTCCCGGTCTTTGTATCATATGCCAGTGCACACGGCCAATAATCCTGTTTTGCCATTGGGCACATTTTCTGATTCCAAACCGCAATTTCTTCTTTTGTTTCCAGTATTAGTATTGATGCCTTTCTTAAATAATTGACTTCTCTGCATTTTTCAATATACAGTTCGTCTATTATCCGCATCTGCTGCGGTGTCAGTATGATATTTTCATAGTCTACATTTTTATTTTCCGCTGCTTTTTGTGGATAGGCCCCTTTCATCCTCTCTAACTGTCTGTTTAGCTTGTCCTCAATCTTTTCCTCCAGAACGTGCTCCCTAACCCCTAATAAAAGTTTGAGCTGCCATAACATGATTATGACATCCGCCATCTCGTCTATTATGCGTTCCTCTGCCGCTGCAATCTCCTTATCGTTTCCCCCGTATGCCGCTTTCCTCCACCTCTTGTTGATAGCCTGGATTAACTCAGCCGCCTCTTCCATGCATTGTCTGCTCTGCGCATCATATCCGTACATATTGGCTATCCACTCGATTTTTTTCCACGTTTCTATGTTGTTTTCCACAAAACACTGGTTTTTATTGCTTTCAATCCCCGACTCGTCATGTATGTTATTCACTTTTCCACTCCTTTATTATCATCATGTTTAAAAAATCGGCTAATTCCTTATCTCTGTTTGCCCATCTCATTTTCAAGGCGCATTTCATGCACCTTCTCATAAGCATTATTAAAAACAGTCTATGAATCGGAATCATTTTAGAAGGAAAATTTATCTCGATTGCATATTGTCCCGTTTTATCATCAACGGTCATAAATACCCCTTCGATTCTCTCTTTTACTTTTAATTCCTCTGTTAAATCGGCTATGACTTTTTTCATCACAATACCTCTTTAATCTTCGTCCATGGCATATTCCCGTTTCCTGCGTTTACAGTCCTCTAAAATACGCTCCAGCAATTCCAATTCCTCCCCCGACATAAAGGTGTAGTACTTCTCTAGCATCTTAAGTACATGGAGCCTTTTGGCGTAGCCCTTTTCGTCCTCATTTGTGTCAGTATCCGACACATTCGGCTGCCTCTGTTGGTCCTCTATTTTCCGTTCCTGTTTCTCCTGGTTTGATGGTTGCTCTTTTTCTTGGTCCTGTTCGTCATCTGGATCCAGTTCTTCCTTCCGGCCATCTGCTTCCTCTGCCTGTTGCTTGCGTTTTTTCTTCGATAATCCGCTGTATCTCCTCGCTCCTAACATCTTCCCCGCTTCTATCCTGGAGACGACCTTTTTCTGACTTTCCGGATCTAACTGACTGGCGGCGTAGGCTGAGGTAATTCCCATTTCCCCGGTCTGAAGCTTTTCTTTTACCTCCTGTGTGGCATTAGCATTGATTGCATTAAGTTGCCCTATCTTTCCCGTGGATTCTCCCAATATTCCGGCTACATAGTCCCGGATGCGTTTTCCCTCATCCAGAATGATAAGTTTTTCCTTCCTGGCTTGTGTCAGCACGTCCTTCCACTCTTGTGCCTGTATCATCAAATCATAGTCAGACATTTTCCGGTTAAATGTATTCCCGCAAAGAAGTTCCATGCGAAACTGCGTTTCAGTCATATCCTTATACCGGCACGGACCTTTTTATACTCTTCGTTCCCTTCCCCTACCAGGATGCCTATGGCCCGCAACCTCCTATGCCCAGATATCAGACGATACCCATTCCCGGCCCCGTCGTCCACCCGGCCCACAACAAGAGGCTCCTGGATACCTCCCGTCAGCAATATTCCTGTTGCGAGTTCCTGTATTTCCTCTATGCTGTATTTATTGTGGTCAGTGACTATGATATCTTGATAATCTATTATGATATCTTTGTATTCCTCTGCCCGGTTCGCCTCTGCCAGTGTGGCGGAATTTAGGGTGTTCAAAATATTGAATCCCATCATTTTCTTTCCCTCCCCATGTACTCCTCCACAAACTTTTTATAGTCCTGGGCGGCTCCGCTGCGTATGCTATATGTAATAAGCGACTGGTGCATAAATGTGGCATCCTTAGCCCGCTTAAAGTGTCGGATATGCCTTTCAAATACTGGCTGTCCACTTTTTTCCCGTAACCATTCCTCAGCCGCCACGCTGGTTTCCGTTTTTTCAAATCCAGTGATTAGACATCCGGCTAATTTAATATCTGGGTTGAAAATACGCATAGACATAATCTGTTCCACCAGCATGTCCAATCCATCCATGGAGTAATCATCCAAATGCAGGGGGATAATGATTTCCTGGGATGCCACCAGGGCATTGACCACATTAAGCCCTAAATCTGGCGGATTGTCGATAATGCAGTAATCAAATATGTCCCCTACTGAGTCCAGGGCCTCCTTGTATCTGTTATGTTGCTTACTGGCCCTGTCGTTTTGCAGGTCCAGCACGGCCTGTTCCATATAATAATTGCATGGGATTATGGAAAGGTTCTGATTCTCTGTCTGGACCATGTTCTTTCTGGCCTCCCTGGTCTTAATCATATCCGGCGCCCCCCGTAATGACTCCGGGTTATATAGCCGAAACAAGCGTGATGCATTCCCTGCTTGTCATTATCCAGCAGCAGGACCTTTTTCTGATATCGGTCCGCTATCAGCTCCGCCATGCTCACTGCTGTTGTAGTCTTATGTACCCCGCCTTTGAGGTTTGCGATTGATATTGTTTTCATTTCCTTCCTCCTTATACGAATGGTAGTCCTTCGTCCTCTATTCCGTCAGGTATATTCATGAATCCGTCCCCCAGGTCCGTCCCCTGGGCCTGTCTGGTTTCCGGTGCATTGCTCCCCTTGCTATCTGCAAATTCCTGGTCTGTCAATATCACCTCTGTTGTATATACCTTCTTGCCCTCTTTGTTTACATAACTCCCTGTTTGAAGCCTGCCGGATACCAACACCCGCATCCCCTGGTGGAAATACGTTTCCGCAAACTCCGCCGCCCGGTCAAATGCAACACAATTGATAAAATCAGCCGCTTGTTGGTCCTGGTCCCTTTCCTTCTTTCCTCGCCTGTCCACTGCCAACGTATATCTGGCAATTGCCATTGACTTCTCTCCCTGCGTGTATCTCACATCCGGTCCCTGGTGAGCCTGCCCATTAAAATGACTCTATTCATGTTTTCTTCCTTTCCGTCCAAATATGGCCTCATATTCCGATATTATCCCGTCCTTGGTTATAATCCTGGTCTTATACCAATAATTCCACGATGAGTCCCGGTAAAAGAGATATATCCTATCATTCAATATCCTTTTGCTATGTAGCATAGCCTCCCTGCATGTTTTGGTATGCTCTCTATGCTTCTGGCCATGTCCCAGGCCACACGAAGTTCTTCATGGTGCCTCCACTTTTTCGATTGTGATAAGATTTTTTTTCTGTAAATTCATACTCAGTTCTCCGTTGTTAATGGTGCATATGCATTCATGCGCTCCATTCCAGTTGTACCTAATTGATTCCACTGTAATCTCCCGTCTCACAATCGGGCATTCCTTCCGGTTCATTACACCCGGACACATGTCCAAATTATCAAATTCCTCGCACCATATACATTGTGCCGGGCCGATGTAGGTTATTTTTCCACCAAGCAGCAACTCCGGCCTTTTAATTATCAGTTGCAAGCCAGATAAACCCCCATTCGGGTTCTCTTTGGCATCCGTCTGGCTCGTTGTCTGGATTTGGGTCAAGATAATTTTTCCCGAAAATCCACATAAACTCCTCTCTTGTGTGTTCCTGCTCAAAAGCTGCTTGACCAATTTTGTGTAACGCTTCCATAATTTCTGCATCTTTGTGCACCGCATCCTTTCCTTCTGTGTGGCAATCTGGGCATAAATGGACCGTAAGGCCATACTGCTCAGAGTGTTCCCTATTTGGATTTCCACCAAAAATATGATGTTTATGTAATTTTCCTCCTCTGCCGCATATGTAACATACCTCTGCCGGCTCTTTCTCTATGATACTTTTGATTTTTTCTGTGGCCTCCGGTTCAGGATAATTGCCTCTGCCCACGTCATACTTGTTTCAAATGTTTTGCCGCAGCTCCTATATACTCCAGCGTGACAATGTGCGGGTATTGTTTTAGTACCTTCATTTTGCCCACCTTTTCTTCATCGTCGCCTCTTCTTCTTGGGTACCTGCATCTCAGCTTATCTCCCGGCCATATCATCCGTTTGAATGCTTTTAATTCATTCTTTGTTATGGGCCTCTCGTCGTATCTTCCATTCCAGTGTTTACTTGACTTTTACGCATGTTTTCCTCCCTATTTCGTGGTGGTAAATCTGGCGGAATGATTGGCAAGCAGCTTTCTAAGTTCCTGCCACTGCTCCTTATGCGGTATGGTGTCGCCTTTGGCGTTCTTCCATCCGTTTTGTTCCCAGTTATCCACCCATCGGTTAATGATTGAGTTAGCCACATAATCATTATCTGTATGTATATCCAGGATGCAGGAATACCGCAGCCGGTGCAGGGCGCTTATTAATGCTTGCAGGGCATTCCCGTTTACCGTGCTCTTTCTGTCCTCTTCAATGTCTTTCCTGTACAGGTTTCCATTGCGGTCTAACGTTTCCATGCAACCCCAGTATTTACTTGCCGTTGCATGTACTTCGATTGTCACTTGTCTTTCACTCATATTCGTCCTCCTCACCCCAATTACTGCACGCTCCCAGTCTTTGTCTGTAGGGTTAAGCTTAACCATTACATATCGCTGATATGGGTATCCAAGCTTGTCCTCTCCGTTGTATAAAGTATCTGGTATTATGTAGTATCCCGGCCTGGGCCGCGGAATCATCATCCAGCCGTTTTTAGTGGTATTGATTCTGTGGCTTACGTTCGGCTCCTTAAGATTCCTGGAACATGAGTATCTTTGTTTTGTCGGGCTGTCCTCGTTTCTGAAGGTCTTATCCGTTTCCTTAACAAAGTAATCAGCCAGTTTTCTATATTCTCCCTCATCATAGAGAGGAACGTATTTCGGATGTCCTTTTGTGATACTGCCCCATATCCGGTTTACATACTGTAGGGATGTCTCTTTCCCATCATTAACGTTATTTACAATTATGTGGTGGTGGATTGCCTTGTTCAGGTATTCCGTTGCTTGGATGTACTTAAGTTCAAAACCGTGCTTTTTATATTCATCCCTCAATTTCCGAAGGAATATCTTTATATGCCCTCTGGCTCTGCCGGTGTGGGCCTCTCACCTTTTGGGTATGTCAGGACTACGTGCCAGTCCCCAGGACGGAAATTAGCATTGACCTTTCTCATGAGCTTTCTGGCTGCTTGTCTCGCATTGGCCTCCCTTATCTCTTCCTTGGTCTTTTTCTTGACCGGTTGCCGCTGCTCTCCCTTCCTGCTCCCCCTGGTATGCACTTTATAACCTCTATGGTGATACCCGCCTTATACTCTATCTGTTTATATCTGCGCATATGGAAGGCTCCCTGTCCTAAGTTTAATCCTTTTATCAAGCCATAAAACGTGCAAGAAAGCACGTATTTCCTTGACTTTTCAGCCCCTAACAGATATAATAAAAGACGAGTTTATTATTGGTCTGTTAGGGACCTTGCTCTTAACCTATTGCAGTAGAGTTAAGAGCTTTTTCCATTTTATGGGTATCATTACGCCACCTCCATTCCGGCTACAAACTGCTGCAGCTCGTCATACAGGTTGTTGTATTTAGCCCATGTAATTGCGTTGGACATACGGAGGCCATTAAGATATCCCAGCCACATCATGGTTATGTAATCCCTCTGTTTCTCGTCTGGTGCTTCGCTTATAAGCTGCTTGTGATTCTGGATCCACTTTCTCAACATTTTTTCTTTCTCAGACATCCTTTTACCTCCTCTGCCGGATTTTAGCTTGTCCAAATAATTCCGGTCTTTATACTGCTTGTCCCACAAGGCCGCCTTTAGGCGGTCTGAATGACTTCAATGTTGTGAATTGTTGTCAAGGGCTGATATATCAGCCGATTTGCAATTGCTATCTGTTCCTCTGCTGGTAAGTCATCCAATCTTATTTTTTGTTACCAATTTTTATCCTATTGGTAAATGTCATTGTTGTTTCCCTGTTCTCAGATTTCATTCCACCACCTCCCTGGTAGATTCTATGTATTACGGGTTGTACTTGTTTCCTCTTTTCAATTTGCTTTTTCTCCCCCTCCGTTTATACTGTACTTACACGGCCCCCGGCAGCTGAGTATATTACAAGGATAGTTAAATATGGAATCCATTATCTCTAACTTGATAACCACTTTAGGCGCTTTTGTTTTAGTTTATCTTTCAGTCATAAAAGATAACTACTCGTCAAAATACAAAATCCGAGAGAGCAACTTGATAAATTCTATATCCCATTTTATAAATTGTATTGTCGTGGTTTTTTATCTGAGAATCCCCTTAGTTTAATGACTCCAGAAGTTCGCGGTTCTATATTGGAATTATTGAGTGATAATATCCATCTAATGGAACCACTTTCTCAGTCTATGTATTCACGATATTACAAATCCTATCTTGACCTTCTCGAAGCTGAGGATGGTTGTTCACATTTCTCGCTTTCAGAAGCCCGTGCTCAAATGGACTCTACGTTTAAGGTTTTGAGTCAAAGCATATTTATGGAATATAATCAATTATTAAAGAAAGCAAAGCTCCCAGTGCCCATGCCGTTGCACCGTGTATAACATCTTTTCTGATTGCAATGATTATAGAAATTACATTTAAGGCTATCACGCAAATTAAGAGTAGTTGTTTTGTAGTGATAGCCACTTTTATGCCCTCTTTTTTAATCCGGTTGAATCATAAAGCTCATTTATTGAAACGCCTAATGCTTTTGCTATTATTATTACATCTGATGTTTTAATCAACCGTCTCCCGTTGAGCATGTCGCTAAAAGGTTGCTTTTTGAAACCTGCTTTACTAGCAACTGCGCATTGTTTTAACCCCCTTTCTTTAATGATTCTCTCAATATTATCTGCTACCGGAAAATTGAAGTTCGCAATATTCATTTAATCACCCTTTCTATGTTTTCGTTTTGCAACCTTTTTTCGTATTATAGTCTCATAACGCGCCTTTGTCAATACATATCATTAAAAAAATTCGCATTTTGCAACCTTTTTGTATTGACTAATCAATATTTACGTGATACCATACACTTACAGGAGGTTTGCATTATGAGTCTTAATGACAGAATTAAAGAAGCTAGGTTACGAAACGGAATGACACAAGAACAACTTGCGGATAAGATTGGTGTAGCTAAATCTACTTTGACCGGATATGAAAAGGGCAACCGTGAA
>ENA-OQCK01000752-OQCK01000752.1-human-gut-metagenome-genome-assembly--contig:-NODE-752-length-15184-cov-1.657900_pt1 | contig 15184 bp, 19 predicted proteins | sample MGYA00242498_ERZ504578 | MGnify/ENA primary metagenome ERZ504578 (study PRJEB26092, sample SAMD00036229) | human gut metagenome | host: Homo sapiens | study: EMG produced TPA metagenomics assembly of... | reverse complement strand
GCTTATAGACCTTTCCATAATGACAGCCGGTGTAACCCGAACTCCGCAAAGAAAGCCTTTTGCAAGGCTACTGGCAACTGGTTTTCAACATATCCCCGACCAGCAATTTTCCAAGTACGGCACCACTCCCCTCATCTCCCAAGATAAAGCCTAACGGAGAGATGTTCTTGATAATATCCTTTCCGTCATACAGGCAGGAATTGGAACCAGTCCCTAAAATACAGGCTATGCCTGGACTGTTGCCACAAAGGGCACGGGCTGCCGCCAGCAAGTCGCTACCGACCTCCACCGGGACCGGCAGATAATGCGTAATGGACCAGCGTAAAATCTCATTCTTTTCCGGAAACGCACATCCGGCACCATAAAAGTAAACGGCCTCGATAGAGCCATACTTCTTTATCTTGGGAACTAGGTTATCCCTTATTTCAGCCGAAATATCTTCTTCCGTCTGAAAAAAAGGATTAATCCCCCGTGTCTTGATCCGGTCTATTTCCTGATTGCCGGACACAATACTCCAATCCGTTTTCGTAGAGCCGCCATCCGCTATTAAAAACATCATGATTTATAATTTATGATTTACTTCTTTTTTCCAAATTCAGGGTCGATCTTCAGGCAGGCTGTGACAAGCAGTGTTATCAGGCAACATCCCATCACCCACCAGAAGAAATTCTCGTAGCCCATCTGTTCCTGCAACCAGCCGGCAGCCATTCCGGGTAACATCAGACCTAAAGCCATAAAAGCCGTACAGATCGCATAATGTGCCGTTTTGTGTTCTCCATCGGAATAATAAATCAAATACAACATATAGCTGTAAAACCGAAGCCGTACCCGAACTGTTCGACAAATACACAAATGTTGACGATCCATAAATTATCAGGCAACGCACTACTCAGATAGATAAAGACAGCGTCAGGCAAGGAAATCGCCAATGCCATAGGCCAAATCCATTTCTTCAATCCTCCCGCCGAAGCGGCGATACCTCCCAATATTCCGCCCAATGTCAACCCAATAGTACCGATTGTCCCATACACAAGGCCGATTTCAGCCGTAGAAAGCCCCAAACCTCCACTTCGCGGGGATCAACAGGAAAGGGGTTACCAATTTGCCAACTGGGCTTCCGGAAACGGTACAACAACATGAACAGGATCGCGACAAAAGCTTGTTTCTTTTTGAAAAAGGAAACGAAAGTTGCAAAAAACTCTTTTACGATTGTGGAGGGAGTCACCGTCACTGAAGGTTTATCCCCTTCCGGGAGAGGAAGTATATACCGGTGATACAAGAACAAGCCTAAAAACAGTCCCCCTAAAATAAAGAATGTGATAGACCAGGCAAGCGGAATATTCCCCGTATTATTTTCCAAAAACCCGGCAAACATCACCAAGACACCCTGCCCGGCAATAATCGCAATCCGGTAAAAGGTACTCCGGATACCGACAAAGAAGGCCTGTTCATGCGAATCGAGGGCCAGCATATAAAAGCCGTCCGCCGCAATATCATGCGTGGCGGAACTAAAAGCCAATAACCAGAAAACCGCCAATGAAGCTTGAAAAAAGAATGTAGTCGGGATCGTAAACGCAACTCCGGCAAGTCCAGCCCGATCAACAACTGCATAGTGACCACCCACCAGCGTTTGGTTTTCAGCAAATCCACAAAAGGACTCCAAAAAGGTTGATCACCCAAGGCAGATTCAGCCAACTCGTATAAAGGGCGATATCGGTATTCGAAACTCCCAGACGCTTATACATCAGGACAGACACGATCATCACCGCAACATAAGGTATCCCCTGCGCAAAATACAGAGAAGGGACCAAAACCAGGGAGACCGTACAGATGGTTGATCAGATAAAGGCTTACGTGATATCATACTTCTTCTCTTATTTTCCGGATGATTTCATTCTTCTCTTCCTCAGTGATACTTACCTCCTTCCAGACCTTTTCCAAGTCTGCAAATGTCACTTTCTTAAAGTCCTTTTCCAAAGGGACAACAAACAAACCGGCCATCTCGACTGTTGCCGGACTGATCAGGATATTAGCGTCTCCTTCAGCATAATAGCAAGAAGGACGCAATTCCCGCCGAGAAGATACAAGTAATCCAAATATCATCCTCCCTCCAAACCAACAAATTCATCATCGGCTCGTAATCATCCGGTTTAACCGGCATCCTATCGTATAACAACTCGAAAACAGCCGCAGCCTCCCCCTTATCTCTCGACACCAGAATAAAACAGACCGGAAGGTGATCGACAGAAGCATAGAAACCAGTCCGTTCACTTTCCCAAACGATTCCTTTCGAGAAGTTCAGCCAATTTCTCACAACCGGAAATTCCTCTTTCTTCCCAGCCTGGAAATGCATATGATCCGGAGCGGAAGCACCACATTTAGGACCATTATAAAACAAGGCATAATCGGATAAATCCGAAACGATGTCCAACATATCCTCATAATAAGGTTTTATCTGTTGTCTCTCATGCCAACGTAAAGGAACCGTCAAATGGTCTTCGAAAATAGGATATGGATTAACTAATATTTCAAATGCATCGTTATATGTCACTCCCTTTTGTTCATCCGGTCGATGACAGAAAAAACAAGGACGGGCCAGCAAAGATTCCTTGTCGATCTTAGCTACCGAAGAACGAATCCGTTCCGGATTAAACTGAAGAACAGTTGTCCTATAATCATCCTGGAAATAGCGCGTCTGTACATTTGCCAAAGAAGCATAATTCTCCCTTGCCAGTTTCCAATCCAGCTTTTGGTCTATCAACAAGGATTCTATTTCTCGTTCCAAATCATTCATGATCTTTTCTGTTTAAAGCGATCCGCGCCTGCAATTCCCAAGTACGGATACGGTCTTTGTAAGTATTATGTCCGTTCATTTTCACAACGTCAAGCGCTGCATCCGAATTGTCTTCCCAACGGCGGCAGAGGTACAGGACATCATAGATGCGCCCGATCTGCCAGGTGCGGGAGATACGCAGCCCCAACGCATAGTCTTCCCCATAGCTGGTATTCGGAAGATTTATTTGCCGGAGCACAGGCGTATAGAAAGCCGGGGAGCACCCAAGCCGTTAATGCGCAAGGCATTGTTCCGACCGTTATCAGGCGTCCACTCCCGATGGTCGATGATGCCGGGCGGAATTTCGTTCATCTTGAAATCGGTCATCCGATAAGTTCCGACAACCATCGCACAGTTCTGTTCGTAAAAAGCATTCACGATCTTCTGCAACGTATCAGGACCGCTATATACATCGTCACTATCGAGCTGGACAGCAAATTTACCACAGGCAGGATGATGCACCCCCACATTCCAGCAGCCGCCAATCCCCAGATCGAAACGCTCCGGGATCAGGTGTATCACCCTTTTGTCGGCAGTATATTTCTCTATCGCTTCAGAAGTTCCGTCCGTCGAATGGTTATCCACGATAATGAGGTTAAAACGGAATATCGTTTCTTGCATTAAGACAGAGCGGATGGCATCTTCTATCGTACGGATACGATTACGGACCGGAATAATAACGGAAGCCTCCTGCTCAAAACCATCAACATCGAAGGATATCGGTTCAAAGCCCGGAGCAAGGTAACCGCCAACCCGTTTCAGATAGGCCGTACAAACAGATTCCATCTCGATCTGTACCGCCCGGTTCTTCGGATCGACATAGTCGAACAACTTCTCTCCGCTCTTGCGAGTATCCGTCTCCACTTCCGAATACAAATATTCATTGACATGAACCAGTTCGGATAGTTCCGATACACGAAGGCGAAGGTCATACAATCCGGCAAAACGGTAATCGGCATCCATTGCCCGAACCGCCTGTTTCAATACTGATGAACGGAAGAACAAAAGGGAACCGAAATCAAAATCATCCCGTAGACTTCCTTTCTGATAGTCTATGACAGGAGCTGGTTTTCTGTTTCCACTTTCTACTTGGTAACGATCCGCATAGAGCATTCCGGCATTCGTATCGCCGGCAATAGCCAACAAACGTTCGAAGGCGAACTGCCCCGGTTCGAAAACCGTATATTTAGTATATAATAATGTATAGGCCGTATCTGCATGTAAAGCGATCGTCCGATAAGTGGCGGTACTGGCAAACGAATCGATCATCAAAATACTACACCCCTCGACCTCACCGGGAATCTTTTCCGTTGCCAACAAGTAGATATTTTTTATCCGGTCACACAATCTCAACGCTCTTACGGTTTGCCCGGCTTGAGGTAAAGAGAGGAACGGAATAAAACAATTTATCATTTTCATAATGTAATTAGTTGATACCGGAACAAAAATAAGGATAAAATATGAGCTTTTGCCGGAAGAGAAAGTATCTTTGTAAGTATATCAAAAATAAAACAAATGAAACACCAGATAATACTACTTGGAAAAGACATAACTTCGGTCTATCACGGCATCAAAGAGTTCGGGGCAGATCATATTCACCTGCTCTACACGGATGCCACCGATCATATCGAAACCCCCATGTACCCGCTGTTGCCTACGAGCATCCGATGCAACCGCTACAAAACTGAACCTTACAATGGGAACAACGTGATCAAAGTTTGCCGCCAGATTCACCAAAAGTATCAGGGGGAGTTTACCTATAACCTTTCCGAAGGAACGAAGGTCATGGCATTCGCCGCTTTCACCGTTGCCAAAGAATCAGGAGCCGATGCTTTCTATCTGACACAACACGGCGAAGTCGTCCATCTCAGCCACTTTGAGAACCATCCGCTACAAACGACACTCAATAATGATGAAATTCTCAGCCTGAGCGGAAATACCCTCACTACTTATCACGATGCAAAGGGACTAAGCGACGGAGATGTCAAAGCCTCCATGCGTATCAAACAATTCATCGAACAGTATCCGCAGGAACACGCCCGCATCCAAAAGTTCTTTAGTATATTCTGCAAGCGCCAACTCAACCGTTTGCCAGCCTCCAAAATCTTGCCAACAATCTGCGGTTCAAGCAAAGGAACGGTTCCATCCTGATCACTTTAAGAGAATATGTCTTACTCCGCCTTCATCAAAGCAATGCGATCCAGCTCTATTTTGAAGGACTTGGTGGGAAACGCTGGTTGCCAACCAGGTCCGTAACTGGAGCATGCAGCAGGAGAACTCGCCTGAAGTATGGCGTAGCGTCATTTTCCAGACAAACGAAAAAGACACACATCCGAAAAACGAGGTCGACGTATTATTGAACAACCAACAGAAACTGGTCTTTATCGAATGCAAGTCCGGCAATGTCACACAAAACGATATTTATAAAATAGACGCGGTGCGGGAAACATACGGCGGCGACATATCGCAAGCTGTACTCGCCAGTTACTATCCAGTGGAAAAAAGTTTGCAAGACAAATGCAAAGATTTGCAGATACATCTCTTCGCCCCGAACTTCCTTACCGAACGAAGTAACTATTTAAACAAAATGCCAGCCTGGTTAGACAAGCTGGCAGATGATCTTCAATTATAAACAACACAAGAGGTCTTATTTGCCGGATTCGAAGATAAGGCTTTCGTTTGTTTTCTTTCGAGAGACGACGGAGTGAGCAAAATACGGCCTTTACTTTCCGCACGCGCCGATAGGCTTTTCAATCCGCTTATCTGCGAAAGTGCCTCACTTAGCAACATCTCGTTCGTATCTCCAAAGGGCAGCAAATCATTTCCTATAACCAGTTCCTCAATCTTTACATCCGGTTCAAAACCGTTTGCATAGTCAGCCTCGTGATTGGCATTATAAATGCGTAATGTAATCGGATGTAACAGCCAATCATATTCTTCCCTGGTTCCGAAAGTGTTGCTACCAACGTTTGCCAATCGTTTTTTCACCTATGACCATGATATTGCTACGGGTAAGATAAGGATCAGACAGTTGATCACGGCTTCCGAAGCAGATGCGGTCACACTTCCCGTCAGTACGTAAATGCGTCTCAAATCCAGGTTGGCATTCCCCATTTCAGCATTCTTTTTCAACAACAAGGCTTCATCATTCTTTGATTGCTTTTCATTATGCTCCATGATACAGAAAGTCTTGCCCAAAGCATCGGCCGGAGCCAGAAGAGAGGTCATCAACTGCGCACAAGTGACCAGCCCTCCCTGGTTATATCGCAAATCCAATACAAATTCACTCACATTTTCAGCCTTAAACTCCGCAAAGACTTGCTTCATCTGGTCATCATAGATTGTACTTTCATCGTCCGGACCGGAAGAAAAACTGTTGTAAACCAAATAACCAACCTTCTTGTCCCCCACCGTATAAACAGAATCTTTCAGAAAAGGTGTGTCTTCCACTGCCCGGGAAGCGGCAACCGAAATAGTTTTTTCTTATTAAAAGTGATCTCATTACCTTTCCTTACCGCATCTGCCAATAAAAAGTAGTTTCACTTCCGCTATAAAAAGCAGACAAGTTCGTCACGTTCGGAGTCTCACTACCGACGGCAATAATCCAGTCACCCCGTTCCAGTCCGGCCTCAGCAGCAGGAGAACCGGGCAAGACATATAAAACCCAGGCATAATAAAGGTTACCGTTTTTATATGATGCAAACTCAAAACCATACGAGTCGGCTGCCATAACAGACTTCGTCTCTTCTTCCTTTTTCTCTATCCGGGAAAAAGTGAGCCATCCGTCTCCGTATTTTACACCATCCTGATCAGACAACAATGAATCGAAAAACTTGTCTGGAGATAACGAGAAGTTCAAGTTTCCTTTGTCAGGCACATCCTCGTTCCATAAATAGTAATCCGTCATGACTTATAGATCCAATCATTCGTACCCTCGTCGGAGAGATCCGGAACCTTATCATCGTCGTACAAGACGGTACAAGCAAAAGGACAGCCAGCAATCCCATGAGACGGCAAACGTCGTTTTCTCTAAAGCAAACTTCTGTTTCATTGTCATATCTGTATTATATTGAAAAAATAACCGCGCAATTTCCAAACGGAAACTACGCGGCTTTTATTGGAAAAACTTACGTTTTTATTATTCACCTAACAGTATTTCCAGGATCTGAACAGCAGCTTTCGCCACAGAAGTACCCGGACCGAAGATGGCAGCAACGCCTGCTTTATACAAGAAGTCATAATCCTGTGCAGGGATAACGCCACCAGCGATCACGATGATATCTTCGCGTCCTAATTTCTTCAGTTCTTCAATAACCTGCGGAACCAAAGTCTTGTGTCCGGCAGCCAAAGAAGAAACACCCATTACGTGAACGTCATTTTCCACAGCCTGGCGGGCAGCTTCGGCCGGAGTCTGGAACAACGGTCCCATATCCACGTCGAAACCACAGTCAGCATAACCTGTAGCAACAACTTTAGCACCACGGTCGTGTCCGTCCTGACCCATCTTAGCGATCATGATACGCGGCTGGCGACCTTCTTTCTTAGCAAACTCGGCAGTCAGCTCACAAGCCTTCTGGAAGTCTGCATCTTTCTTAGTTTCTGATGAATACACGCCTGATATAGTCTGATGATTGCTTTATAACGACCTACTACAACTTCGCAAGCATCGGAGATTTCTCCCAGTGATGCACGCAAGCCGGCTGCTTTGACAGCCAATTCCAGCAAGTTGCCTTTCTTCGTACGAACACACTCTGTAATGTCGGCCAATGCTTTCTGTACGGCTTCTTCATCACGGTTGGCACGCAATTCTTTCAACAGTTCGATCTGTCGTTACGAACGGCAGTATTATCGATTTCAAGGATATCGATCGGATCTTCTTTCGGCAGACGATATTTGTTCACCCCTACGATTGTCTGGATACCAGAGTCGATACGAGCCTGGGTACGGGCAGCAGCCTCTTCAATGCGCATCTTAGGCAGACCGGTTTCGATAGCTTTCGCCATACCACCCATGCTTTCGATTTCCTGGATCAAGGCCCAACCTTTATGAACCAGTTCGTTTGTCAGAGATTCCACGTAATAAGAACCTGCCCACGGGTCGATTTCCTTACAGATCTTCGTTTCTTCCTGGATATAAATCTGGGTATTACGGGCGATACGTGCAGAGAAGTCTGTCGGCAACGCGATAGCTTCGTCCAATGCATTCGTATGCAAAGACTGTGTGTGGCCCAAAGCAGCAGCCATAGCCTCGATACAAGTACGGCCAACGTTGTTGAACGGGTCCTGTTCGGTCAGTGACCAACCAGAAGTCTGGCAGTGAGTACGCAAAGCCAAAGATTTCGGATTCTTGGCCCCGAAGCTCTTCACGATCTTCGCCCACAACATACGTGCAGCACGCATCTTGGCGATTTCCATGAAGTGGTTCACACCGATTGCCCAGAAGAATGACAGACGCGGAGCAAAAGCATCGATGTCGATACCTGCGTTCACACCGGCACGAAGATATTCCAGACCATCACAAAGCGTATAAGCCATTTCGATATCGGCTGTCGCCCCAGCTTCCTGCATATGATAGCCGGAGATGGAAATGGAGTTGAACTTCGGCATCTTCTGAGAAGTATATTCGAAAATATCGGCGATGATACGCATGGAGAATTCAGGCGGGTAGATATAGGTGTTACGCACCATGAATTCTTTCAGGATATCGTTCTGGATCGTACCGGCCATTTCTTCCAACTTGGCGCCCTGTTCCAAACCGGCATTGATATAGAATGCCAATACCGGAAGCACACCACCATTCATGGTCATGGAAACAGACATCTTGTTCAAAGGAATACCGGCAAACAGAACTTTCATGTTTTCCAGCGAACAGATAGACACACCGGCTTTACCGACGTCACCTACCACACGTTCATTGTCGGCATCATAACCACGGTGTGTCGGAAGGTCGAAAGCGACAGACAAACCTTTTTGGCCGGAAGCCAGGTTACGACGGTAGAATGCGTTGGACTCTTCAGCAGTAGAGAAACCTGCATACTGGCGGATCGTCCAAGGACGCATAGCGTACATGCCGCTATACGGACCACGCAGATAAGGAGGCAGACCGGAAGCATAGTTCAGATGTTCCATACCTTCCAGGTCTTCTTTAGTATATACGGGTTTCACCTCGATGTGTTCGGGTGTTCTCCAATTGGCCTCGATGCCATTGGCTTTAGCCCATTCGGCAGCATTAGTTGCTGCAAAACCGGCATTCTTTATATCTATGTTTTTAAAATTTGGTCTCATAATTGTTTATACTTAAGCGATTCCTAATTTTACGTTGAAAGCTTTCAATGTTTCAAGCACGTTGCTCTTTACATTTACATATTGGTCGATGCCTACTGCTTTCAGATCTCCATGCAAGCAGGCATACCGGCTACAACAAATTCTGCTCTTCCGGCCAAAGCCTTGTAAGCAGCAGGAGCCAATTCTGCATATTCATCATCGCTTGAGCAAAGAACCACGATTTCAGCGCCAGCTTCAACAGCAGCTTCCACACCAGCTTCAACCGTATCGAAGCCTAAGTTATCAATTACCTTATACCCTGCACAAGCAAAGAAGTTGCTTGAGAACTGAGAACGAGCCAGGCGCATAGCCAGGTTACCGATCGTCAGCATGAATACTTTCGGAGTCTTGCCGCTCTTTTCCGTTGCCAGACGCAAAGCTTCAAATTCCGAAGCACCGCGTGAGAAGTCAAGAGCCGTGATAGTCGCTTCACCGCAATTGTGACCGCCGCCACAGCAGCAACCGGCAGCTTCGTTCTGTATCTTTTCGGCAGCCACTTCGTTGAAGTTCGGGAACTGGTTGGTTCCTAACAGGATTTCACGACGGGTAGCAACTGCTTTCTTACGGGCTTCGTTGGATGTATTAACAGCTTTCTGGATTTCGCCGGAAGCAACTTCCGCACCAAAACCGCCCTTATCTTCCACTTCCAAGAATAATTTCCAGGCTACATCAGCCAGGGAGTTCGTCAGAACCTCTACATAATAAGAACCAGCAGAAGGATCGACAACCTTATCCAAATGGCATTCTTCCTTCAACAACAATTGCTGGTTACGGGCAATGCGTTCGGAAAAGTCGTCCGGAGTCTGATAAGTCTTGTCGAACGGGCGAACTGTGATCGAATCGACACCGGCAAGAGCAGCAGACATAGCTTCCGTCTGTGAACGCAACAAATTTACGTGAGCATCATAAACTGTCATGTTCCATTCCGAAGTCTGTGCATGAACATGCATCTTGCAAGCACACTGACAAGCAGGATTGTAGGCGGCAACGATTTCAGCCACAACCAACGAGCAGCACGGAACTTGGCGATTTCCATAAAGTAATTGGAACTGATACCGAAATTGAATTTAATCTTCTTGGCTACTTCCGTAGCATCCTGGCCGGCCTCGGTCAGCTTAGCCAGCAGTTCATTACCCCAAGCCAATGCATATCCTAACTCCTGAGAGATATAGGCACCCGCATTGTTGAAGTAGAAGCATTTACAGCCAATACTTTGTAACCCGGCAGAGCGGCACCCGCTTTGAGCACAGCAGCAGCAGCTTCCACCCAGTTTTCATTTTCCTTACCTTTTACCAGAGGTTTCTTGAACGGATCGTAGTTTACAGAACCTTTACATTTTTCCAGGTCTGCACCTTTTCCCTTGAAGTAGTCGGCAAGAATACCGATCAGCATTTCAGCCTTGCAGTTGCAAGTGTTGAAATTCAGTTCCACACACTCAGGACAAATACCGTCAAGTAAGGTTGCAATGTTTTCAGCGTTTACGTCGCTTCCTTTAATGATGAAGCCAAGAGACGTCACACCCTTATTCAGGATGTCAAGGGCTTTTCATTAGCACCTTTGAAACAGGTGACTTCGATGTTCTGGCGCACCTTCCAATCGTTGTCCTTCTTTGTTCCGCGAACATAAGGGAATTCACCGGGAAGAGACTCGGTCGTCTTCAAAACTTCGATGTCTTCTGCACGATAGAAGGATTTACATTAAATCCTTCGCCTGTCTTCCAAACAAGCTTTTTCTCAAACGGAACCCCTTTCAGGTCAGCCGTAATCTTCGCCATCCACTCTTCAGTAGACACAGGTGCGAATTCTGAGAAAAGTTTTTCTTTTAATTCTGCCATAATATTAGTTATTTTAATACTGGTATTAGTAATTGTTCAATAGTATATTGTTCAATAACAGAAGGCAAAGGTAGAATAAATAAACTTGAACGCAAATGAAATACAAACGAATTTGATGCCTCTTTTAACGCCTTTTAGTGGAGATACAAAGAATTCGATACCAAAATGACAGGGGATAATCATTTTCTTCAAAAAATTTCTCCAAATGATACACCGGAATAAAATATTTACTAATTTCGCAACGTCAAACAAAGACTATCCGGTGCATTCGTCTAGTGGTCTAGGACGCCGCCCTCTCACGGCGGAAACTCGGGTTCGAACCCGGACGCACTACAAAAAGCTCGCAGTTTACTTGCGGGCTTTTTCTGTCTCGCCCCGATTCAGGTTGACCATGCCACCACGCTTTATATCCACCAACTATATATTTAAGTGATAAATAAGGATTGTCTTTGCTTTTTGCCCTTGCGCTATTCCCAATGATTATCAGGCCAACCCTCCTACCGAATTTTCATATACCTATCTGAACAATGTTGAAACAACCACGCTATCTCCGTCATTAGGAGCCGGCTGCAGATCCAGCAAGCGGGCAATTATCAGATACAAATTGACATTCGCCATCACCGGTAGCTTGACATTCTGTTTGAAAGAAGGTCCTGCCGCATAGAAGATAGCCTCCATTTCCGGAGCAAAATTATCATATCCATGTGTAGCCGCAAATATAGGACGTGATTCAGGGCGGAATTGCAGATACGTCCCGATATCCGGCAATACGAACAGATCGCCTATACGTGGATTCTTCCCATACACGAACTTTTCCGGAATCTCGTTCTTTCTCCAAACCGTTACATGAGGTACACACTTCAGGATCGCATAAGCGCTATCCGTATAAGTCGGTTTCGGATAAAGCAAAGTCGGCACTCCGTCGAAAACATAATCGAAACTGTCACGAGGCAGATAGTCATTCAGGTTCACATAATTCTCCGGATAATAAGTCGCCATACCATGATCGGACAGGACGATAAAATCAATCAGGTCAAAGATATCCAGTCTACGGGCTTTAGCAAAGAAGTCACCTAATATCCGGTCCAAATGTTCAACCGTTGAAAGAGTTGCCGACGAATCGGGAGTTGCCTTATGCCCGATCCCGTCCGGTTCTTCCATATACCACATGATCAGATGCGGGCGAACTTCCTCAGGCAGCTGCAACCAGGCAATCACCGAATCTGCCCTGTCAGAAAAAGGGACATTCTTATCGAACGGCTTCCAGATGGAAGGCTGGCGTCCCTGTATCGGATATTCACTACCAACCCAATAGAACGAGGCGGTTCGGACCCCCTGTTTTTCCGCCGTGTTCCAGATCGGCTCTCCTCCGAAAAAGGCTGGATTCGGATTTCCCATCACATAAACACTATCCAGATCGGGGGCATAAAAGAAATTATTCACCAATCCGTGATGATCCGGATGCAAGCCTGTCGCCATACTGTAATGGTTCGGAAAAGTCACACTCGGAAAACTGGGACGAAAAGCCGCTTTCACCCCAACTCGAGCACAGAATCGAGCGTCGGCGTATGTGGATATCGATGTTCTAAGGGATATCGTTCATCTCTCGCTGCCTTTTGAGGAGCGCGCTCGGTTGGCGGCGTCTCATTTCGCCGCAAGCAGTCACTCGGAGCTTTTCTGCGAGTCGGACTCACTGGTATCTTTTATAACGAGGTCATCTTGGACAGGGTTGGGGTGGTGCGTGTGGAAGACGTGGTCGAGCGCACGGGTTACAGTCATACCTATGTTTCCAAGAGGTTCAAAGAAGCGGTTGGCTGCACCATGAAGACGTACGCCAGCATCATTCGCACTCAGAATGCCATCAGGTTTCTCTCTGACAGTCGATATAGGGGTGTGACCGGACTCGATATCGGGACCGGTTTGGGGTATTACGATCAATCGCATTTCGATCGGGAATTTAAAAAGTACACGACGCTCGTCCCTGGCGATATTCGTGCCGGCCGCTCGACGGTTTTGTTTCATTGACCTTCGACAGCTTTTTAATGGCGAGTGTGAAAATATACAAGCTTTCGGTTGCCGATTTGTAAAGAATGAGTGCGCACGCGAACCGAATCCGCGTTTCCGATCCCGAGGGGCCTGATCGGGGAGGCGAGGCGGTTCGTGTTCCGCATCGTCTTTATAAGGAGGTTTTCATGACACCGGAAATGTGGGGGATTTTCCTGCAGATCGTCATCCTGCTCGCGTTCGGTTACTTTTTCACGAAGAAGAAGATTCTCACGTCGGACATCAAGAACGGTCTTTCCACTCTGTTGTTGAAATTGGTTCTACATCAGCATCTTGGGTTCGTCACAGATCGCCTATGATGCCTCTACCCTCAGCGGTTTCGGTATCACTCTGGTCATATCGTTCGTATTCTACTTTGTGTTCCTGTTTATTTTGCGTATGGTGGCAAAGAGGCTTCCTTTGAAGGACAACGCCGACCGTGTTTCCCGTTGCTGTGTGTGTTCGGAAACGTTGGTTCATCGGGATTCCCTTGTCCACGCAATTCTTCGGGCCTACAGGTTTGATGTACGCCTTCTCGCTTAATGTGGCTTTTAACATCGCCCTGTTTAGCTACGGTTTGATGATCCTGTCGGGCGAGAGCAAGGTAAGCGTGAAGTCGGTCCTAACCGACCCGTGCTTGATCTGCACGGTGGTCATGCTGGCGTTGTACGTCGCTCCCTTCCGTTTTCCTTCCTTCGTCGGCACCGCTTTTACTATGACCGGCAACATGATGACTCCGCTGGCTATGCTCATTATTGGTCACGAGATCGCCAACATGAAGGTGCTTGATTTGATAAAAGACGGCTGGGCGTACGTCGTCTCCCTCCTGCGTTTGCTGGTAATTCCTACTATCGTGTGCGTTATCTTCATGTTCCTGCCTGTGGATCACGAGGTTTTGAAGGTTCTCGTTTTTCTTTTGGCTATGCGTGCGGAACTTTGAACGTGATCCTGTCGCAGCAGTATGGAACTAACCCCCAGTTCGCTTCGCGTGCCACAACGCAGACCATGATCCTGTTCTTGATTACCGTTCCCATCATGCTCGTCATCATCAATACCTTGTTGTAAGCGTGCACCGTCCAGTTCGACAGCGCATGAAAACGAAGCTAGGATAGGAGTTGAGCTATGAAGATCGATCGCGTGTATTACAACGGCGTCATTCGAACCATGGTGTCCGAAGGTGATACAGTGGAGGCGCTGGCCGTTCATAACGGAACCATTGTGGCCGCCGGTACGAGCAAGGAGATGCGTGCAATTGACGCGTGCGAGTACGTTGACCTGCAGGGAAGAAGCGTGCTTCCCGGTTTCGCTGACACCCATATGCACCTATTCCATGATTGCATGGGCCGTATTACGCCGAACCTAAGCGGGTGCCATAGCATTCCAGAAATCTTGAGCCTTCTCGAACAGCGAAAGGAAAGCATCAAACCTGGTCAGTGGCTTACTGCGAGAACATGCACCTCGAGTTCTTGAAAGAGGGGCGTTTTCCGAACTGTGATGAGCTCGACAGCGTTTCTTCTGAAATTCCTATTTGCATCGGCAGTTTCTGCCACCATGTTCATGTGTTGAACTCTGCGGCACTGGCGCTAGCGGGTATCGATGCGTCTTTTCAGCCGATGGTGGCTGATCATGTGGGCCGATTCGATGACGGTCGTCCGGACGGCGTCGTACGCGAAGTGGTGTATCCCGAGCATGTTGATCCTGTCATACCCCGCATGAGCTTGCAGGAATGCTCGATGCGGTTCACGAGCATTTGCAGTATTGCTCTTCACTTGGACTTACCCAGCTCGAGGTGAATCAGGAGGACGGACCCTTCGGTGCCCGTCTTTATACCGAGATGCGTCGTCAGAAGGGGCTGCCTTGCCACCTTACGCTGAATTGGTATCCCGAGTATCCCAATGTCCGCGGTTTGGTGACGGGATTCGGAGATGATGATTTGAAACTAGGCGCCATCAAGATGCTTACCGACGGCGGCATCGGATCGGCCGGTGCGCTCATGCTCGAGGATTACGAGAATCCGGTAGGGACTCGAGGCGAGTGCAACTACACGCAGGAAGAGTTGGACGAGCTGGTGAAAACCGCCTACGACGCTGGTCATGACGTTTCGATTCATGCTATCGGCGACGCGGCGAACGATATGGTGCTCACTGCGTT
>ENA-OQCK01000750-OQCK01000750.1-human-gut-metagenome-genome-assembly--contig:-NODE-750-length-15235-cov-3.097630_pt1 | contig 15235 bp, 25 predicted proteins | sample MGYA00242498_ERZ504578 | MGnify/ENA primary metagenome ERZ504578 (study PRJEB26092, sample SAMD00036229) | human gut metagenome | host: Homo sapiens | study: EMG produced TPA metagenomics assembly of... | reverse complement strand
GAGCCAGCAAGGCCAGAATACTTACCAAGATTACATTCCCGCTGGTGATGCCGGCCATCCTGTCGGCAGTTATCATGACCTTCTCAAAGGCCATGGGTACCTTCGGCGTTCCGTCGGTTTTGGGGCTTAAGATTGGATACTACACCGTATCCACCACCATGTACAACTCCATTCAGAACGGGCAGAACCGGGTGGCATTTGCCATATCCCTGATTCTCATTGCCATTGCCTCCTTCAGCGTGTTCTTAAACCAGAAGGCCATTGGCTCCAGAAAATCCTTCAGTACCATCGGAGGCAAGGGAAGCAGGAGCAATCCCATCAGGCTGGGAAAATGGAGACCGGTAATCGTGGGAATTCTCATTGCATTTATCGCGGTGGCCGTGGTGTTTCCGGTGGTTATCCTGCTGTACCAGTCCTTTATGCTGGAGCCGGGCAACTACAGCCTCAGCAATTTCACCCTGCACTACTGGACAGGGGGCTCCGTACCCACCATTGACCAGGCGAGCCGGGTATATTCAGGAATCCGCAGTTTATGAAATATGTGGTCAATACCATCAAGCTGGTGGTTCTTACCTCCCTGTTTGCAACCGTGTTCGGACAGCTGATTGGCTATATCAATTCCAGGGGACGCAAGCTGTTTTCAGGAAAACTGGTGGAGCAGCTGGTGTTTATACCTTACCTGATTCCGTCCATCGCCTTTGGCGCCATGTACCTGGCCCTTTTTGCCACGGCCAAGAAAATAGAAATGATGGGCTACCGAATCACCCTGGTGCCGTCCCTATACGGAACCTTTGCCCTGTTGGTGCTTATCGCGGTGGTGAAAAACATGCCCTTTGCCTCCAGGGCAGGAACGTCCAATATGCTCCAGATCAGCACGGAGCTGGAGGAAGCCGCCCAGGTGGAAAACGCGGGGTTCCCGCGCAGGTTCTTTAAGATTGTGTTCCCCCTGTCAAAGGGCGGCATGATAAGCGGATTCATGCTGGTATTCATCAGCATCATGAAGGAACTGGACCTGATAGTCATACTCATGACGCCCAGCCAGCAGACGCTGCCCTATATGGCGTACGCCTATTCGGCGGAAAATCTGATTCAGCTGTCCAGTGCAGTGACCATCGTTATGTTTGTGCTGGTATTCTTCGTCTACTGGTTTGCAAATACCTTTACGGACGCGGACATCACCAAGGGCTTTTAATGCGGGAGGATATGAAAGATGAGCAGAATTGAATTAAGAGGAATCAATAAATATTATGGCAAGAACATGTGTTAAAGGACATCAGCCTGGTGATTGAGGACGGGGAGTTTATGACCCTGTTAGGACCGTCAGGCTGCGGCAAGACCACCACCCTGCGCGTGGTGGCCGGGCTGGAGAAACCCCAGAAAGGGTATATGTACATGGGGGACAGGGAGATTGTCAACGCGCCTGAAAAGTTTTATGAGGAACCGGGAAAACGCCATCTTAACCTGGTGTTCCAGTCCTATGCCCTTTGGCCCCACATGACGGTATTTGACAATGTGGCCTTTGGCCTTAAGGTGCAAAGGTGCCCAAGGAGGAGATACGAAAGAAGGTGGAAAACGCCTTAAAGCGCATGAGGATTGAGGCGTTCATTGACCGGTACCCATCGGAACTGTCCGGCGGACAGCAGCAGCGCGTGGCCATAGCAGGGCCATTGTGTCGGAGCCGGAGGTGCTGCTTTTAGATGAGCCGCTGTCCAACCTGGACGCCAAGCTGAGAATCGAGATGAGAAGTGAAATCAAACGGCTCCATCAGGAGTTAGGCACCACCATTATCTATGTGACCCATGACCAGACAGAGGCCCTGACCATGTCTACCAAGATAGCCATTTTCTTTGAGGGCGTACTGGAGCAGGTGGCGCCTCCCATGGAGCTGTACCAAAACCCCGCCTCCCTGCGGGTGGCTGATTTTATCGGCAATCCAAAGGTGAATTTCCTTCCGGGCAAGGCCAGGGTATCGGGAGATGCCATGACCGTGGAATCCGTATTGGGAACCGTGACCTTTGATAAGAAGTCCTTTACCGGGGAAGCTCCCGGCGACGGCAGCTTTGAGGCGGTGGTCGGGGTGAGACCGGAGCTGGTGGAGATACTGGACGGACCGGCAGAGGGCAGCATAGAAGCGGAAGTATACTCCGTGATGCCCGCCGGCTCAGAGACAACCATTTACCTGGAAGCGGGCGGGGAGCGCATCCTGTCCAAGCAGAACGGACTTAAGCAGTACAGCCCGGATCAGAAGGTGTGGCTGCGGATCAATCCGGATAAAATGAACGTGTTTAGCAAGGACAGCGGTAAGCTTGCAAAGCTGGCTGTTATGGACGCTCAGAAGGATGAGTAAAATTCAATCAAATAATAAAGGAGAAGAAATCATGAGGAGAAGAGGAAAACGTTTATTGGCACTGGCTTTGGCAGGCGTGATGGCTGCATCCGCGCTTACGGGTTGCGAGAAAATCGAGGACACAAAGGCTGCTTCCGAGAACACCACAGCGGCCAAGCACCGATGATGCCAAGGCAGGGGAGAAGTCAGGGGAAGGCGAAACCGAAAAAGAGGCGGCAAAAGACACGGCGGCAGGGGAAAAAACCGCGAAAGCCACCCCGGAGGAGCAGTGGGCCGTGGACGCGGGCCTATATGAGGATGAGACCTCGGATGAACTGTATAAGAAGGCACTGGACGAGGAAGGCGGTAAGGTGGTCATTTACTCCATTTCCAGCCGCATGGCAAAGGTAAAGGCCAGCTTTGAGGAGGATTATCCCGGCATGACCCTGGAGGTATATGACATCAATGCCAATGACATGTCCACCAAACTGAGCACAGAGTATAATTCGGGTATCCGTACAGCTGACGTTATCCATTCCAAGGAGCAGACAGGGGACTACATGATTAATTTCTTCAATAAAGGAATCCTGCACAATTACCAGCTGAATCCATTTATAAAAACGTGAACCAGGAATATTTAAAGGATATGACACCCCTGTACTTTGAAACGGACTGGTGGTTCTACAATACCGGAGTCTATACAGAAACGCCCATCACCAACTGGTGGGATGTGACAAAGCCGGAATGGAAGGGAAGCTTCGTGCTCCAGAACCCAATCGGTACGGTCAGCTACATGGCGCTGTTCACCACCATGGCAGAGCATGCGGACGAGATGGCCGAAGCCTACAAGGCATGCTACGGCCAGGATATTGTGCTGGCTGATGACGAACCACAGCAGCTCATGCCTGGATGAAACGCGTGCTGGAAAATGACCCGGTCATCTTTGACTCAAACAACGAAGTCATCCAGTCCGTGGGAGAGGGCAAGGAGTCAAAGCTGATTGGCTACACACCGTCATCCAAGTACCGCGAGCGCGCTGACAAGGGTTGGAATATCGAATCCGATCCTCTTAAGATGGAGCCTGTTTCCGGCGTGGCCTTCATGAACTTTGTGGCGGTTGTAAACGAGGCGCCCCATCCAAACGGAGCCAAGCTGCTGATTCGCTATCTGTTAGGCGGCGAGGATGGAAACGGCAATGGAATCAAACCGTTCAACACCATCGGAGGATGGCCGGTACGCCCGGAGACAACCCCGGCAGAAGGCAATATCCCTTTGGAGGATATGAAGCTTTGGATGATTAATTATGATTTCGTCTATAAAAATCTGCAGGATGTACAGGACTACTGGTACCAGTTCCGGTAATATGCAGTGGCGTAAAGGAGAGGAGAGCTTCGGATGCCGGACATATTAGAGGGATACAAGAAGCAAAAGGAATATCTGATTTGCGTCGATTCAGACGGCTGTGCCATGGATACCATGGACACAAAACATATAACCTGTTTCGGGCCCTGCCTGATTCCGGTCTGGGGGCTTTCCCGGTGGGAACAAGAGATACGCAGGCGCTGGGATGAGATCAATCTCTACACCATGACCAGGGGAATCAACCGCTTTAAGGGACTGGCCATGATTCTGGAGGAGATTGACGAAAAATATAAACCGATGCCGGATGTGGATGCATTTGTCCGATGGACCGGGGAGGCCCCGGAGCTGTCAAACCAGGCAGTAAAAGCCCAATGGGAGCTGACCGGAAAGGAGATATTCCGCCAGGCCCTTATATGGTCCGAGGAAGTAAACCGGAAAATAGAGCCATGCCGGAAGAAGCAAAATGTGCTTTTGCCGGTGTGCGTGAAGCCCTTAAGGCGTCCCATGACACAGCGGACGTGGCAGTGGTATCCTCCGCCAACCAAAAGGCAGTGGAGGAGGAATGGCAGAGACAGGGCCTGATGGAATATGTGGACGTGGTCCTGTCCCAGGACGCCGGGTCAAAGTCCGCCTGCATAAACGCTCTGCTGAAAAAAGGATATTCCCCGGACCATGTGCTCATGGTGGGGGATGCGCCGGGAGACTGTGAGGCCGCGGCGGACAACGGGGTATACTATTATCCTATCCTGGTAAAGCATGAGGAGATGTCGTGGCGCCGGTTCCCGGGCGAAGCACTGGAAAGACTGGTACGGGGAACCTACGGAGGGGCCTGGCAGGAACAGATGATGAAAGCGTTCCGCGATAATCTGTCCTGAACCCCGCCGTGCAGTGAATGATGAATGCTCAGGCCGCAGCGATGTTTCGTCTGCGGCCTTTTGCGTGGTCCGCGGGGCCCTTTTTTACTTTATCCGGAGAAAATGGGAAAGCTGGCGCAGGAAAATACAGGCAGCAGATTTAAGTGGAAAAAGCCCTCTGATTTATGTATAATGAAAGCAGTGATAAAAGCGGCATAGAGGAGGATTGCATAATGGAGAATTTTGAGTTTTTCACACCAACCAGGATGATATTTGGTAAGAATACCCATCAGCAGGTAGGAAAGATTGTAAAGGAATACGGATTTAAGAAGGTGCTGGTGCATTTCGGCGGGGCCAGCGCAAGGAAGTCCGGACTTCTGGACGCGGTTACAGGAGCCTTGAGGCAGAGGGAATACAGTATGTGACGCTGGGAGGCGTACAGGCTAATCCCACTCTGGCAAAGGCAAAAGAGGGAATAGAACTGTGTCTTAGGGAGGGCGTGGACCTGGTGCTTGCTGTTGGAGGAGGCAGCGTGATTGACTCAGCCAAGTGCATAGCGGACGGCGCGGGAAACCCGGATGCGGACGTGTGGACCTATTTCCGCCAGGAGCTGTGCCGGCCAGGGCATTGCCGGTGGGCGTCATTCTGACGCTTTCTGCCTCCGGCAGCGAGATGAGCGCATCCTGTGTCATCACAAATGAGGAAAATGGATTTAAGCGTGGCTTTAACAGCGTGACCCACCGCCCCCTGTTTTCCATCTGCAACCCGGAGCTGACCTGTACGGTAAGCAAATACCAGACAGCCTGCGGTACGGTGGATATCATGATGCACACCCTGGAGCGGTATTTCAGCAGGACCAGGGACACGGAACTGACGGACCGCATAGCCGAGGCATTGTTAAAGTCCACGGTGGAGGCGGGCAGGATTGCCGATAAAGAGCCGGATAACTATGAAGCCAGGGCCGCTCTTATGTGGGGAGGCAGCCTTTCCCATAACGGACTGACAGGAGCGGGGAGGGATTTCTTTATGCAGGTGCACCAGCTGGAGCACGAGCTTTCCGGCATGTACCGTCCATTGCCCACGGAGCAGGTCTGGCAGCCCTGTGGCCGTCCTGGGCCAGGTTTGTGTGCCCCGGCGATGTGAACCGCTTTGCCGGTATGCGGTCCGGGTGTGGAACATAGACATGGATTTTGACTGCCCTATGAACACGGCTCTGGCAGGAATCCGGGCCACGGAGGATTTCTATAAGAGCCTGGGTATGCCGTCCTCCTTAAAAGAACTTGGTGTGGAGGAAGAACGCCTGGAAGAGATGGCCGAGAAGTGCACCAACATGGGCAAGCGCACCCTGCCGGGCATCCGGGAACTGGGCAAGGAAGAAATGATGGAAATTTACAGGATGGCTATGGGAGAATAACCGGGATGGCAGAATAACGGCCATGGGAGTTTGGCCTGCCCGGTCAACAAGAAGGAGACAGAAAATGGACGCAATTAACAGCCGCAGGAGTATACGCAGGTTCTCAGACAGGGAAATACCGCATGATATTATCTGTAAAATTATAGAAAGCGGGATAAAGGCTCCCTCGTCCAAGAACAGACAGCCGTGGAAATTATGGTCATCCAGGGACAGGCAAAGGAAGAAATGTTGAGGCGTTTCGGGCCGGCATCCAGAGGGAAAAGTCAGGCAGAGCCATGCTGCCGGAAAGCAGCAGGCACTTGAGAGGCGCGGAGTACACGGTCCAAATCATGGAACAGGCGCCGGTGGTCATATTTGTCCTGAATCCCCTGGGAAAAGGGCTGTTTGCTCCCCTGAATGACGAGGACAGGATTTATGAGCTCTGTAATATCCAGTCTGTCAGCGCGGCAATTGAGAATATGCTTTTGGAAGCAACGGATTTGGGAATCGGAAGTCTGTGGATCTGCGATATATTCTTTGCCTATGAGGAGCTGTGCGGATGGATGGACTGCGGGGGTGAGCTGGTGGCAACCGTGGCCTTCGGCTATCCGGAGGAGTCGCCGTCACCTAGGCCCCGAAAAAAGGTTTGAGGACGTGGTGGTCTGGAGACGATGAGACGAAAGGATGGAGCCAGAATACCGGGACTGAGACGCGGGACTGAGACGCCGGGACTGAGATGCCGGGACTGAAGTGCAGAAAATATATGCAGACTATTGCCAACCGTCCTCATATGTGCTATGATTCAGCTATAATTAAATAAAGTTCTTCGGGGCAGGGTGTGATTCCCTACCGGCGGTAATAGTCCGCGACCCGCTACGGCGGCTGATCTGGTGTGATTCCAGAACCGACAGTATAGTCTGGATGAGAGAAGAAGGTGTGTAAGTGGTAGATGAACAGGCCCCGGATTATTTGCGTATCTGGGGCTTTTATAGTGTACGCATTCCGAGGGACAAATAATAAGTACTCATAACGAGGAGGACAGGAAAATGAAACAGAATCATTTACTCAGTGTTAGGAATGTAACCGTCATGGCCATGTTTGGCGCCCTGGCGGCAGTGCTCATGATTTTTGAGGTGCCCCTTCCCTTTATCGCGCCGTCATTTTACGGTATGGATATCAGCGAGGTTCCGGTACTTGTGGGTACCTTTGCCCTGGGGCCTGTGGCAGGCGTTGTCATGGAGCTGGTGAAAATCCTGGTGAAGCTGATACTGAAGCCTACCAGCACGGGATTTGTGGGAGAGTTTGCCAATTTCTGCGTTGGATGTTCCCTGGCGCTGCCCGCAGGCTTTATATACAGGCTTAACAAAACAAAAAAGGGAGCTGTCATAGGAATGGCGGCAGGAACCGTGATCATGACAATCGTGGCTGTGATACTCAATGCGGTTGTTATGCTTCCGTTCTATTCCCATTTCATGCCTCTGGACACCATCATTGCGGCAGGCGCGGCCATTAACCCGGCCATCAGCAATGTGTGGACTTTTGTAATCCTGGCCGTAGGCCCCTTCAACATACTGAAGGGCGTCATTGTAAGCCTGCTCACCGCCCTGGTCTATAAGAGGGTCAGCGTTATTATCCATTCGGATTCAGAAAGGCGGGCCGTTAAAACTTCTTAAGGATTGGCAGCCGGCGCAGGATGGGTGGGTTCTGGCTGAATCCTGGGGTTTTCAGGGTCAGGGGCCGGACCGATTACCGACAGGTCGTAACGGTCCATGGCTGTCTGAACCATCTGTATGGCCTGGCAGAATACCAGGGAGAAAAATGGGAGACCTCCGATAATACGGCCAGAGTAATGGACTCCTGCCAGCGGCTCTCTATATAATTCTGCATTCTCTGGACTGCTTCTATCTGTTCTTTCATCTGCGTCGCCTCCGGTATTTATGATTATACAGAATTGGAAAAAGGAATTCTCGACTATTCTTGCGGATATTAAGCAAAAAAGACACCACGGAAAAATAAAAACGTGGTGTTTTCGCTTATCATGACATGACTCTGTAATCCCGCGTATGCAGCTCCTTTACAGCGGGAGGATTTCCCCGTCATCCGGCACCAGCAGGTTGCCGCGGTAGTATTCCCTGCCCTCGGCTGTATAAAGGCTTTGCGCTCCGCCAGGTGTTTGTCCTCCGTATGCCACAGTACAAGATTGGGGATGGAGAGGTCCTCCGCCAGCTCACAGGCCTCTTTTACCGTGCTGTGGTGTTTTTCGTAGGGCTCGAAAATCTCGCGGTCACGGTACAGGCAGAAGGCCTCGTGGAGCAGCCAGTCACTGCCTTCCACATAGGGGCGGCACTCTGCATTGTACGGCTCGTCGCCAGCGCAGGTGAACCGGCGTCCGTTTTTCAGGATGGTGGTAAATCCGAACTGCCTGGCCTTGGTGGACAGGATGTCAAAGAAGGTGACATCATGGTCCAGGATATGGACTGTCTCGCCGTCCTCCACCGGCACCAGGAAAATGCGGCTTCCAATCATCTTATAGAACTTGCCCTGAATGGTCAGGCGGCAGATGGTGGAGATGGTATCCACCAGCCCCTGGTGGCAGTAAATCTGCAGCTCACCTTTATATTTTCCCTTTTTCATGGCTGCAGCACCATGCGCACCATCCACACAATGCCCAGGATGTGGTCCGTGTGCTCATGGGTGACGAATATGCTGTGGATATGGCACAGGTCCACATCCATATCCTCCAGGATGCGCAGGATGCCGTTTCCGCCTCCTGCATCCACCATGAAATATTCATCTCCGTCCTTTATGGCAAAACAGGTGTTATAACAGCGGGTGGCCTGGGCGTTTCCTGTTCCAAATACGTATAATTCCTCCATTGGCATCTCTTCTCCTTAGAAAAAATTTAGATAATCTTAGACCTTTGTTCAGTTGGAAAAACTTTTCATTTCATTTAAGAATATGTTATCACGAAATAGCTGTCGAAGCCTTCCAGCAGAAGGGAGGTGATTCAGTGGATATAATCATCGCTTTTTTAATTTCTGTTGCGGCATCTGTAGCTGGTTACTACATATGCAAATGGCTGGACAGAAATAAATAGACAGCACAGCCTAGAAAGAAAGCCTCGGAGCCAGCACCTCCGGGGCTTTCGCTTTGTCCAGTGGACAATCATCGCTTTTTTGGTTATCTTTATCTTATGCCATTTTAAGAGAAATGTCAAGATGCTCATGATATTTTAGCCATTGCATTTTTCAGCTCGGGAGTTTGACAGTTAAATAAATGAAAAAGTACTCGCAGGTCGCATAAAGCCTGCTTTTTTTATGTCAATTTTGTTGTTTTTATATATATTATTTTATGTTATTGTGTGGTGTAATAAGGGATAAGGAGGGATGGTGTATGAATCTCCACATAACGAAATCCAAAAATGCAGAGCCATTCTATATCTGCAAATCTTATGTAAAAGCAAACGGCAGTACTTCTTCAACTATTGTTCGCAGGTTAGGAACATTGGAGCATCTTCTGGTCGAACACGGACCGACAAAAGATGACGTGATCGCATGGGCAAAAAACGAAGTGAAAATAGAAACCGAAAAATACAAAAAAGAAAAAGAGACAAAAACAGTATTGATCCCTTTCCATGCGGACAGGCAGTTAGATCATGATAAACAGAGCTTTTACCGTGGCGGTTATCTTTTCCTTCAATCTGTTTATTATCAGCTGCAGATGAATAAAGTCTGTCGGAAATTAAAACAAAAATATAAATTCAAATATGATATCAACGCGATCCTTTCCGACCTGATCTACACAAGGATCCTGGAACCCTGCAGTAAGCATTCTTCCTATAAAGCTTCATCGGAATTTTTAGAGAAACCTTCCTACAAGCTCCATGATGTGTACCGAGCATTGGATGTTCTCGGCGCGGAATGTGATCTTATTCAGGCGGAAGTCTATAAAAACAGCCATCTCCTTGGTCAGAGAAATGATAAGATCCTTTATTATGACTGCTCGAATTATTACTTCGAGATCGAGCGGGAAGATGGCTGTAAAAAATATGGAAAAAGTAAAGAACACAGACCAAACTCCATCATTCAAATGGGACTGTTCATGGACGGGGATGGGATCCCCCTTGCTTTCTCGCTCTTTCCGGGAAACGCGAATGAGCAGACATCACTGAAACCACTGGAAAAGAAAGTCCTTGGAGATTTTGGATGCCAGAAATTCATTTACTGCAGTGATGCCGGCCTGGGTTCCGAATCCATCCGGGAGTACAACCATATGGGAGAACGGGCTTATATCGTCACCCAGTCTATCAAGAAGCTGAAGAAGGAAGAAAAGGAATGGGCGCTAAATCCTCACGGGTTTAAACGGGTAGCAGATGACACTCCCGTCGACATCACAAAACTGCCGGAAGATGACAAAGGACTTTACTACAAGGATGAGCCGTATACCACAAAAAAACTGCATCAGCGTCTGCTCATCACCTATTCCCTAAAATATGCGCTTTATCAGAAGTTTATCCGTGACAAGCAGGTAGAACGGGTACAGAGAATGCTAGATTCAGGGAAAGCCAAAAGGAACCGCAGGAACCCCAATGACCCGGCCCGCTTCATCGGAAAAATGGCAGTTACAAAAGAAGGGGAAGCTGCGGATATCAGACAGTATCTGGATGAGGACAAGATCTCTGAGGAGGCGCAGTATGACGGATTCTATGCAGTATGCACAGATCTTTTGGATGATGAGGTCGGTGATATCTTAAAAGTAAGCGAAGGCAGATGGCAGATTGAAGAATGTTTCCGTATCATGAAAACAGATTTTTCTGCCAGACCTGTATATTTACAGGAAGAAAACCGGATCAAGGCGCATTTGCTGATCTGCTTTCTTGCGTTGGTCCTCTACCGTTTTCTTGAGAAAAAACTGGGTTCAAAATATACCTGCGAAGAACTGCTCGACACTCTAAAAGCAATGAATTTTGTGGAGATACAGGAGCAGGGATTTATCCCACTGTATAAACGGGAAGCGATCACGGATGATCTTCATGAGGTCTGTGGCTTCCGAACGGATTATCAATTCATAACCAAAAGTAAAATGAGGACCATTCAGAAAAAAAAGTAAAGGGAAAGAATAAATTACTATACTTCGTGACAACGAAAGAAATCGCTGTAGCCCAGTAAATACAATGGATACAGCGATTTTTCTTCGTATAACTGTCAAAGAGAGGAGTATAGTTTTGTCACTGGTATAAAAGTATTTGTTGTTCTATAATATAAAAAAACTTGGAGGTAAACATCACTTTGAAGAAGAAACTTTTTAAAAATATCATGACCTTTTCTGCATTATGTGTGTTGGGAGTAACCGGATGCTCAGATTCCACCCAAGCGTATAGTTCAGGAGAGAGAACAACACAAGAAATGTCACAAACTGCCCCTATGCAGCAAAGTCAAGAAACAAATGAGGATGAGAACGATACAGAACCTACAGCCAGTGAATCGGTAGGGATTCTCGATAATTTTATGCTGGTTTTTGCACAAGCGCACAGCGCTAGCAGTTCTGTAAGCATTACATATCCGGTATTTCTTGATTCTAAGGCAGAAGAACTAAATTCAATTATATATAGAAAAGTGCAGGAAGTTGGACAGATTGATACTGCCCTGTTTTCGCCTGATGCTGCACTAACAGCAGAGTACAAATCGGCTGTTACTCTAAAAAACAGTAAAATTGTAAGTATCATTTTCTGGGGGGAATCGTCTGTTGACAACAGCCCGGATAAAACAACCAATTTAACTTCTATCAATGTAGATTTACAGTCAATGAAGGAATTAACTTTAAACGATTTGTATACTACAAATGAAGATTTTAAGAAAGTTTTTTTTGAAAAGGCATTCTTCCCAGAAAATCCGATAACTTCTTATGATAAAGAACTATTTCATAATATGTTACAATTACAGAGTCCTGAATATCAAACGGTAGATCCGTTTACCATACCAGGCAATGTAATATGTTTTTTAAAACCCGATGGCATTGTGCTAAGTATGCCTTCGATACATGCAACAGGAAGCGATCATTTTGAAGCACAGATCAATTTCAGTGATATACAGAAATTTTATCTGCCAGAACATAACTATTGGGAAAATTGCTATTTTAAATATTAAGAAGGTAATTTCCAGGGGTTTGATTAGATTTGGGGGTTATGGTATACTACAGACAGATGAAATCCGGAAGACATCAGGGCACGAAAATAGAGCAGCCAGAACTTTGGTCGGCGATGGCTGCTCCACACTCATAAACGGTGACTCATAGTGATATCACAAGCTTAATATATTACGTAGGCCGCCCGATTTCAAGGAGGTTTGATATGTTATGGCATGTAAAGTATTAAGCAAAGAACAGATGAAGGCTCAGATTATTGAGTGGTTGGACAGCGGTGCGGTTATAGAGCGGGTCTACTATTTAATAATCGGATTAAAAGGAATACCTTTGTAAAAAATGCTGGGGAGTGCCTAAAATGGGCGCTCCCTTATCTGATATATTAGTCATTGTCAATCGGCTCAAACGGGATATAATTTTTGTTACTAATTTGTTACTAATTGAGCGATTCTTGCATATTCTCACAAGGTACTAAATATTGAATTTATAAGGCTTACGGCTTTCTTAAATTGTTTGTAAATTGGAAAAATTTATGTTACTATAACTTTAAATAAAATGCAATTGGGATTGGGGGAATATGATGATGAGGGATTTGGCATATCTTAAGCTCCTGGCAAAAGAATACCCCACAGTTAAGGAAGCCACCAGCGAAATTGTCAATCTGACAGCAATTTGCAGCCTTCCGAAGGGTACAGAATACTTTTTCAGCGATTTGCACGGGGAATATGAGGCATTCATACACCTGCTGCGTTCTTCATCTGGTATTACCCGGGAGAAGATCAGAGAGACCTTCGGCCACCTGATTCCGGAGGAGGAGCAGGTACAGCTGGCCAACCTGATTTATTATCCGGATCGGAGTCTGGCCCGTATGATGAAACAGGGGCATTACACCGAGGACTGGCAGAAAATCACCATCTACCGCCTGGTACAGAGCTGCAAGGAGGTGTCCTCCAAGTACACTCGTTCCAAGGTGCGCAAGAAGATGCCCAAGGAATTTGCCTACATCATTGACGAACTGCTTCATGTGGACTACAACGACGATAACAAGAAACTGTACTATAATGAAATCATACACTCCATCATTGAAAATGACACGGCGGACAAGTTCATCATTGCCCTGTGCCATCTGATTCAGAACCTGACCATTGACAACCTGCACATCATAGGCGACATCTATGACAGGGCCCCAGGGCGGACATTATCATGAATGAGCTCATGTGCTTCCACGATGTGGACATACAGTGGGGAATCATGACATCTCGTGGATGGGGGCGGCCACAGGGAATCTGGCCTGTATCTGCAATGTGCTGCGCATTGCCATCAGCTACAACAGCTTCGATGTGCTGGAGGACGGTTACGGCATCAATCTGAGGCCGCTCTCCATGTTTGCGGCCAAGGTATACCAGGAAGACCCCTGCGCGCGGTTCATGCCCAAGATTCTGGACGAGAACATTTACGATGCGGTGGATCCGGGGCTGGCTGCAAGATGCACAAGGCCATTGCGTGATTCAGTTTAAGGTGGAGGGCGCCATGATTAAGCGCCATCCGGAGTATGAGATGGATAACAGGTCCTGCTGTCCAACGTTGACTTTGAGAAGGGGACCGTGGTCATTGACGGTAAGACATTTCCCATGCTGGACATGAATTTTCCCACCGTGGACCCAAAGAATCCCCTGGAGCTCAGCCGCGGGGAGAAGGAGCTTCTGCGCACCCTGCAGGCGTCCTTTAAACATGGGGAACTGCTGCACAAGCATATAAGGTTCCTGTACTCTCATGGGGCAATTTATAAATGTTATAATTCCAACCTCCTTTACCATGCTGTATTCCCATGAAAAAGGACGGTTCTTTTGATACCATCACCATGAACGGGGTATCCTATGGCGGGAAGGAGCTGATGGACTTCTTTAACCAGCAGGTTCAGAATGCCTATTTCATGCCGGAGGGGACGCCCGGAAAGGAGCAGGCCATGGATATGATGTGGTATCTGTGGTGCGGGGCAAAATCCCCTGTGTTCGGCAAGGATAAGATGACTACCTTTGAACATTACTTTGTGGAGGACAAATCCACCCATAAGGAAGTGATGAACCCCTACTACCAGTTGAGCCTGAAGGAAGAATTCTGCAACCGTCTGCTGGAGGAATTCAGGCTTCCCGTGGAGGGATCCCACATCATCAACGGCCATGTGCCTGTTAAGCTTAAGGATGGCGAGAAGCCCATGAAGGCGGGCGGCAAGCTGTTCATCATTGACGGCGGTCTGTCCAAGGCATACCAGAGCACCACGGGCATTGCGGGGTATACCCTGATTTATAATTCACATCACCTGGCCCTGGCGGAGCACAGGCCCTTTGACCCAAAGAAAGAGAGTACGCCCAGGGTATCCGTGGTGGAAAAGGTAAAGAGCAGGGTGATGGTGGCTGATACGGATAAAGGAAAAGAATTAAAAGGACAGATAGCCGATTTGAAGGAGCTGGTAGCTGCTTACAGAGAGGGAACGATTAAGGAAAGGGTTGAGTAATGAGCAGGACAGAATTTTTGCAGGGACTAAAAAGTGAGCTGGAAGGACGGGTACCCTATTCCGTCATACAGGAGAATTTGCGGTATTATGACTCCTATATTATGGAGGAGGCTGCCAAGGGCCAGACAGAGGATGAGGTCATAGAGAGCCTGGGAGGTCCGAGAATCATTGCCAGGACCATAGTGGACGCTGCCCTTGACACCGAGGACAGGCCGGATGGATTTGATTCCTTTGAATCAGAAGCATCCTACCGTTCAGGGCCGGCAGGAAGCAGCCAGGAAGAACGGGAACCGTTCAGGGGGAAAAAACCGGAGGTCCATTATGTGGACTTTGGCAAGTGGTATGTCAGGCTCATTGCCGGGCTGGTGGTATTCCTGGTCATATTCCTGGTGATGACTGTGTTCTTCGGCATCATGGGACTGGCTGGCTGGATTCTGTCCTATATATGGCCGGTGCTGCTGGTCATGCTGGCCGTGTGGATGTTCAGGGGACCCAGGAGATAATCAGAAGCAGATATTGGGCTGATGGGGCAGAAGTATATGGCAAAAGCATATGACCAAGGCATATGGCAAAAGCATATGAAAGAAACATATGAAAGAAGCACATGGCAAGGAGCTGTTAAAAAACAGCTCCTTTTTCTTGAC
>ENA-OQCK01000749-OQCK01000749.1-human-gut-metagenome-genome-assembly--contig:-NODE-749-length-15269-cov-2.222164_pt1 | contig 15269 bp, 25 predicted proteins | sample MGYA00242498_ERZ504578 | MGnify/ENA primary metagenome ERZ504578 (study PRJEB26092, sample SAMD00036229) | human gut metagenome | host: Homo sapiens | study: EMG produced TPA metagenomics assembly of... | reverse complement strand
CTGTATCCGTTCATTGACAACCATTGCCTCATCTGTGTCCGTGATATAGGCCATAATTTCCGCTGTCCATTCTTCCTCATCCGGCTGGACATTTCTGTTTCCCATGAGCTGGGGCTCAAAACGCCCTTCCAGACGGTTCAGAACGTACTCATACGCCTGAAAAGCATCCGTATAAGCGGTATTGGCTCCATGGCCGAGGCAGTCTCATCCCTTAAGCCATTCAGCTCCTCCGGCTTCAGGCTTCCCTCCAGGAAATCCTTCAGCAGACCGTGGTATCGTTTGCTCAGCCTCTCCAGCCTGCTGCTTAAAAGGTCTCCTTCCAGGATTACCTCGTAGTACATATAGTAATTCAGGGCCAGCCGTGTATATGCATAGTGGCAGGCCGCTGAAATCTGTTTCTTCCTTCGTCTTGATTCCAAAATCCATTCCTCCCGGAACTTATTTTCACGCAATAAGCAAGGATGCTATATCCGCCTGGTATTTATTTATTAGCCAGTATGCAAAGACGCGCCAGATCCAGTGCCTTCATCATAGCCTGTTCCCGCACCTTTTCCCGGTTGCCCTTAAACTGGTATCTCCTGACGCAGGTTTTCCCCTCAGGCAGCAGGCCATGTACACCAGCCCCACAGGCTTTTCATCCGTGCCGCCGTCAGGTCCTGCTATACCCGTAGTGGCCACACAGAGGTCGGTACCGCTGGTATTCACTCCGCCCTCCGCCATTTCCCTGGCAGTTTCTTCACTGACAGCGCCGTAAGCTTTCAGCGTGTCCTCACGCACTCCCAGAAGGCGCATTTTGGCTTCATTTGAATATGTCACCATACCTTCCATAAACACGCCGGATACACCGGGCACATTGACCATTCTGGCCGCTATCATGCCTCCGGTACAGGACTCGGCAGTGCACATGGTCAGATGATTCTGTTTTAGCAAATCCGCCACCGCCATCTCCAGGCTCACCTGTTCCTCGGTGGTATAGACAGCGTCCTTAAAGCGGTTCTTTATTTCCTTTTCCACAGGCGCAATGAGGCCATACCCTCCTCCCGGCTTCCCGCCCTGGCCGTAATCCTTAAATGTACCTCTGCCGTCTTGGCGTAGGTGGCAATGGTGGGGTTGGTCTGGGCGTCAATCAGGTCCAGGAGCATGTCCTCTACCTGGCTTTCTCCGTATCCGCAGATTTTAACCATACTGGATACCAGCACCGCGTTCTGCTTTTGCTGGAGATAAGGAAACACCTGCCCGCTGAACATGGGATACAGTTCATTGGGAGGTCCCGGAAGCAGGATAGCGGTCTTGCCCTCCTTTCCAGTATCAGGCCCGGGGCCATGCCGTTGGCATTGTCCAGCACCAGCGCCCCCTGGGGGACTGTGGCCATCTTCCAGTTGTTGTCCGGTATGTGCCTGTAAATGTTATTCCTGAAGAATTCTTTCAGATGCTCCCTGGTATGGGCATCCTCCACCAGAGGCATGCCGAATGCGTCGGCACATACCTCTTTTGTCAAATCATCCTCTGTGGGGCCCAGGCTCCTGTCAGTATGAGAATGTCCGAGCGTGATAGCGCCTGGCGCACCACGGACATCATCCTGTCATAATTATCACCCACCGTGACCTGGAAAACAGATCGAAACCAAGCATGGCGCATTTCTCCGCCAGGAACTGGGTGTTGCTGTTTACAATATTTCCCATAAGAATCTCAGTCCCCACGGATATGAGTTCCACAGTCATGCTACATGCCTCCCTCTGTCAGGATTTTGATATTCTTTGCCACATAGTCCACCAGGGATATGATGGTCAGGGCAACCGCAATGACAACCACAATGTTTGTCACCAGCGTCAGGGCCGGAATATTAAAAATCATCAGAATGACAGCCGCCATCTGGAAAGTGGTCTTAAATTTGCCCCAGTAGCTGGCTGCAATGACCACACCGTTATCTGCTGCCACCAGACGGAATCCGCTGATGATGAATTCACGGCTGATGATGATGATGACAACCCAGGCCGGAAGCTGTCCCAGCTCAATCAGGCAAATCAGCGCGGAACAAACCAGAAGCTTGTCTGCCAGCGGTCCATAAATTTACCAAAATTGGTCACCAGGTTATACTTCCTGGCAATCTTGCCGTCAAACAGATCCGTGAGACTGGCCACAATGAACAGAACATTCGCCACAATACGCATGGTATAGTTATTACCGTGGTCAAACAACAGGGCCGCAACAAAAAATGGGATCAAACACACTCTTATAATCGTCAGTTTATTGGGCAGATTCATCATACACCTCTCCTATCAAATCATATTCAGCGGCTCCTGTTACCTTGACCCTCACAAAGTCGCCTGACATCAGTTCCACATCCCCGTTCACAAATATCAGACCGTCCACATTCGGCGCGTCCATGTAAGTCCGTCCCACATAGGCCGGCTCGTCCACCACCTTTCCCTCTATGAGGACCGTAAGCACCCTGCCTACCATGTTCTCACAGTGTTCAAACGCGATGTCCTGCTGCAGCTCCATGATCTCGTCCCTGCGCTCCTCCTTCACCTCCTCCGGCACCTGGTCGGGATAAGAGAAGGCCGGTGTGTCCTCCTCAGCGGAATAAGCAAATACTCCCAGACGCTCAAACTCCATCTCATTGACAAAGTCCATCAGTTCCTCATGATCACTCTCAGTCTCTCCCGGAAAGCCCGAAATCAGAGTGGTCCGGATGGCAATGTCCGGAATCTCCGCCTGAGTTTTCCGATGCGCTCCATCAGCTCTTCCTTGTTGGTCCTGCGTCCCATACGCTTAAGGATCCGTCACTGGCATGCTGGATGGGTATATCCAGGTAGTTGCACACCTTTTCCTCTGTCCGGATGGTCTCTATGAGCTCATCCGTGATTTCCTCCGGATAACAGTACTGAATGCGAATCCAGCAGATACCCGGAATCTTTGCCAGCTCCCTAAGAAGTCTCGGAAGACATTTCTCCCCATAAAGATCCTTGCCGTAAAGAGTGGTTTCCTGCGCCACCAGAATCAGCTCTTTCACCCCGGCCTCCGCCAGCTGCCCGGCCTCCGCCACCAGCTGCTCTATGGGGACGCTGCGGTAGGGACCCCTTAAATAGGGGATGATACAATAAGTACATCGCTTGTCACAGCCTTCCGCGATTTTCAGAAAGGCATAATGGGCCGCCGGTGGTGACACCCGCCTGGTTCCACCTGGGGAAGCTGGCTCAATCGCGGAAACAGGAGAGATGGATGCCTGAACTTCCCATGAGCACCTGCTCCAGCACCGTTGCCACCTCTTCATAGGAAGTGGTCCCAAGGATGGCATCCACCTCAGGTATCTCATCCAGAATTTCCTGCTTATATCTCTGGGCCAGACATCCAGCCACCAGAAGGGCCTTTAAGTTCCCCTCCTCCTTATACCGGGCCATTTCCAGGATGGTATTGACGCTCTCCTCCTTGGCATCCCCGATAAAACAGCAGGTGTTGATCAGTATTACATCTGCCTCTGTCTCATCGTCCGTAAAAATGATGCCCTGTCCGTTTAACAGTCCCAGCATCTTCTCTGTATCCACCAGATTCTTGTCACATCCCAGGGATACGCAAAATAACTTTATATTCTCCATATGAAAATAACTCCTAATGAACATTTAAGCCATCTCTGTCCGGGCAGCACCGGGAATGACCCAGAATGCTTCCGTACAGGAGACGGCTTATGATTTATGCGTTCTGCTCTTCCTCTTCCGTTGTCTCTTCCTCCGGAAGAATTTTCACCTTCTGGTGATACAGTTCATCAATGGCAATGGACAGCGGCTTCTTTCCTATCGCTCCGGCAACCATAGGGTCCTCCCCCGCGATGAGCTGTCTGGCGCGCCTGGACGCTGCAATGACGATGGAATAACGGCTCTGTACCACCGGCTGTTCTCCGGGCTCAATATCGCTGTTTACTACGTTGATTAAATCGGTGTATGATGGATGTAACATATTACGTTCCCCTTTCAAATTGTTATATGATTTTTGTAAATGGTTTACTGTCTGTCATCCAGGTGATAAAGCTCTTCCCGCATCCTGCTCAGGAAGTCCAAATGATAGCAGGTCTTACTGTGCTGCAGTGTGATAAGCTTGTGCATCTGCTCCACGCATTTATCAATCTCGTCGTTAATCAGCAGATAATCATAGGCTTCCATGCCCGACGCTCCTCAGCCGCGCGGCGGAGCCTGGCATTTATGACTCTATAGTCTCTGTTCCCCTGCCTACCAGACGGCGGCGAAGCTCCCCGGCACTGGGCGGTGTCACAAAAATCAGCAGCGCGTCGGGAAAACGCTTCTTCACCTTAAGGGCGCCCTGAATTTCAATCTCCAGAATCACGTCCTTTCCCTCTGCCATCTTCTTCTCCACATAATCCCTGGGCGTGCCGTAGTAATGGTTCACGTACTGAGCGTACTCCACCAGACGCCCTTCCTCAATCATCTGCTGAAAATATTCCCTGTTGACGAAGAAATAATCCTCCCCGTCCTTTTCTCCTTCCCTGGGCTGCCTTGTGGTGGCGGATACGGACAATGCATAATTGTCATACCGCTTTAGCAGCTCTTTCATGAGTGTTCCCTTTCCTGCTCCGGAGAATCCGGATACTACCGCTAAAATTCCCTGCTGGTCCATGGTATGCTCTCCCTGACTTTTCAATGTACTTATCTGGATGTTCTTATTCATTCAATATTCTGTATCTGCTCCCTGACCTTCTCTATCTCGGTTTAAGGGCAATGGCCTTGTCCGAGATGGACAGGTCCGTGGACTTGGACAGGATGGTATTGGCCTCCCGGTTCATCTCCTGGGCAATGAAATCCAGCTTGCGTCCAACGCTCTCTCCGCTTAAAAGCCCGTTCCTGGTGTTGTGTATGTGGCTTCTGAGACGCACTGTCTCCTCATCCACACATATCTTATCCGCATAGATGGTAACTTCCGCCGCAATACGGCTCTCCTCCATGGCTGTGTTATTTAAAAGCTCCTTTACCTTGTCCTCCAGCCTGTTCCTGTACTCTGTCAAAATCTGCGGGGAACGCTCCTCGATAAAATCCACCAGCGTTTCCATATAATCCAGCTTGCCTAAAGGTCCTTCTTAAGATGTTCTCCCTCAATCTCCCTGGACTCCACAAATCTGACAGCGGCCTCCTTAAGGGCTTCCGAAAGAATTTCCACAGATGCTCCTCGTCGTCCGGCACCTGCTCCATGGTAAGCACCTCGGGAAACTTGGCCAGGGCCGACACCTTCACATCGTTCTGGATACCGAACTCATCCGACATTTTATAAAAGTACTCCATATATTCAGCAGCCAGCGCCCGATTGTACTTAAGGCACATGTTGCCTGACCTGTAATCCTCGTAGTTGATGAATAGATCCACTTTTCCCCTCTGGATATATTTCTTAAGGAGTGTCCGAATGGAAGCTTCAAAATAATTGAACTTCTTTGGCATCTTAATGCTTAAATCCAGATATCTGTGATTAACGGCCTTCATCTCGACAGAAATCTTGTACTCGTCCGTCACATTCTCGCATCTGCCGAAACCAGTCATGCTTTTTAACATAACGAATGCCTCTCTTTCGCTTTTATCCATAGTTAGATAATATTATAATTCATCTGGGGAATCAAGTCAACAAATTGTTCAACAAAGCAATTTCGGGGTTGCAGTTCGGCCGGCGGGAAAATTGGATGGACATCCGATAATGCAAGGCCTTTTCTATTCCTTCAAATTATGGTATTCTTATATTCAGCGGCCCCGGCGCCCGGACATGCCCCGAAGCGAAGAACCTTCCGGTTCCTCCCCGTCCCCTATCCAAAGGGCATTTCCCGCGTTAATACAGGCCCGACAGGAGTGTATATCATATGGCATTTGACGGCATTACCATAGCAAACCTGGTTCATGAGTTCAAGGAAGCCCTTGGAGCGGACGCATTTCTAAAATCGCCCAGCCTGAAAAGGACGAGCTTCTCATAGCCATTAAAAATAACAAGGAAAATTACCGCCTTCAGATATCGGCCAGCGCAAGTCTTCCCCTTATCTACCTGACGGACAAGAACAAACCCAGCCCCATGACAGCGCCTAATTTCTGCATGCTGCTGCGCAAGCACATCGGAAGCGCCAGAATCGTGGACATCAGCCAGCCCGGCTTAGAGCGCATCATCCAGTTCGATCTGGAGCACTTGGACGAGATGGGGGACCTGTGCCGCAAGAAACTGATTGTGGAAATCATGGGCAAGCACAGCAACATCATTTTCTGCAGAGAGGACGGCACCATCATCGACAGCATCAAGCATGTGTCCGCCCAGGTCAGCTCTGTCCGCGAGGTACTTCCGGGACGATCCTACTTCATCCCCCAGACCGTTGCCAAAGAAAATCCGCTTACGGTCACTCAGGAAACCTTCCACCAGGCTGTAGGCTCCTCCTCCATGTCCGTCCAGAAAGCCCTGTACAGCCATCTCACAGGCATCAGTCCCATAATGGCCGAGGAAATATGCCACCTGGCAAGCATTGACTCAGATTACGGCGCCTCAGAATTATCTGAAACAGAACTTCTGCATCTTTACCACACCTTTTCCCTGGTGATGGAGGACGTGAAGGAAGGGAATTTTGCGCCGGCCATTGTCTTCGATGAAGGAGGCCCGGTAGAATACGCTGCCCTTTCCCTGACCTGTTACGAGAGCGGCGCTTACCACAGCCAGTCCTTCCGGTCCATGAGCCGTCTGCTGGAGGAGTACTATGCTTCCCGGGACACCATTACCAGGATCCGCCAAAAGTCCTCAGACCTGCGCCGGATAGTCCAGACATCCCTGGAACGCAACTACAAAAAATACGATTTGCAGCTGAAGCAGCTGAAGGACACTGAAAAGCGTGAAAAATACCGCATATACGGCGAACTCCTGAACACCTACGGCTATGAGCTCACCGGCGGCGAGAAATCCTTTACCTGTCTGAACTACTACACCAACGAGGAAATCACCATTCCCCTGGACACGCAGCTGTCAGCAAAGGACAATGCCAAAAAGCACTTTGACAAATACAACAAATTAAAGCGCACCTATGAAGCGCTGACAGACCTGACAAAGGAGACCAAGGCGGAAATCGACCATCTGGAATCCATCAGCTCCGCTCTCGACATAGCCCTGGCTGAAAACGACCTGGTGCAGATTAAGGAAGAGCTGATGGAGTACGGATATATCAAAAAACGCCGTTCAAGCGACAAGAAGCCGAAAATCACCAGCAAGCCCTTCCACTACATTTCCTCCGACGGCTTCCACATTTACGTTGGAAAGAACAACTACCAGAATGAGGAACTCACCTTCAAGCTGGCAACAGGCAACGACTGGTGGTTCCACGCCAAAGGCATCCCCGGCTCCCATGTCATCGTAAAGGCAGAGGGCCGCACCGACCTTCCCGACCGTCTCTTTGAAGAAGCCGGCTCCCTGGCCGCCTACTATTCCAAAGGACGTGACAACGACAAGGTGGAAATCGACTACATCCAGAAAAAGAACATCAAAAAGGCAGCCGGATCCGCGCTGGATTCGTGATTTACCATACCAATTACTCTTTGGTGGCGTCGCGGGGTGTGCGTTGAACGAGGTGGGGTGATTTGGATTTGAATTTTGGTGGGTGAGGGTACGTCCGCGGAAAGGGGGAGGCGGACCGTGTATCTCTTCCGCCAAGTTTATAAATCCCAATCAGCCGGGTATAGACAGATGCTTGAGTTTAGATTTCTCAACTTGAGGTGTTACTTTATTGTTTTATTGTACTCAAACAGAATGGGTGGCCTTCTGGGTCGAACATTACGGTTGAGGTGTCAAAATATTGGGCTTCCGACTTGGTGGCGCCGCGATTCAGGGCGTGGGAAACGGCTTGATTCAGGTCCTGGACATAAAAATCCATATGGGCCATCTGCTGTTGTCTGCCCTTTTTCCAGGGCCAGACAGGAGGGATATAATCTTCCACTTCCTGAAAACCAGAATCCACCCCTGATGCGAGCGCAACCCCGCCCATCCATTACCGGAGAGCATCTTCTCCCATCCAAGCAGTTCCACATAAAAATCCGCTAACGCATCCGCATCCTTCAATCGTAAGCAAATCCCGCAATTTCACGAATCATTACGACCATCCTTTCTCTGCAAACAATTCAATTCTTCCTTTGCTTTTTTCTCATGTGGCGGCCGGAGGACACAGCCCTGCCCCTCCCCACGGACGTACCCCACAGCCATAACATTAAAAACAAAAAACAACTGCCTGCCATAATTTCTTACGACAGCCAGTTGATTTTCCATTACATCAACACCTAATCCAACCAGTGAATTAGTTGTACTTACGCTTACGAGCAGCTTCAGACTTTTTCTTACGTCTTACGCTTGGCTTCTCGTAATGCTCTCTCTTACGAATTTCCTGCTGAATGCCAGCCTTTGCACAGTTTCTTTTGAATCTGCGTAAAGCACTGTCTAAGCTCTCGTTATCTTTAACAATTACGTTTGACATCGCTCACACCTAACCTCCCTCCAGTTGTGTAATTGTGCATAATACAACTGTTTGGGTATTTTTAGCACTGCTATGATTATAGCATAAAAATACCGTACGTCAAGAATTTTTTTATAATTCTTACATTTATTTTTAAATTTTATCTGCACATGTACTATTTTGTCTGTTCTTCCACTGTCTCAACCGCTTTTTTAAGAGCATCGTCGATACCTGCCGGATTCTTGCCGCCGGCCTGGGCCATGTTGGGACGGCCACCGCCGCCGCCGCCCACAAGACCAGCTATGGCCTTAATCAGGTTTCCTGCATGAGCTCCCTTTTTCTGGCTGAGTCTGTGGCTGTTGCCATCAGGTTCACCTTGCCGTCCTGCTCGCAGGCCAGTACAATGACGCCTTCTCCCAGCTTGTCCTTTAACTGGTCGCCTAAGTTTCTCATGCCGTTCATGTCCACTCCGGCCACCCTGGCTGCCAGAACCTTAAGTCCGTTTACTTCCTTGACCTGGCTCATAACATCTCCCAGGGAGTCATTGGCAAGTTTGCTCTTAAGCTTCTCATTCTCGGAGTGAAGGGTCTTAATCTCCTCCAGAAGGGACTGTATCTTGGAAGTCAGCGCGGACGGTGTTGTCTTGGCTGTCCTGGCCGCCTCCTGAAGCTCCTCTTCCACCTCCTGATAATGTTTCATAAGCCCTCGGATGTAAGCGCCTCAATACGCCTTACACCGGCGGCAATACCAGCCTCGGAAATAATCTTAAAATATGCAATGGTGCCTGTATTGGGCACATGGGTGCCGCCGCAGAGCTCTGTGGAGAAATCTCCCATGCGCACCACGCGGACCTTATCTCCGTATTTTTCACCGAACAGAGCCATGGCTCCTGTTTTCTTGGCCTCCTCCAGTGTCATAACCTGGGTGACTACCGGAAGGGATGCTGGATTTCCTGGTTCACCAGCTCCTCCACCTTCTTAATCTCATCCGGTGTCATGGCTGAAAAATGGGTAAAGTCAAAACGCAGCCTGCCCGCATCCACATAGGAACCTGCCTGCTCTACATGGTCTCCCAATACCTTGCGCAGAGCCTTCTGAAGCAGATGGGTGGCGCTGTGGTTCTTGCATGTAAGAGCGCGGTTGTGGGCGCAGACAGACAGGGTCACTGTTTCCCCTACCTGGAACATGCCTTTTGTCATGACTCCCACATGGCCTACCTTGCCGCCCTGAAGATGTATGGTATCCTCTACCTTAAAGGAGCCGTTTTCATTGGAAATAACGCCTGTATCTCCCTGCTGGCCGCCCATGGTTCCGTAAAACGGGGTCCGCTCCACGATGATGGTACCCTTCTGTCCGTCCGTAAGGGCCTGTACCAGCTCGTCTTCCGTGGTCAGTACAGTCACCCTGGAATCAGCCGTCAGTCTGTCATAACCAATGAATTCAGTGGTAACAGATGGATCGATGGACTGGTATACAGTCACGTCGGCCCCCATGTAATTGGTAGTCTTGCGGGCCTTTCTGGCCTTTTCCTTCTGCTCCTTCATGGCTGCGGCAAAGCCGTCCTCATCCACGGTACAGCCTCTCTCTTCCAAAATTTCCTTGGTGAGATCCAGAGGGAATCCATAGGTGTCATACAGCTTGAAAGCATTGGCTCCGGAAAGACACTTATTTCCGTTTTTCTGCATCTCATCCTCCATCTCACCCAGGATGCTAAGTCCCTGGTCAATGGTCTTGTTGAACTTTTCCTCTTCCTCGGACAGTACCTTAAAAATCATGGCCTGCTTTTCTTCCAGCTCAGGATAGCCGTCCTTGGACAATTCGATGACTGTCTCGGAAAGACCGGCCAGGAACCTGCCTTCAATCCCCAGCTTTCTCCCATGGCGGGCAGCACGGCGCAGGAGGCGGCGCAGCACATAGCCCTTCCCTCGTTGGACGGCATGATTCCGTCTGAAATCATGAAGGTACAGGACTTAACATGGTCTGTAACAATGCGCAGGGACACATCTGTCCCGTGGTCCTTCTGATATTCTGTATGCGCAAGCTCGCAGACTCTGTCCAAAAGCGCCTTGTTGGTATCAACGGTGAATAGGGAGTCAACGCCCTGAACCACCACAGCCAGACGCTCCAGGCCCATGCCCGTATCAATATTCTTATGCTCCAGCTCTGTATAATGACCATGTCCGTCATTGTCGAACTGGGTAAATACATTGTTCCATACCTCAATATAGCGGTCGCAGTCACAGCCCACCGTACATCCGGGTTTTCCGCAGCCAAATGCCCCGCCTCTGTCGTAATATACCTCTGAGCAAGGACCGCAGGGGCCTGAGCCGTGCTCCCAGAAGTTGTCCTCCTTGCCGAACTTGAAGATGCGCTCAGCCGGAATCCCGATTTCCCTGTTCCAGATGCCGAATGCCTCATCGTCATCCAGGTACACGCTGGGATACAGCCTGTCCGGGTCCAGTCCCACCACATCGGTCAGAAATTCCCAGGTCCAGTGGATAGCTTCTGTTTTTAAAATAATCCCCAAAAGAGAAATTACCCAGCATCTCGAAAAATGTGCCGTGACGGGCTGTCTTTCCTATATTCTCAATGTCGCCGGTGCGGATACACTTCTGGCAGGTGGTAACCCTCTTCCTGGCGGAATCTCCTGTCCTGTGAAATATGGTTTCAGGGGAGCCATACCGGAATTGATTAAAAGCAGGCTGTTATCATTATGCGGCACCAGTGAAAAGCTCTTCATTGCCAGATGGCCCTTGCTCTCAAAAAATTCAAGGAACATCCGGCGCAGCTCGTTCACGCCGCGGTACTGTGGTTCTTTCACTTTATTTCCTCCATATCATTGCTCTAATTACATAACCGTCATTTTACCATAACGCTATATAATTATCAAGACTGTCTTAACAAAAATGAGAGGGAAAACCAATGATTTTCCATTGTTTTTCCCTCTTACCCGCAATTTTCAGTTCCCGTCATACGGACTGTTCTTTCCATGCCTTCGCCTGCTACGGCAATGCCGTTTGGGAAGAATCCTCATCCTCGTAGAACACCCCGTTGGCCTCCTCATAGCGGCCTGCCAGCTCGTAAGCCCTGTCCCTGGTCAGACTGACCAATGCGGCCGCATAACTGATTCCCTCCATGGATCCGCTGTTTCTGCCCGAACTCTCCGCCGCCCTGGCATCCCTGTTCTTAAGCCATTCCTGCTGTTCGGAAGCCAGCTTTGCCCCATCCTCCTGGGACAGCATCTCCATCAGCGCATTGTAAATGGAATTCAGCTCTCCTTCCCACAGCTTAAGCTCTGTCTCCGCTGAGGTTTTGATGGAATATACATTGGAATCCGTTTCCTCTTCTCGCATCTTAAGGATCTGGGTGTCCAAATCCTCCAGGCGTTTACGGTAGTCTACAATACGACTTGCCTTGTACTCCCTGGTCCTGGCTCCTGTGAGAGGGGAAATAGGCATATCCTTTCCGAACGCAGTTTCCGAAACAGCGGCCCCCTCAACTGCACCGGCGGATCCGGCAGTATCCGAAGCCATTGTCTCCTCAGCGGCATCCGCCATTGCCGGAGCTGCATGGTCCGAAGAAAAGGCCCCCGCCGCCTCTGCTGCCGGAGCCGCTGCGTAAGCTGCGTTTCCGGGACCTGCACTTCCGGGACCTGCATCTCCCGATGCAGTGTTTCCTGAAGCTGCATTCCCAGGTCCCGCATCTCCCGTCATCCTGCGCTCCGCAGGTGTTGCGGGCGCTGCCCTGCCAGCCGCCATACCTGCATCCGCCCCGCCCGTTTCTGTATCCAACTGTCCCAAAGCCGGGGCAAAGGATGACGCCGCCGTCTCTTCTGCCCTGCTGAAATCTCAGCCATCATGCTGCTCCCTGCTGTTCACATAGTATTTGGTATAGTGGGTAACACCAGTTCCTATGACCAGGATACAGCCAATTACAATCCATATCCTTTTATCTTTCATCGCAACACATCCCTGCCATAATCATGTATTAACCTTATCACAAAAAAGGAAGAAAAGAAACACGAAGATAAAAGGAGTAATAGATTGTAAGAGATATGTAAGAAAATCAGGAACAGATACAAATGCAAACAAAGCGCCGCATCCCCTGCTCCGAACGTAAGCCAGGGTTAAGCAGCGCCTTCCCGCTTTTAAACTGTATCAGAGTGAAGCTTATTTATGCCTCCAGCCCCTGGTCTGTCATCAGATTCTCACCATCTGCCGCAGAGGTGGCCAGGGCATCGCATTTCTCATTTTCAGGATGGCCTGCATGTCCTTTTACCCAGATGAATTTTACCTGGTGCGGTTCCTTTGCCTTTAGCAGGCGTTTCCAGAGGTCGATATTCTTAACCGGCCCGCTTTTTCCCCTGTTCCATCCCTTTGCCACCCAGCTGTCAATCCAATGCTGGTTAAACGCATCTGTCAGGTATTTGGAATCCGAATATAATTCCACCTGGCACGGCCTGTTTAACGCCTCCAGCCCTACAATAGCAGCCATCAGCTCCATCCGGTTGTTGGTGGTGCGTACATACCCGCCGGACATGGTCTTCTCATGAAGCTGGCCGCTGCTGTCCGTAAAATGAAGCACTGTCCCGTAACCGCCCGGACCGTCAGAATTTCCCCTGGCAGAACCGTCTGTGTAAATCTGTACTTCGTCATGTGTCAAAATCTCCTGTCAGTAACATTCTATCTGTCCCATTTATCGCACAGGGCAAGAATCTGTTCCGTAAAACGGGTCAGGTCCTTATTAGCGCCGCCCTCATTGCGTGAATCACATCAAGCAGCATCTTGCCCGCATCCACCAGCCTGGTGTAAACACCGCTGGCCCTGCGTTTGGCGGCAGTCTCCTTCTTAATTAGAACACCCTCTGTCTCTTTAATCCAGAAGCCTTTTATGAGGTCAAACTGGGAACCGGAAAAAGGCGCCTTGGCTGCCAGTTTCAACTGGGTATTCAGCACATCCGTAAAGGATACGCAGGATTCCTCGCTTCCATGGACCACAAACACATAGTCCGGCCTTTTCTCAAATGCGGATATCCAAGTGATAAGCCGTCCCTGTCCGCATGGCCGCTGATACCCTCCATGGTCTCTATATGGGCCCGCACATCAATTTCCTCGCCAAATATCTTCACGGTCTGAGCCCCGTCCTGAAGAATCCGCCCCAGGGTTCCCTCTGCCTGGTATCCCGCGAACACAACGGAACACTCCGGCCTCCACAGATTATGTTTCAGGTGGTGGCGTATACGGCCCGCGTCACACATGCCTGCCGCTGATATGATGACCTTGGGCGTCATGTCAAAGTTTATGTTCTTGGATTCCTCACTGGTAATGGAGAGCTTCAGTCCCGGAAAATCAATGGGGTTGATTCCACGTTCACCAGAGCTTTTGTCTCCCCGTCATAGCACTCCAGCATATTGTCCTTAAACACATGGGTGGCTTCCACGGCCAGAGGCTGTCTACGTAAACCTCAAAGCTGTCATGGCCGGTCACAAGCCTTTCTTCCTTAATATGGCGTATCAGATACAGCAGCTCCTGGGTACGTCCCACTGCAAAGGCCGGTATGACCACATTTCCCTGCCGGTCCAGGGTCTCCTGAATGATTCTGGCCAGACTGTCCACATGGTTTACATCCTTTTTGTGGTAGCGGTTTCCGTAGGTGGCCTCCATCACCACGTAATCTGCCTCCGTAATATACTGGGGATCACGGATCAGGGGCTTATTCTTGTTTCCAATGTCGCCGGAAAATACGATTTTTTCTTGCCGGCGCCTCAGTGGCCCATATCTCTATGGAAGCAGACCCCAGTAAATGTCCCACATCCGTAAGACGCAGGGTCAGGTTGTCATTGAGCTTAAATATCTGCCCATACGCCACACCCTCAAAATGCTTAAGCACATCCTCAGCGTCCTGCATGGTATAGAGGGCTTCCACCTCACCCCTGCCGGCACGGCGCGCCTTCCGGTTTTCCACTCAGCTTCCATCTCCTGTATGTGGGCGCTGTCCTTAAGCATGATGTTGCACAGGTCAGCGGTGGCATAGGTGGTTATAACCTGGCCCCTGAATCCCCTGGCGTGAATCCACGGAAGCATACCCGCATGGTCAATATGCGCATGCGTCAGAAACACATAGTCAATCTCATGATACCCCACGGGCAGCTCCGCATTCTGGTATATGTTATTTCCCTGTTCCATACCGCAGTCTATAAGCACCTTGGTATTTCCCACCTCCAGAAAATGACAGCTGCCCGTTACCTCATGGTCGGCCCCGATAAATGTAAGTCTCATCTGCATTCTCCCTCTGAGTATAATATAGTCTTGCCCCACAGAATATTCTGTCAATTATGGCTACAGTATATCATATTCCCCATAAGAATGCAAATCGTATTGCAATATTTGCACAATTTTCTGAGAATCGTCCTTCTCCCAACACGCATTCTATTATTGCTGATTTTAAATAATAATGCATATCATACCGCCATTGCTGTCATTGATAATTTTCTGCAGGGTATCCTGCAGCTTCAGCTGGCAGTCCTCCGTCATCTGGGACACCTTGGCCTGGATACCGTCCTCCACAATCTGTTCAATGGATTTTCCGAAAATATTGGTATTCCAGATTCCGTCATCGCTCTCCCTGGCATTTTCCTTGATATAGGCAATCAGATCCTGGGCCTGCTGCTCGCTTCCCACAATCGGAGCGATCTCTGTCTCGATATGGGCCTTAATCAGGTTGATGGACGGTGCTTCCGCTTTCATCTTCACCCCATACTTGTTGCCGTGTTTGATGACCTGCGGTTCATCCAGCACGATTTCCGAG
>ENA-OQCK01000748-OQCK01000748.1-human-gut-metagenome-genome-assembly--contig:-NODE-748-length-15271-cov-2.963154_pt1 | contig 15271 bp, 14 predicted proteins | sample MGYA00242498_ERZ504578 | MGnify/ENA primary metagenome ERZ504578 (study PRJEB26092, sample SAMD00036229) | human gut metagenome | host: Homo sapiens | study: EMG produced TPA metagenomics assembly of... | reverse complement strand
TCAAATTTGGTGATAATCTTTTTTTATTTCTTAGCCTCACCTCTTTTTCCTCACGGTCAAGGAATTGTTCCCCAGTGAGAAACTGTAATTTTCCCGGTATATAAAAAGAAAATCCCCGAAAATAGGGGATTATTCCATAATTTCAGATTCAGTCTTGGCTACGATAATCTACAACAAGCTGGTATCTCTGAAGATGTTGGTTCATTGACGGTCTTTCTATATACGGCCGGCAAGGGGGCTTCCTGTCCTTATTGCGGACATTTCAGTCACTAATTGCACAGTTGCTACTCCCAACATATTCAGGATTTTGAAGTTTACGATCATACTTTGGAGTTAGTCATAAGGGTTGGTAAATATTATTGTGACAATGTTTCTTGTCTGCAAAAAATATTCTGCGAACCATTGTCTTTTCTGGTTCGTCGGTATGGTAGACGGAGCTATCTTGTTGAGGAACGCATCAGATCGATAAGCTTGAAACTTACCTTCCGAAAGGTTTCTTTTCTTTTGCAATTGTTTCATATAACGGTCAGTAGCTCTTCCTGCTTACGCATCCTACAACAGTACGGGCAACATAATCTTCTAATGCATAATAAAAAGTATTGATGTGGGTATTGATGATTTTGCCTATAAAAAAGGTAAGGATTATATGGGGGTGGTCGTAGGCCAGATGACACCTATTGCTTTGTTAGAGGATAGAAGCGGAGAAGCACTTGATAACTGGCTCATCTGGAATCCTCAAATACAATATATGATGAGAGACCGTGGAAGATGTTTCACAGAGTCTATAAACAGAATAATCCCCGGTGTTACACAAATCTGCGACCGATTTCATCTAATCAAGAATATGACGGATACGATGATACCGGAAATAGAGAAAATAATTCGTCAGACCAAGTAAAAGCTCAAATATGAATATCCTGACAGAGATACGGCTTCTTCGTTAATTCTCCAGAACATATTTACCATGGGAGATGCCCGACACAGAGAAAAATTGAGGATATACAGGGAAAGTCTGAATTTAAAAATGCAGGGGATGATCATTGAGCATACAGCCACACATTTGGGCAAGAAAAGCTACTACATTTATAAGAACATTCACAACAGAAGAATAGGAGCATACTTGAATGGGAAACAGAAGACTGCTCTTAAATATGTATCCGAACTGGTTACAATCATTAGTGCGGGTTGTATTAACCGGAAAATATTGGCAAAAAATGGGGAGTAAAATCAGTGGGGCACTTATTGGAAGGATAGCATCTGGCTTGCGAAGAATGTATCACCAAAAGAGGAAGGAAGTCAAGGAGCATAATGAGAGAATTGAAAACAGAAGTAAAATACAGAGAGTTTCACAGAATCAGATATGCCAATACATTCTAAAGGGAAAATCGGATAATTCTAAACTAGCGGAACTGTATAAGTCCTCACCATAGATTAAAGAATTTTTAAACGTATGTACGAATTTCAGAGATATGATCAATGGGAATACTTATGATAAGGATATTAGAAAATAGATTGAAAAAGCGAATGCAACACGTAACATGGCACTGACGAACTTTGCATATGGTATTGAAAAAAGACAGGGAGACAGTACAGGCAGTCATTGATGTCCCCTTCAGTAACGGATTACTGGGAGACCAGTGAATAAAATTAAAGCGGTCAAAAGACAAATGTTCAACAAAGCCGGAATAAAACTACTAAGAGCTAAGATTCTGCATTCATAATAAGAGGAATACCACCAAATTTGAAGAAGCCCCCGATGTAATATCAAAAAAATATGAGTGAATAAAAAATACATGTACGGTCAGAATCATAAATTAATATATCATTTTCATAAAACACAATGCGTATATGATTGCGTAATTTTGCATTATTAATTATTTATATCAATATTAACCTTGCTAAAATTTAAGATTATGGGCACGTGAAAGCAATTAAAAAATCTACTTAAATGAAGTACTCGCATTTTTAATATACCGGTATTATTTATAGCGTTAACTTTTATATCTATTAATTTTAAGCTATTGAATATGAAAAAAAAACATTATTTAGTTACGTTGTTTGTAACGTTGCTTGTTCTCTTCGCCATTTCGTGCGGAGATGACAATGAAAATGCTAATGATACTCAGCCTCCCATGATTGAGTTTCTTGGCGAGGAACTTGAAGGGTTGCCTGGTGAAACCGTGAATATTAAGGCTAAAGTGACGGATGATGCTGGTATTAACTATATTCAGATTGAATGTGCAGAGTTTGAATTTAGTGAAAGAATTCCTTTTAGCGATCAGAATTATATTACAGAATATGACTTGATACAAGCTGTGATTATTCCTGGAAATGTAGAAAGAGGTTCTGTGGGTGAAGTAAAGGTTGTTGTTTATGATCATTCGGGTAAATCGAAAACTGAAATACTGAATGTATTGGTTACACCTGAAGCTCCTCTCTTGAAATCAGACAGGAAATGGGTTTTAATATTGTATTGAATGGTGGTGTCGCTCACGTCGATAATAATGATGTAACATTCAGTGTTGCAGATAATTTGGTATTACCTGTTAGCCTTATCATGGAAAGTAATAGGACGAAATTAAAGACTCTCACAGTGAAAGGCACGGCATTGGGTATTGATGAAACAATTGATTTAACCGCTATAGCAACGGACGAAGGACGCCATGTTGAATTACTAAAGATTATCCGATAAGTACAAGCGGTGATTTGGACAAAAAACAGGTTGTATTTACGCTGACGGATGAAGACGGAAATACAGCTAAATATGATCCAATGGTTTCTGTCAAATCGACTTTTGCAGAGCATAATCAGAAACACACTAAGATATTTACGTTGGATACTTCAATTGATTTAAGTAAAGTTGTGTTTGGACTTCCGATGCTGGCGGAAAAGAAGAGTGTGGAAAGCTATAAGTTTACAGCTTCTTATTTTGCTCCGGTGACTAATACAAGAATTATCTTTGTAAGTAGTAAGGATCCAGAGACTCAAGTAAAGTATGGAATTAGTAATGATGGACAGTATATCATAAAGTCAGATAATCCGAATCCGATTATATTGGAGAATGTGGGACATTACGAAATAACTTTTGATTTGCTTATGGGTACTTACGATATAAAAGCTTTGGATAAAAAGGCTTCGCAATTTGAAGAAATGTATTTTGTTTTTGCTTGGGAGGATTATCCGCCAATGTCGCAGTTTGACTCTGAGAATGCTCCTGCAGTTTGGACGATTGATTATAATTTATCTCGAAGTGGTGTTGATGTATCTTTTGGTAAAGGTGGCGCTGAATGGATTGTAGCTACAGGTGATGATAATCATGATCCGGAAATATGGTTGCTTAAAGAAGATAAAGACAAGTATCCAGGAGCGTGGTTTTTTGATACAACTTTAAATGATAAGATGTATGGAAACTGCCATATTGTCTTTGATAATTTCTTAATGAGGGCTTATGCCATTCAAAAATAGTTCTAACCTCTATTAAATAACAGGATTCCGTAACATTCATCGATGATGTATATGACCTATCAATGTTGCGAGAGTTCAACAAAACCTTATTCATATTATGAAATTTAATATTATTCGAATATTGCTAATTACTTGCTTACTATCATCACAGGTAGGGATATGGGCACAGACCAAAAGCATTACGGGAACAGTCTGCGATACAAATGGAGAAATGATTATTGGAGCTAATGTGACCGTTAAAGGAACTACAAAAGGTACTATTACCAATGTCTATGGTATTTATACTGTGAGTGCTACTCCGAAAGATATAATTGAGATATCCTTTATCGGATATAAAAGTGTACAGAAAAAGGTTGGCAACAGAGGAATTATCAATGTAGTACTGGAAGAAGATAGTAAAATGCTGGATGAGTGGTGGTTGTCGGTTATGGTACGACGAAGCGGGCAAACCTTGCCGGAGCAGTAGCTACTGCCGACCAGAAAGCATTTCAGTCTAAACCTTCAGCTACACCGATTAATGCGCTTCAGGGATTAATCCCCGGATTAGTCGTTAATAGAAGTAACGGTCAGGGAAGCCGTCCCGGTGACGAAGCTACTTTTAGTGTTCGTGATGTCTCTTCTGTAAATGGCGGTTCGCCTTTGGTACTTATTGATGGTGCAGAGGGAAATATAAATTTTTTGAATCCTAATGATATTGAGAGTGTCTCCGTATTGAAAGATGCTCAAGCCTCTATCTATGGTAATCGTGCTGCTAATGGGGTTGTATTGGTCACTACGAAATCTGCTGCAAAAGGTAAGGTGAAAGTTGATTTTAATGCTTACTATGCTTTTAAAACACCTGGAAGGGTAAAAGAGAAAGTAACTTGCTTCAGTTTGCCGAAATGGACAGAGAAGCTTGTTCCGACGGTTCGGATAATCCTGTATACTCTGAAGATGAGCTGGACTTGATTCGTGAAAATAGTGATAAGGTAGTGATGGGTGGGTATCTTGGTTTTGCTAAGCATTATCAGTATCATGACTGGACGAAATCTCTTTTGGGAAAAAGCTCAGGGCTGCAAAATTACTCTTTGAATGTATCCGGGGGAACAGACAGATATAACTTTTATGTATCTGGCTTCTATCAGTCGGAAGATTCTCCTTTAAAATTTGGTCACGATGATAGTAAACGTTATTCACTGCGTGTGAAAAATGAAGTGAAGGTTCTAGAAAACCTTTTGTTCCATTCCAATATTTCATATACGGCACATGATCATGATTTTTCTTCAGCTATCGGCACTGCTTTGGCATGGGGGTATAGACAACCACCTTGGGCACCGCTTTATACTCCGTCTGGTAAATTTTATTCTTGGCAAGGATATGGTAATCCAGCACAAGAACTGGAAGAAGGAGGAAATACCCTTTATGCCAACGCTATTACTACTTTCAATTTTGCATTGGACTGGAATATTTTACCTGAACTGAAAATTTCTGGACAGGCTATCCTGAGAAGACAGGTAAATGATGATACCACTAATGGAGGAAAATATGCTCAATGGAATTGGATGATTCGCTGAATAGATATAATACGACTGAAAATTGGGCTTCAAGAGCTTTCTCTAAACAATGGTACCGTAACTATAATGTTTATGCGGAATATCATAAACTATTCGCTGAGAAACATGATTTGAAGGTCATGGCGGGTGCACAACATGAAGAATTCTCTTATGATACTTCTCGGCTACGCGTAAGAATTTTACAAGTGATAATTTTAATCTGGCATTAGGTAGTTCGAAGGATCAGGAAACAGGTGCTGCCACTTGGGCGGAAACGTTGCGCTCTGTGTACGGTCGTTTGAGTTATGTATACAATGACCGTTATATTGTTGAGATTAATGGCCGGTATGATGGAACTTCTCGTTTTGCTCCAGGACATCGTTGGGGATTATTTACAGGATATTCTGCTGCCTGGCGTCTGTCTGAAGAAGATTTTATTAAAGATTTGAACATTTTTGACCAGTTGAAAATAAGAGGTTCCTGGGGGCAAATGGGTAATTGTCAGGGGGGGATCGGACGTTATGACTATATTCCGATTATTAACATCAGTTCGGATTGGCCTTATCCATTCAATAAAGAGGAGAAGAGTCAGCAGGCATCTTCCAACATGGTCTCTTTGGCACGTACTTGGGAGAAACTGGAAGTAACAAATATCGGACTGGACATAGCAATACTTAATAATCGTTTGAGCGCCAGCGTAGACTGGTTCTATAAGAAAAATAAAAATATGTTGATTGCTGTAGATTATCCGAGTCTGTTGGGTGCGACTGCTCCGGCATCCAATAACGGTTCTCTTGAAGTGAAAGGTTGGGAAGTTTCTTTGGCATGGAGAGATAAGGTGAATGATTTTTCCTATAGTGTCCGTGGTAATATTTCTGATTCTCGCAATAAGGTTACTAATTTGGGTGGATTTTCCGGACTGCGCTCGGGCTTAATATCAAATATTCAGGGTTATTCTACCAATGCATATTTTGGATATCAATCAGGAGGAATTATTCGAGACGAAGCTACTTTGCGCGAGTATAAAAAAATGAAGGGAGTTCCGGATAATCTGCGTGTGGGTGATATGATGTATCTGGATCTCGACGGTGATGGAGCGATTACTGCGACGGGTGATCCTAAACGTGGATATCAGGGTGATCTTGTGTACTTAGGTACCAGTAATCCCCGTTATAATTTCGGTTTGAATATCGATATGGAATGGAAGGGGTTTGATCTAAGCATTTTTTTTCAAGGAGTGGCCAAACGTAAAGTTGTACAAGACGGAGAACCTTTGATACCTTTCTATCCTGACTGGCATTATCCATTGTCCGAATTCTATCATAATACTTGGTCTGCTGACCGTCCGAATGCTAAATATCCGATATTGACTCATGACGATGACCGTAACTTATGGAACTATCGTACATCGGATAACCTGTTGGTGAATGCGGCTTATGTACGTTTAAAGAATTTACAGTTTGGTTATACCATTCCTCGCTTTTTGACTCAGAAAATAAAGGTAGATCGTTTGAGAGTTTATTTTAGCGGAAATGACTTGTTTGAAATTGATAATATTCCTTTCAAATATGATCCTGAAGATAATGGGAATTATTCTGGGTATCCGTTTATGCGTTATTTCTCGTTTGGTGTAAATCTTAATTTTTAATTGATTATGAAAAAGAATATATTTTATAGTTTTATAGTGGCTATACTATTGTCTTCCTGCCAAGGAATGGATCTGATGCCCGCAGATAAAATGTCGGATGGTGACTATTGGCTGACGGAAAATGATTTTAAAATTTATGCGAATGGCTTATATCCTTCTTTAATGAAATTTAATGGGGATGATAATTTAGCCCAATATGATCAGAAAGCGGATTTGTCAACTTCTTATTTTGGATTTAACAGTGTGAGTAATGGTCGTTGGTTGCATCGGAGAGTGATGGAGTATGGGATGATTGTTATGCATATCTACGCAAGATTCATATTTTATTGGAGCATGTCGATGCCTTGCATACTACTGATCCAAAGATTCTTCGATACAAAGGAGAAGCGTTGTTCTTCCGGGCATACCAGTATTTTAAGTTGCTCAATCGTTTTGGAGATGTCCCTTTAGTTACACATTCTTTGGATATTGATTCTCCTGAACTGTTTATGGAACGTACGCCCCGTAAAGAGGTAGAAGATGCCATCTTGCAGGATTTGTATGATGCTTCACTATTATTACCAAAGAAGTCTGAAATGGCAGTAGCCGAAACCGGACGTATAACCAGTGGGGCAGCCGTGGCTTTCAGGGCAAGAGTAGCACTGTATGCCGGAACCTGGGCTATAAATCATAAACATCGTAGTGATGGACTGGCATTATTGGGGATTGCCAAAGAATGTGCCCGGCAACTTATTTTCGACAAACCGGAATATGATTTATACTACGAAGCGTCATTAGGTGCGGATTCATACCGTAAATTGTTTTTGGAAGATGGTGATAATTCGTGCGAGTCTATTCTTGATTATCAGTATGCTAAGAACATGAAAGGAACTTTCCATGATATGGCTGATAAGGTTAGCGCTGGTTATCTTTTGGCAACCAAGAAGTTTGCCGATATGTTTTTGGATAAGAATGGTGTTCCTATTGATAATGTAGAAACGTGTTTCCAGGGTTATGAAAGTGTGCAATCGGAATATGAAGACCGTGATCCGCGTATGACTTGTGTCTTGCAGGTGCCTGGCCGTAAATATATTTATGTTAGTCAACATGGTGTGGCTACTGAATGTCCGGTTAGTTTTATGGGTATTTGCTCTACAAATACCGGATATCGTGTGTGGAAGTATATCAGTGAACTACCTGATATTTATCATGTAGGGCTTATTACAATGCCCACATTATCCGTTTTGCAGAAGTCCTGTTGATTTATGCAGAAGCTACCTATGAGCTGGAAGGCGAGATTAGTGATAATGATTTGAACAACTCTATTAACCGTATCCGTAAACGTGTAGGAATGCCGGATTTAACTAATGAGTTTGTTACAAAGTATGGCTTGGATATGCGTGAGGAGATCCGTCGGGAACGTACGATTGAACTCTGTTTTGAAGCCAACCGGTATGATGACCTTCGTCGTTGGAAAACAGCTGAAGTAGAGATGCCGCTACCGTTGAAAGGCGTAAGTTCTCTAATTATGCAGACGAGAATGAAGAATTGAGTCCATCTTTGGATAGTGACGGATTTGTAATAACCGAAGATAACCGTAAGTTCCGTCCGGGACGTGATTATCTAGCCCCATTGCCTACCAAACAGATAAATATGAGCAACGGTCGACTAAAGCAAAATCCGGGTTGGTAAGTAGAATCTGATTGAGTATATTTGAATGCCTCTCCTTTGAACTTTTCCCCTTTTTAACAGAAGGACGAAGGAGGGGGATTCAATAAAACAAATAAACTTTTATATGATGAACCGATTTTTTATAGTTCTGATTTTTGCTTTTTCCTTGAGTTCACTTTTGGGAATACAAGCAACTGAAGGAAAATGGATCGCCCCTTCCGATGCCAATCATCCCAATACGTGGATGACTTTCCGGAAAGACATTATCTTGCCAAACGTCCGGAGAAGGCGGTTGCACAGATTGCCGTGGATAGTAAGTATTGGCTTTGGATTAACGGACAGCTTGCTGTTTTTGAAGGAGGAGTGAAGCGTGGACCGACTCCGAAGGACACCTATTACGATGAGGTGGACTTAGCCCCTTTCTTGCAAAAAGGGAAAAATCAGATAGCTATATTGGTCTGGTATTTCGGTAAAGAGGGCTTTTCGCACAAGAGTAGCGGACAAGCTGGATTGCTATTTAATTTAGAAGTAGGAAATTTGTTTTGGGTAGTGATGAAACGTGGCTTTGCCGGATTCATCCTGCTTATGGGAGTGCGGATGCACCTTATCCTAATTTTCGTTTACCGGAATCGAACATTCGTTTTGATGCTCGTAAGGATATGACGGGGTGGCAGACAACTGAATGTCCGGAAACGCTGGGATTTAGTAACGCACTGGTGTTAGGAACATGGGGAGAAGCTCCTTACAATAAACTTATAAAACGTCCTATTCCGCAATGGAAAGACTTCGGTATACGTTCTTTTGAGTCTATGCGCAGATTGAAAGGAGAACAACAGGATACACTGATTGCCTTGTTACCCTATAATTTACAGATGACTCCAATATTGGAAATAACGGACTGTAGGGGGAAACTGCATCGGCATTTATACGGATAATACATATGCAGCGGGAGATATTAATCTGAGAGCTGAGTATATTACTCGTCGAGGTCGGCAATCTTATGAATCACTAGGCTGGCTGAATGGACATGAGGTTTATTTTATTCTGCCTAAAGGTATCGAAGTTAATGGATTGAAATATCGTGAAACGGGCTATAATACAGAAATGACCGGAAGTTTTAGCTGTGATAATGATTTTGTGAATCGTTTTTGGAAGAAGGCCTTGCGAACCCTTTATGTTAACATGCGCGATACGTATTTTGATTGTCCGGAACGTGAACGTGCGCAATGGTGGGGTGACGAAGTGATTTTAATGGGAGAGTGCTTTTACACTTGTTCATCTTCCGTTTATGCTTTGATGAGTAAGGGCATCAAGGAGTTGATTGCTTGGCAACATTCTGATGGAGCACTTTCTTCACCGATTCCGGCGGGTAATTATGATAGTGAATTGCCGGGACAGATGTTAGCCAGTATCGGATATTATGGCTTTTGGAATTATTATATGAATACCGGTGATCGCGAAACGATAGCGCAGGTTTATCCGGGAGTGAAACGCTATTTGGAGTTATGGACATTGGATAGCACGGGGTTAACAAATTTCCGTGGAGGCAGTTGGATTGGGGGGATTGGGGAGAACAACGGGATATCGGCTTATCTTTGCCGGTTGGCATTACTTGGCCTTAAAAGGTGCTCGGCAAATGGCACAACTTTTGGGAGAAACAACTGATGCTAATAATTACAGTCGGCAGATGAACAAGGTGAAAGAGGGTATAATCGTTGCTGGAACGGATATGCGTACAGGCATCCAGAGTATAATGATTGTACGGACGATCGCGTACAGGCCCTGGCTGTTGTTTCCGGTATTGCTGAACAAGATAAATATCCGTATATCATTGACTTGTTTAAGAAGCAATTCTATGCTAGTCCGTACATGGAGAAATATGTTATGGAAGCACTCTTTGTAATGGGTGAGGGCAAGTATGCTATGGAACGTATGCAAAAACGTTTTGCTCCTATGGTGAACCATCCTTTCTATACCACCTTGTTTGAAGGCTGGGATATCGGTCCCAATGGTTTCGGTGGCGGAACTGTAAATCATGCCTGGAGTGGTGGTCCTCTGATTGTCATTGCCCGTTATGTCTGTGGTATAGAGCCCTTGGATGCAGCTTATAAAACATTTCGTATAGCACCGGATGATACCTATTTGCATCAGGCGGCTATCACCATACCTACTATAGCCGGTGAGATACGTTCTTCTTTTGAATCGTCGGATAAAGATTTTAAAATGGAAATAACGGTTCCTAAGAATACACAAGCTATTCTGCAACTGCCAAATTCGGTAAATGGAGAGGTTCGTGTGAATGGTAAGGTTCTCTCAGAACAGGGCTGTGCTTTATCTGCCGGAACATATACCATATTAGCAAAAAAAATAGATAAATTTAAAAATTTAAAACCATGAAGAAAATGAGTATATTTCTTTGCTTTTCATTCCTGCTTTTACCTTTTGCAGGATGTTCAGATAGTGATAACGGTACAGGTGAAAGTAGTGGAGGCGATGGAGTTTCCCTAGAAGATATTAGAGTCATTCCATTGCCACAATTTATAAGTTATGGACGTGGAGCATTTGCAGTAGATAAAGATGTTACAATCAGTTGCACAGCGGCAATAGAAGATGAAGCCACTTTGTTGGCAGGTTATTTAAAAGAAGATCACGGTATGGAACCGGTGGTCAGTAAGGATAAGACAGATGCTACCATTCAGTTAGTAATAGATCCGGCGTTGACGGTGAAGGCCGAAGGCGGATATCGGATAGAAGTTGCCAATAACAAAATCGTGTTAACGGCTAAAGATAATTTGGGGATCTTTTACGGATCACAAACTGTTCGGCAATTGATTACGTTGCAGGGCAATTTATTTGTGGTACGTGAAGTTAGTATCTCAGACTATCCTGTTTTTTCATGGCGTTCGGTGATGCTTGACGAAGCTCGTTATTTCAAAGGGAAAGAAGCTGTGAAGACGCTTCTTTATGAAATGGCACGCTTGAAGATGAACACCTTTCATTGGCATCTGACGGATGATCAGGGCTGGCGTATTGAAATAAAGAAATATCCTAAATTGATTGAAGTCGGTTCTAAACGTAAATGCTCCGGTTTGGGTTGGGAATGGGAAAATGATCAATTTGATAATATTCCTCAGTCTGGTCACTATACTCAAGAGGATATCAAGGAGATCGTGGCTTATGCCAAGAAATTGAATATAACGATTGTTCCGGAAATAGAGATTCTGACGCATAGCTCTGCAGCAATTGCTTCCTATCCTCAGTTGGGAACCACTAAAAAACAGATAGAGGTGGAATGCAGAATGGGGGTGTTTAGTGAAATAATTGATGTCTCGGATGATTTCGCTATACAATTTATGCATGATGTACTGGATGAGGTGATGGCTTTGTTCCCGGGTGAATATATTCATATTGGTGGTGACGAAGCACACGGAAATCATTGGGCTAACTCGCAGTCTATTAGGAGCCTGAAAAATAGTCTGGGCATTACGGAAAATTTTGAATTACAGATTTGGTATTTCAATCAGATAAATAAATATCTGAATGAAAAAGGACGAAAAATGATGGGTTGGAGTGACATGGCAGGCCCCGTAGGAGTTGCCTCTAAGATGGCGGTAGATATGCCTGGAGCTATCTCTCAATATTGGGCAGGTTCGGTAGATGTCTTGAATCATTCGTTAAGATTAGGCTTTAAAGTCGTGCAGTCGCACACGGATTTTGCTTATTTCAATGCAGGGCTACAGAATGCTATCTAACAAGTTGTATTCCGGAAAGAGTAGATGCTACTAAAGTAAAGAATATAATTGGTTTTGAGGCTTCTTGCTGGAGTGAATGGGATTCAACATTGGAAAAAACATTTGACCATATCTTTCCCCGTATTGCAGCTTATGCCGAGACGGCTTGGAGCAAGCAATCGGCAAAAGATTACACAAACTTTAAGTATCGTTTGTCTCCGATGTGGGATTTATGGAAGGCACGTGGTATTTATGTCGGAGGAATGGATGAGAAAAACTATCCGGGACCCGGTTGGTGAGGAAAAAAGGGAGAACTGAATATTATATAATGTAAAAGTATACGACCATGAAAACCGTAAATGCAGTATACTTTCGGCGAAGGACTATCTAATGAAAGAATCCTTGAAGCATGGTCAAGCCTTTCGCAAAGTTAATCTTTTAATACTAAAATTACATATAAGTATGAAAATGAATCTCCATTGTTTTGCGAATCTTATTTCAATAATGATTCTCGAGCTTTTCTCAAATAGCGGACTGATAAACGCAACCGAATTCGGAAAACGTACTGACGCATTGGAAGCATCAGCCTGGAACGAATCCAAATGGATTTCCGCAGTAGATGCCCCTGTAGTGAAAGGACATAACAACGGTCGCGCAGCCGATGGCGCGAGTTGGTTCGTGTCCACCGTGAAAAACGAACAGAAAATTGTCTCCGCCAAGTGGATGACCGCTGGACTAGGAGTTTACGAGTTATATGTGAATGGGAAACCCGTAGGCGGGGAATTCCTGAAACCGGGCTTCACACACTATGCCAAGACTAAACGTTCTTTCACCTATGATATTACAGACATCATCCGTACCAAGCCAAACGCCGAGAATATGCTCTCCGTACAGGTGACGCCGGGATGGTGGGGTGACAAAATCATAACCCCCGGAGGATATGACGGCATGATAGGTAAGAAATGTGCCTTCCGTGGTGTACTGGAACTGACTTTCTCTGACGGAAACAAGAAGCGTTACGGTACTGATCTTAAAAACTGGAAGGCTGGAATTGCCGGTCCGGTGAAACATGCCGGTATCTTTGACGGAGAAGAGTACGATGCACGCGAACCGATGGGTTACGAATGTGTGGACAAACTCTCCACACCCGAAGAGAACACCGAATTCTCCGGTGATATCCTGCCTTCGGACGGGGCGGAAGTCTATCTGCGTACAGATCTCGCCCTCGCTCCTGTCAAAGCATACGTTTGGAAGAATGTAGAAGGAGCAAAGGAGAATGAGTTTGGTAAGGTGATTATCGCCCGTGAGTTCGCATCGGGTACGGAGATGACCGTAAGTCCGGGAGAGACATTAGTGGTGGACTTCGGACAAAATTGTGCCAGCGTACCTTCTTTCGTATTCAAAGCTGCCGAAGGAACAGTGCTGACCTGCTTCCCGCGGAATTGCTCAATGACGGCAACGGCGCCAAGATTCGTGGAATGGATGGTCCGGAAGGAAGTTGCCACCGTGAAAATCTGCGCATTCCCCACACTGGTATCCGTCTGGATTATACCTTTGCTAGCGGAGATAACTATGTGGCCTATTATCCTCACTGCACCTTCTTCGGTTACCGCTATGTCTCCATAACTTCCACTGGGAATGTTGCCATCAAGTCGTTGAAGTCCATTCCCGTTACTTCCATCGCAAAGGAACTGGAAACCGGCACTATCACTACAGGCAACGACCTTGTGAACAAGCTCATCTCCAATACTTATTGGGGGCAGCTATCCAACTATCTGTCTATACCCACCGACTGTCCGCAACGCGACGAGCGCCTGGGCTGGACAGCAGACACACAAGTGTTTGCCGAAACCGGTACGTTCTTTGCTAACACTATGAAGTTCTTCCACAAGTGGATGCGTGACATGCGCGACACCCAGAACAGTTTGGGTGGATTTCCCGGAGTGGCTCCCTTGGCACAATACGGCGATGAGAAAATGCGTTTGGGTTGGGCCGATGCCGGAATCATTGTGCCTTGGACGGTATGGAAACAATTTGGTGACACGCAAATCATTGAGGAGAACTGGAACGCTATGGATTTGTTTATGAACTACATCAACGATACAAAGTATAACCACGAGACCCTCTGCGGGGAGAACGGTAACTACCAATGGGCCGACTGGTTGAGCTACGAACCGCTGGAAAGTTGTAGCGGACTGGCTTTCTCTCCCCAAGGTCCGCTTCCTGATGCCGTCAGCTACTGGAACTACTTGAGCGCTTCCTATTGGGTGATAGATGCTTCCATGATGCGGGATATGGCTGCCGCCACGGGTCGCGATGCTGCCAAGTACCAGCAAATGTCTGATTCGGCAAAGGCATACATCAAAGAAAATTTCCTCAATGAGGACGGTACCTTCAAAACCGCCATTCTCAACACTATGCAAACTCCTGCCTTGTTCGCCCTGAAGAACCAGCTTTTGGAAGGCGAAGCCAAAGCGAAGATGATAGACCGCCTGCGCAAAAACTTCGCACAACACGATCTTTGCTTGCAGACCGGATTTCTAGGCACATCTATCCTTATGGCCACCCTTACGGAGAATGGCATGGAAGACATTGCCTATGAACTCCTCTTCCAACGTAAGAACCCAAGCTGGCTATATTCTGTGGACAATGGAGCCACCACCATTTGGGAGCGGTGGAACAGCTATATGATAGACAAAGGAATGGGACCACGCGGCATGAACAGTTTCAATCATTATGCCTACGGATGCGTATGTGAATGGATTTGGGAAACCGTTGCCGGCATCGCAGCCGATCCCGCCACCCCTGGCTTCAAGCATATCATTATGAAGCCTATTCCGGACAAGCGGTTAGGACACGTGACTGCCGAATACCGTTCCGTCTCCGGACTCATCAAGAGTGCCTGGAAATATGAGGGGGACACCTGGATTTGGGAATTTACCATCCTAAGGGCGTTATCGCTACCGTAATCCTTCCCGGAGAGATGAAGTCAAAGGAGTATGTAAGTGGAACTTACAAGGTGACCAAATAGTTTCTCATGTAGAATTTTATATTAAGAGGTTTTATAAAAATACTTGTTAATGAAAATGAGGTTGTCTAACAAGTGCCGAAAAAAGAAATCTCTGTCAGAGTTCAGTTCAGAAGGGGGTGAAATCGTTGAGAAGAGCCTTGTTAGACAGTCTTAAATTTTTTAATTTGGGTATTATGAACACACATTTCTTTTCTCTCGCATTTTGGTCAAAATT
>ENA-OQCK01000747-OQCK01000747.1-human-gut-metagenome-genome-assembly--contig:-NODE-747-length-15278-cov-2.961785_pt1 | contig 15278 bp, 20 predicted proteins | sample MGYA00242498_ERZ504578 | MGnify/ENA primary metagenome ERZ504578 (study PRJEB26092, sample SAMD00036229) | human gut metagenome | host: Homo sapiens | study: EMG produced TPA metagenomics assembly of... | reverse complement strand
CAATTCAGTATTCAGAACTGGAAATTGCACGAACAGAGACAGAAAAAGATTTGGTAGATATCAATAAAAAGTTAGACCTTTTTGAGGAACGCGTGAAAGAGTTTCAAGTTCCTACATTGAATGAACGTTCCAATTCACCGGTAGACTATTGCAAATTGTATCGCGAACGTTACATGCCTCAGAAAGAAAAAGTTTGGCTTTGGGTGCGAAAGTTACTTATCTAATTCCTCCTACCGGAAAATATGCGGCATTAGGAAAAAACGCATTGGTTGACGGTTTGTTTGGTGGAGCAACCTTTGTTGATAGCTGGATTGGTTGGGAAGGAACCGATGGTGCATTTGTTATAGATTTGGGCGAGACAAAAGAGATACAAAGTGTGGAAACTGATTTTCTTCATCAAATAGGAGCCTGGATTCTTTTTCCTCTAAAGGTGGTTTATTCATACGCTGAAGACGGTGAGCATTATACACATTGGAAAACGATTGATTTACCGGAAGAACGTACCGGTGAGGTGAAATTCCGTGGAGTCAAGGCTGAATCAGCGAACCGATAAAACTCGTTATGTGAAGTAGAAGTCACTGGAACGAAAGAATGTCCGACTTGGCATTATGGTGTAGGCCATCCTTCGTGGTTCTTTATAGACGAAGTGATAATAAAATAAAAAAAGTAGGGGGGAGACGTTAGTAGTTTCCCCCTTTTAGTTGTATTATATATAGATGGGTCAGAAAATGATTTTTTTATCTATATACTATGATTTATGCAGCAGAATAAAACAGTTTCTCAACAGAAAACTATCAACCCGGTTTACTGGGTGCCTACCGCTTACTTTGCAATGGGGCTTCCCTTTATTGCTATTAATCTGGTTTCTGTATTTATGTTCAAGGATTTAGGAATTTCAGATACGCAAATAGCATTCTGGACTTCTCTTATTATGATGCCTTGGACACTGAAATTCCTGTGGAGTCCTTTTCTTGAGATGTATCGGACGAAAAAGTTTTTCGTATTAGTGACAGAGTTGTTGAGTGGGGTATTATTTGGGATAGTGGCTTTTTTCTTTATTTTTCGATTACTTTTTTTGCTATTAGCATTTCTACAATGGCTGTTATTGCTTTTAGTGGGGCTACCCATGACATAGCTTGTGACGGTGTATATATGGCTGAACTGAATAAAGAAGAACAGGCAAAATATATTGGAGTGCAAGGTGCATTTTATAATGTTGCTAAGTTGGTAGCTAACGGAGGATTAGTTGCTATGGCGGGAGCACTGGCAGAATACTTTGGGGCAATAGAAGGGGCTTCTTTAGAAGCAAATAAAGGAGCATATTCTTATGCATGGATGATTATTTTTGCTGTGATTGCGGCAATAATGGTATTAATAGGTCTCTATCATATAAGGATGTTGCCGTCTAATCAGATACCGTCTACAACAAAAAAGACGACCTCAGAAGTAGGGCGGGAGTTAGTAGCGGTAATTGCTAATTTCTTTACTAAAAAGCATATTTTTTACTATATCTGCTTTATTATATTATATCGTTTGGCGGAAGGATTTATTATGAAGATAGCTCCACTTTTCTTACGTGCTTCAAGAGAAGTTGGCGGATTGGGATTGTCTTTAAAAGAGATAGGTACGTTAAATGGAGTTTTTGGTTCGGCAGCTTTTGTGCTCGGCTCTTTGCTGGCAGGTATCTATGTCTCTAAGTTCGGGTTAAAACGGACACTTTTTACACTTTGTTGTATTTTTAATCTTCCGTTTGTGGCCTATACTTTTCTGGCTGTAACTCAACCAACCAATGTTTATCTGATAGGAACCTGTATTACTATGGAATATTTTGGTTATGGTTTTGGCTTTGTCGGTTTGACACTGTTTATGATGCAACAGATAGCTCCGGGGAAACATCAAATGTCGCATTATGCATTTGCATCCGGAATTATGAACTTGGGAGTAATGCTTCCGGGCATGGTTAGTGGCTATTTCAGTGATTTATTAGGATATCGGAATTTCTTCATCTATGTTTTGATTGCTACAATTCCGGCTTTTCTGATTACCTATTTATACCATTCACTTATGATGATTCAAAAAATAAATAACATAAAAATTTAATGATTATGAGTAAGATTCAAATGCCTTGGGAAGACCGTCCGTCCGGATGTACAGACGTTATGTGGCGCTATTCACAAAATCCGGTTATAGGACGTTATCATATTCCCTCATCTAACAGTATTTTCAACAGTGCGGTCGTACCTTTTAAGGAGGGGTTTGCAGGGGTATTCCGTTGTGATAATAAAGCTGTGCAGATGAATATCTTTACAGGATTCAGCAAAGACGGTATTCATTGGGATATCAGCCATGAACCTATAAAATTCAAGGCCGGTAATACAGAAATGATTGAATCGGAGTATAAATATGACCCTCGTGTCACATGGATTGAAGACCGTTATTGGATAACTTGGTGCAACGGTTACCATGGTCCTACAATCGGTATCGCTTATACTTTTGATTTTGAAGAATTTTTTCAATGTGAGAATGCTTTCTTACCTTTCAATCGTAATGGCGTTCTTTTTCCGCAAAAGATAGGCGGTAAATATGCAATGTTGAGTCGTCCTAGTGATAACGGTCATACTCCGTTTGGTGATATATATATCAGTTTCAGTCCGGATATGAAATATTGGGGAGAGCATCGTTGCGTAATGAAAGTAACTCCATTCCCTGAAAGTGCATGGCAATGCACAAAGATCGGTGCAGGTTCTGTTCCTTTCCTGACAGATGAAGGCTGGTTACTCTTTTATCATGGGGTTATTACTACTTGTAATGGTTTCCGCTATGCGATGGGGGCTGCCATACTTGATAAAAATCATCCGGAAAAGGTACTTTATCGTACTCGCGAATACCTGCTTGGCCCTGCTGCTCCTTATGAACTTCAAGGGGATGTCCCTAATGTGGTATTTCCTTGTGCAGCTTTACAGGACGGTGAACGTGTAGCCGTTTATTATGGTGCGGCAGATACCGTTGTGGGTATGGCTTTCGGATATATTCAGGAGATTATTGATTTTACTAAACGGACAAGTATCATTTAATAAGATATGAAACGTATTCTATTAACTTACACATTAGCTTTCATCCTTCTTCCCGTTTATGGGGGAGAGGGAGGAAGCTCCCCTGCTGAGAAGAAAAGTCTTTTGATAGATTATGTTGATCCTTTTATCGGGACAACAAATTTTGGCACTACCAATCCGGGAGCAATTTGCCCGAACGGGATGATGTCTGTGGTTCCTTTCAATGTAATGGGATCTTCAGAAAATAAATACGATAAAGATGCCCGCTGGTGGTCCACACCTTATGAGCATACCAACTGCTTCTTTACCGGATATGCTCATGTTAATTTGAGTGGAGTCGGATGTCCTGAATTAGGTTCTTTGTTGCTGATGCCTACTACCGGAGAGTTGAATGTAGACTATAAGGAGTATGGAAGTAAGTATAAGGATGAACAGGCTTCACCCGGTTATTATTCCAACTATCTGACAAAGTATAATGTAAAAACAGAGGTCTCGGCTACTCCACGTACAAGTATCGCCCGTTTTACTTTCCCTAAAGGTAAGAGCCATATACTACTAAATCTGGGAGAGGGACTGACAAATGAAAGTGGTGCTATGCTTCGCCGTGTAAGCGATTGCGAAGTTGAGGGAATGAAGCTGCTTGGTACATTCTGTTATAATCCTCAAGCTGTATTTCCTATTTATTTTGTGATGCGGGTAAAGAAAACACCTGTAACAACAGGGTATTGGAAGAAACAGAGACCTATGACTGGTGTAGAGGCAGAATGGGATCCGGACCAGGGAAAATATAACTTATACCCGCTATGGAAAAGAGATAGCAGGAGATGATGTTGGTACTTATTTTTCGTTCGATACGGAGGAAGGCGAACAGGTAGAAGTGCAAATGGGCGTTTCGTTTGTCAGTATAGAGAATGCCCGGCTGAATCTGGATCGTGAACAGGAGGGTAGGAACTTTGAACAGATTCATACAGAGGCTCGGGCAAAATGGAATGACGATTTGTCGAGAATTACTGTAGAAGGAGGTACTGATGCTCAGAAGACTGTTTTCTATACGGCACTATATCATTTGCTGATTCATCCGAATATATTACAGGATGTCAACGGAGAATATCCGGCAATGGAGAGTGATAAGATTATGACGACAAAGGGAGACCGCTATACAGTGTTTTCTCTCTGGGATACCTATCGCAATGTTCATCAGTTGCTGACACTGGTCTATCCGGAACGCCAAATGGAAATGGTACGTACTATGCTTGATATGTATCGGGAACATGGGTGGCTGCCCAAATGGGAATTGTATGGAAGAGAGACATTGACTATGGAAGGTGATCCGAGTATTCCGGTTATCGTAGATACATGGATGAAAGGATTACGTGATTTTGACGTTGATTTGGCTTATGAAGCGATGTATAAGTCGGCTACATTGCGGGAGCAAAGAATCTGATGCGTCCGGATAATGATGATTATATGTCCAAAGGCTATGTACCGCTTCGTGAGCAGTATGATAACTCGGTATCTCATGCATTGGAATATTATATTGCAGATTTTGCGTTGTCTCGCTTTGCGGAAGCTTTGGGAAAGAAAAAGGATGCGGAAATGTTTTATAAACGTTCTTTAGGTTATAAGCATTATTATAGCAAAGAGTTCGGTACTTTCCGTCCGATTCTTCCTGACGGCACTTTTTACAGTCCGTTTAATCCCAGACAAGGGGAGAATTTTGAACCGAATCCCGGTTTCATGAAGGTAGTGCATGGAATTATTCATTCTATGTGCACATGATGTCTATGGACTTGCCAAGTTAATGGGAGGAAAGAACCCCTTTATCAAAAAACTGCAAATGGTTTTTGACGAAGGTCTTTATGACCCGGCCAATGAACCGGATATTGCCTATGCTCATTTATTCTCTTATTTTAGAGGAGAGGAATGGCGCACGCAGAAAGAAACACAACGGCTGTTGGATAAGTACTTTACAACGAAGCCGAATGGTATTCCCGGTAATGATGATACAGGGACAATGTCTGCATGGGCTATTTTTAATATGATTGGTTTTTATCCCGATTGTCCCGGATTGCCGGAATATACATTAACGACTCCTGTATTCAATAGAGTGACTATTCGTTTAGATCCGAAATGGTATAAGGAAAAAGAATTAGTGATAGAAAGCAATCGCACTCAACCGGGAACTTTATATATTAACAAGGTGTTATTGAACGGAAAGAAATTCAATCAATACCGTATCACGCATGATGAACTGGTTCATAGTCAACGTATATTATTTGATTTAAAGTAACACACAGTGTTTCATAGGTATCGTTTTTGGGTTGACAGGGCTGTCGGACTTTTCAGGGTTCGGCAGCCCATTTTTTATTACATTTATATTGATTGTTGTTCCCGATAAAAAAGAGTGACGGTATGTGTCGGGTATAGTGTCTCTATATAGCTGGAACAGCGTCACTATGGGTTCGTTGTCGATAATTCCGGGATAAAAGTTCCTAATCCCTGGGGTAAACAGTGGAATGCTGCAAGGCGAATAGTAATTTGCGATAATTACATGTTTCCAACCGACTTTTTTCTCCGGAATTTGTTTTCTTTGTAGAAAATGGATTTATTATGGGAAAACAGAAGTAGCATTAGTCCTTTCTATGGGTGGTGCGCGTGGTATTGCACATATTGGAGTCATAGAAGAATTATTACGTCACAATTATGAAATAACTTCTATTGCCGGAAGTTCAATGGGAGCAATGGTGGGAGCGATGTATTATGCTTCGGGAAAACTGGAAGAATGCAAAGAATGGCTGTATAGCTGGGATAAGCGTAAGATGTGGGAACTGGCAGACCTCACATTAAGTCGGGACGGACTGGTGAAAGGAGATCGCTTCATCAAAGAGTTAAAGGAGATAATCCCCGAGATGAACATCGAGACTTGCCGATTCCTTATGTTGCCATGGCCACCAATATTGTTTGTGATCAGGAGGTGAGATTCGATAGTGGCAGCTTACATGAGGCTATCCGCGCATCCATTTCCATACCAATGCTTTTCCGCCCTTTGCGAAAAGACGGCATGGTATTGATTGACGGGGGGATCTTGAATCCCCTCCCGCTCAATCATGTACATCGCACCGAAGGAGATATTTTGATAGCAGTCGATGTGAATGCACCGGTTGATTGCGGAAAGAGAAAGAAGATGAGTCCTTATAATCTGTTGACAGAATCTTCAAGAATGATGATGCAACAAATTACTCGTTATCAGATAGAACGCTGTCAGCCGGACATATTAATACGGATGTCCGGCAATGCTTATGATATGCTGGAGTTTCATCATGCAGAGTCCATTGTAGAGACGGGGATTGAGATTACTCGAAATGCATTAGATCGCATTGGCGTGACATCCCAAGAAGGATAGACTTATTCCACATAAATCATCTTTTTCGTCATTCCTCCGTCAATGGTTATGTTCTCTCCGTTGATGAAGTCATTGTTTTCCTCGCAAAGAAATAAGCACATACGGGCAATGTCTTCCGGTTTGCCCACTCGCCGGGAAGGGTGTTGTGAATGGTCTTCCGGGCGGAGCTGGTTGTAGTCATGTGTCTGTATCCACCCCGGTGCAATAGAGTTTACCGTAATGTGCCATTCGGATAATGATGAGGCTAATGCATGGGTTAAAGAATAGATACCACCTTTTGAGGCGGCATAACCTTCACTTCCGGGCTCGCTCATCAGATAACGGGTGGAACAGATATTGATAATTCTTCCGTAAGGATTGGGAAAGGAAAGGGCTTTACGATGAATGGCAAGTAATCGTGAAGTGATAAATACAGGACGCAGGTTGACAGAGAGAATCTTGTCGAAATCCTCTATACTTGTTTCCGTGATAGGAGAAAAGTTGCTAATGCCTACATTATTAATAATGATATCAAGATCGCCCCATTCCTTCAGAATTTGCAGGACACAATTCTCCAACGACTCTTTATTGCTTACATCAACCTTGTGGAATATGCTTCCTGTTTCTTTTGCAGTTTGTTGACCGGATGCATCATTCGTATCACAGAAAGCGACCAGGCAATCCGCTTGAGAAAATGCTTCTACGATTGCTTTGCCTATTCCTTCCGCTCCGCCTGTTACGAAAACTCTTCTTTTCCGTCTGTTTGCATCGGAAGGTATCTTGTCAGCTTGTCCCGTTCTCACCTGATGCGTTGTTCCGGTTTTCTTTTTACCATACTTCTGTGCTTGTTTCCAAGCTGCTTTTCTGGCTTCATATTGTTCCTGCTGTCTTTCTATATAATTATCTGCATAATTTCTTTTTTACTGGCAAATGTAAAATATAAAAAGGATAAATGCAAAGAATCGCCCGCTCCTTTTTGTCCAAACGAGCGGGTGATTCTATTCCATATACCATGGCCCCTAACGGCCGTTTCCCAATGGTAATGCTTCGGTCCATACTTGTGCCGGGCGATCGTACCAGAGTTTATATTTCTGCACAGGTGGTTACTTTTCTTGTGCATGAATACTACAGGCAATAAGGTGTAGAAATAATTAAAAGTTATCGGGCATAAAAACGAATTTCAATATCCGGCTGAAAAGGACTTACTATGCATAGGTGAAAATACGTTGGAAGTGTAAATACAATAATGTGTACTTATCTATTCATTATAAACAAATAACTAAAATGTATAGTTTAATTATTGGACCATTATTGTTCCGCATTGATCCGGAAGGTTGGCAAAGTTATATTCGTTCTTTTCTTGTAAATTGAAATATACTTCTTATATTTGTCGTTAGAACATTTAACGAAAAAAATTATGAAAAGTTTAAAGGTTACATCTATGTTGGCAGTACTGATGTTCTTGTTTATAACAGGAATGCAGGCACAGACCGTAACTCCCAGTAAGAAGTATATTACAAAGGAGTTGAATAACGTAAGCAATTTTAGCTCAATCAAGGTGCTAGGCAGTACTGATGTTGAATATCGACAGAGTAGTGGCTCTAAAACAGAGATTTCTATATATGGTTCGGACAATTTGGTCGATTTGCTGGAAGTGTCTACTGCGAATGGAGTGTTGCAGGTGAATATCAAGAAGGGGGTTAAGATTCTTAGTGGAGAACGTCGTTTGAAAGTGATTGCTTCTTCTCCTTCATTAGATGAAGTAGATATTAAAGGTTCGGCAGATGTATATCTGAAGGGTACTATTAAAGGTGCTGATTTGACTCTGAACATAACCGGTTCCGGAGATATTGAAGCGGAGAATCTGCAATATACTAATCTTTCTGCTTATATAAAAGGGAGTGGAGATATCGATGTGAAAAATGTGAAGGGCACTACTGTAAAAACGATAGTCAGCGGTTCGGGAGATGTGAATATCAAAGGCACTGCGAAATGGGCTGCATTGACTGTAAACGCTCCGGTGACATCAGTGCTGATAAGTTGGCGGCTACTGAAGTGATTGCCACTGTTTCAGGTTCCGGCGATATCTCTTGTTATGCTTCTAAACAGTTGGATGCAAAAGTTAGCGGTAGCGGAGATATTGAATATAAAGGAAATCCAACTATTCTAAATAAACAAGGCAGGAAAGATTCTATTTCCAGAAAATAGGAATTCTCGATTATAATAGGATGCGGGTAAATATGCGTGATGTATTGCATATTTGCCCGTTTTTGTTTTGTACCTGTATGCTTTCTATTGATTAATTTCATAGTAAAAATATATATTATTGTATGTAAATCGGATAAAAATGTAGCTTTACATTTACATTTGCTTATATTAGAGTAATAAATGAAAATGTTACCATTTTAGATAGAAAACACCCTTTGTTTTTGTCAGAAACCACCTCGTAAACCGGTATCGAAAAGTTTATACTTGCATCGGATTTTAATACGTCAAAGAATCATCAGACGTGTTTTACTGAAAGTGTAAAATATTAATTAAATTAATCTGATATTAGTATGAATGATTGTTTCCTGAATTTATTATTTAGTTTTCAGCTTTTACTTCCTTTAAAGGAGGGAGCAGATTTTGTGGGCAGTAAACAGACTATTGATGTAATTTTGTCTGATTTGTCTCTGCTTGGATATGTAATTCCCGTAGGGGGACTTGGTATTGGACTATTTATTTGCCTACTTGCCTATCTTGCGGCAGAGTATAATGTCCGGTTTCAATCTCATGAAAAATATAAGATTGCAATGAATATGCTTCATTCGATACATACACCCTTGACATTATTACGAAATCAGTTGGAAGATATTAAAACTGCTAGTCTGTCTGAACCGGTTTCTCTGAAAATAGAGGAAGTCTTGAAATATGCTGAACGTATAATAGACTGTAATCAGAATGTTATGACGCTTGATAAGATTGAAGGTAGTATTAAGCCTAAGACAGCTACTGTCGATTTTGAACTTTCCACTTATATCACTTCCATTGTTAATCAATGTCGGCCATACGCAAACATCCGTCAAGTGAAATTGAAGGTCAACGAATGTTCGGATTGCGTCAGTTGCAGGATAAATGAGAACATAATGACAGCCGCACTTCAGTATCTTTTATACAAGATAATCTTGATAACAAATTCGGGTTGTTGCATATCAATTAGCGTAACGCATACAATGGATGCATGGGAATTACATATCAGCAATAATACCGTAACGGAGAATAAAGCTGAAAGTTTATTTTCCTTTATTTCCGCTCTGTTTCCTGTATATGGATATAGTGGTTTGAGGACTGTCAGAAAAATCATTCGTTTGCATGGAGGGAAAATGATTGGCTACGGACACGGCAAATTCGCCACTTTCAGGATTGTTATCCCGACGGACTGTCATTGCCAGAATCAAGAATGTCCCGTTATAAAATCCTCTCGAATTCATAAGGATGAAAAACAAGATTTGAAAGCAAAGGATGCTCCTCATATCTTATTAGTAATGAAGGATAAACCGTTCAGTGATTATTTGAGAAAGTCTTTGTCGAGATACTATCAGATTTCCATTCTTGAAGATCCTGATTTGATAATACATACTATCATCCGGCAAATTCCTGACACAATCATTATTGATGATAATGTAAACGGCATAAGTGGTGATTCGCTCTGTTTTCAAGTTAAAGCAGATAAAACAATGGGAGAGATACCAGTCGTTCTGCTGATAAGGTCTTTTGATAATGAAAGCTATCTTTCTCATTTAGGATGTGGAGCAGATCGGTTGAAATTGCGTACAGAGAGTATCTGTAAGTTCAGGGCGGATATTCGCATGCTTATTGAGAACCGTATAGCGTTGCGTGAACGAATAAAAACTTTTATCTGATGCCATTTTCCTTTGGTGCCTATGAGGCAGGAAATGGAAAACACAGATTTGTTATTTATGGATAAAGTCAATGAAATATTGGAAAAGAATCTCTCAACGGAGAAATATAGGATTGATAAACTTTGTGTTGATATAGGGATGAGTCGTACTGCTTTTTACAGTAAGATAAAGGATATTATAGGTATGTCACCGGAAGATTACATCTATTCATTCAAAATGGATAAAGCACTTAAATTGTTGGCTTCCCAACAATTTAATATTTCGGAAATAGCAGGTATGTTGGGATATTGTGATGTCCAATATTTTAGGAAGAAATTTAAGGATTTCTATCATGTATGCCCTACGGATTATATAAAGAGTATTATTGGCTAAAAATCTATTCTCCGGAAATTTCTCACGGTTTCCGTAATTTTGAGATTGCAACACGTGATAATAAAACGAAGGAAGTAAAAGCAACGGAAGGCAAGGGATATCTGACAATCAAGAGCCGCCGCCAACCCAAAGCGAATATAGGAACCGTAGAGAAAGTCTTAGAAGGTATCTGGCGTCTTTGAATTGACTCTTCCGAAGAAAGAACGGTTACCTATCGCTTGTAATATATTTGTTAATTAGTTAGTGAATTTAGTCCTTGATTAGCTATAGAATCTCCAAACAATTCCTATTTTTGCTTCAAGAAGTATAGTCTGATAAAAAAAGAGAGAAGTGATAGTAAAAATGAAATAGTATAATCATCAGAAATAAATAAGGTATATGAATAGAAAAGTTGATTTATCCATATCTTGTTATGGAGAAGTAAAAGATGGGAGATATGATATTGTAGCGTTACCGTGGGGGCTACCGAACCTCATAATCTGCATTTGCCCTATATGACGGATTGTATCCTTTCTCATGATGTAGCGGTTTCTGCCGCTTTGATAGCCAAACAGAAATATGGGGTAAATTGTATGGTCATGCCACCTATCGGCATGGGGTCGCAAAATCCGGGACAACGGGAACTTCCGTTTTGTATCCATACGCGTTATGAAACTCAGAAAGCAATACTGACGGATATTGTTTCTTCCCTTTATGTTCAAGGTATCCGGAAATTAGTAATTATCAACGGGCATGGTGGCAATACTTTTAAAAGTATGATTCGTGATTTATCGGTAGACTATCCTGACTTTCTGATTGCATCAAGTGAATGGTATACCGTATTAAAGGTTAAGGACTATTTTGAAAATCCGGGTGACCATGCAGATGAAGTCGAGACATCTGTAATGATGCACTATCATCCCGAACTGGTCAATCTTGAAGAAGCAGGAAGTGAGAATATAAAACCTTTGCCGTGCAGTCTTTGAATGAAAAAGTAGCATGGATTCCCAGAAACTGGGGAAAAGTATCGAAAGATACCGGGGTAGGTGATCCGCGTGGAGCCTCTGCCGGAAAAGGTAAAAAGTTCGCAGAAGCAGTCGCAGAGAAATATGCAAGGCTCTTTGACGAATTGGTGAACCAGAAACTTACTGAAGAATAAAATACGAATAGGTGAACAATAGTGATATTATCTCTATTGTTGAGAGGCACTAAATGAGTAATAAGTGAAAAAGAAAATTAGTTGTAAAGGTCGTTTATTGTCTTCAATGTATAGATATATTTGTGTATGTCCCATTGCTGTCTTTTCTACTCTTAAACAGTTTTCTTTTTCTTATACAAGATGCTAATAAACTCATTTTGTGTTTTTAATAAATAATGGAACAGTTTATTATAAACGGGTCTCACGTTTATAATAAATGATATTCAGGGTTATTTAGTAAATGAAACTGAATATATTAAACAAAACGGGGTAAAATCTCTACAGATTTTGCCCCGTTTCTATTCTTACGGACATATATCTATGCCTTCAAAGTCTATCTTTATGTCTTTATTTTTGTATATCTCATTCTTGTTCCAGTTGGTTCTTTCGGACAAATATACAAAATAAAAAGAGCAAAGTCAATAGTTTCTATGTTTACCTTTATTTCTTTTGTTTTACCAATATAATTGCCGGACTGTCTTCTTCATCCACCTTCACCCGTCACGGTTGGTGTGTTAATCGTTTTAAAAGGAATACAAATCTTCCGGGTAATGCTTTCATCCTGTTTTGATATGATATAACACGTGTTTGCGTAATGGATGGTCAGCAGGAACAAGCGGATGGTCGAACTCTTTCATTCGTGTCATACCTATCTTCTGCATTACACGTTCCGAACGGAGATTCGGCAGGGAAGTAAATGAATACAGTTCTGTAATGTCCGGTTGTTTACGAGTATATTCCAGACAAGCTGTTGCTGCTTCAGGGGCATAGCCATGTCCCCAATACTCATGTGCCAGCCGCCAGCCGATTTCTATACCCGGTGCAAAATCTACATCGAATGTTATCTGATGCAGCCCGGTATAGCCCATAAAAGCATGGTCTTCTTTGCGTTCTACGGCATACAAACCGAAGCCGCAGGTTTGAAATTCCTTTTGGATACGATGATAAAAATTGAGTGATTCTTCCGGAGTTAATGGTTGGAGAAAGTACTCCATGACGTGAGGGTCGGCGTTCATGAGGGCAAAAAGAGGAATGTCTTCCTCTTTCCAATCGCGAAGGATCAATCGGGATGTTTCGATATAAGTTTGCATAAAATTAAAAATAGTAATTCGCAAATATATGAAATAAATAAAAAAGGTGCTGACACCTGACATGATATTTAATTTTAAAAGTCATACAAATAAAGCAGAACAAAGATAATAATCATTATCTTTGTTCTGCTTTATATATTCTGATTACCGAAACGTTATAATAGTACTCACACATGATGAAACATCTTTTTTCTTTTCTGATAATAGTTTCTTTGCTGTTATTTGGTTGCCGTTCAAAAACACAAAGTAATTTTCAGCCTGAACTTTCTGAACAAGCGGAGGAAAGCTATTCTTTACCTGAAGAATACGCTGAAGAAGTGATTGTTACAGGCAAGGTGCTGAACCGGGATTTTTATCCTAATGAAAAAGATTTGACTCTTATTATTCCTTTTTTTAGAAAAATGGAGAATCAGTACTGTGCACCTATCCAAAAGGATGGATCATTCTCTTTCCGTTTTCCTATTTTTGCAAATAAGGGAGATTTCTATTCGTAATTATGCCGAACATTTGTATGTGCATCCGGGGGATAGTGTATACGTAGAGATTGATTTTAAGGATATGTTTCATCCCAAAGTAACGGGTGATGCTGAAAAATTAAACCAAGAAATATTGGCTTTTACTGAGAATGCTTATTACTATATACAGAATTATAGTATAGGATCTAATTTGAATAATAATGATTTTGAAACAGAACTTAAAAGGGAGTATAATCTTCGTTTGGAACGTAGGCAAGAGTATATACAAAAATATAAGCCGTCAGAAGAAGTTGAATTTCTCACAGAAGAACTATTGAAACAGGATTATTATTATGCTTTGCTACTTTATGCTTCTCACATCCAAGATGAAACTGGTAAGGAGTTGGAGCGCTATCATGCGTTGTTGCCTGAAATTAACGGGCTTTACCATAAAGGCATACTATCAGCACGTTTATTTGATATTGCTGAAAGTGTAGAAAACTATGTTTTATTTGGAATGGCTTTGAAAAATAGGAGATATCCGAAGATAGAGGATATGATGTCTCTAATTGGGGAGAACACATTGAATCAGTATTTGTATACAAAGATGATGGCTAATTGTTTGACGGCTAATGATACACTTGCTTTAGCAAAACGACACGCACAGTTTGATTCAATAGTGAAGATGCCGCATTTACGTGCACAGATTACCCAAATATATAATCGGACTAAGTCATATTTGGAAAATCCTCAATCGGTTTCCGATAATTTATTGTATGGGGTATTTCATGAAAATGCAAGTCAAAAAACGTCTATGTCATTTATGGAACCTATTTATGAAATGCTCGAGAAAGATCGTGGAAAAGTGATCTATTTTGATTTTTGGGTTAAGTGGTGCCCTCCTTGTTTAACGGAGATGGAACCGTTGAAGCAGTTACGCAGTAAGTATTCCACAAAAGATTTGGTCATATATTCTATATGTGGCAGCGAACCGAAAGAGGAGTGGGAGGAGTGCCTGGATAAGTATTCATTGAGGAACCGGGGAATTGAATGTATTTATGCAAATGATTTTTTTGGAAAAGAAAATTATCAGAAGATTTGTAACCAATGGAATGTGCATGATATGCCATATTATATCTTGATAAACAGAAAAGGACAGATTATTGATTTTGGTAGTTCGGCACGTCCGAGTAATCCGAATTTGCGATCTAGAATTGAGGAGGCGGTTAAAAATATAAAATAACTTTTTATTTATTTTACTCAGAAGTAGAGGATAGTGAGTACAAAACAGCCGGATTTCCGTCTTTATTTTAGTAAAAATATAGATTGGAATGGAAAGCCGACTGAAACATCGAATATTTGTATTTTCTTTATTGGCATGGACTGTTATATGTCCTTCCGGTACTCAACAAACACATTCGCTTCACGAACAATTCTTGAATCCGTCCGATGAATCCCGATCCGGTGGAACTTTCACCGGAAGTGAAACAGAAGATTAATGAATTAAAAGAGGCAGGCGTGTTGGTTCCCGTTATTCCATCTAAGGAAGACGATTTATTTTTATTGCTAATCAAAGGATTGATACAGTCTTTCACAGTAGCTTATTTTTTAGCTCTGTGAAAGGCTGTGTTTTTGTTTTCGGATATTTAATGAGAAAATATTCAAGAATAAGGCTTCTGCTATGACTCTTTTTTGTACTTTTGCAGCCGATTTAAAAATACCACATGCATGAAGACAAGCGAATCTTTATTATCAAAAGGAAAATTCATTGCCGAATATTCTGACCCACCTAATGGGAGCCGGAGTACATACTTCGCGGTTGTCCGTAATTCCAAACGTATCG
>ENA-OQCK01000746-OQCK01000746.1-human-gut-metagenome-genome-assembly--contig:-NODE-746-length-15305-cov-3.382857_pt1 | contig 15305 bp, 24 predicted proteins | sample MGYA00242498_ERZ504578 | MGnify/ENA primary metagenome ERZ504578 (study PRJEB26092, sample SAMD00036229) | human gut metagenome | host: Homo sapiens | study: EMG produced TPA metagenomics assembly of... | reverse complement strand
TCTGCCAGAACGCGGCGGAAACCAGCGTAACCGGCTGGATGGTTACATATTTTAAGGGAAACGGCATCATATCAGGATCTCTCAGCCCCTACACCGTAACCGTGATGTGGGGAGCCACGCTGATTGCCCGCCTGCTCATAGCATTTGTAATCCCTATCAAAAACAGCTATTCCGCCATGATTAAAATGGGCATTGGCTGCATCATCTTCTACATGGGCCTGATGATGGCCAGTACCCAGACCACTGCCATTCTCCTGCTGTTCGCCTTTGCCTTTGCCATGGCCGGCATGAATCCCACTGCCGTGGCCAGCGCGGGCCGTATGACCAGCGCGGCCAGCATGGGAATTATGCTTCCAGCTGCCAGCAGCGGCGCCATCATCATGCCCTGGATAATCGGCATAGTGTCTGAATAGCTGGCATTGAAATCGGAATGGCTTCCAATATCATTCCCTGCGCAGGCATGCTGTTATTCAGCGCAGCTGTAAAACGGTTGAAAGAATAGGAGCTGTAATCCATGCTCCGCGATAAGGACATACGGGAGCCTCTCTTTGATTCCTAGAGGAAGTGCGGAAAAATACGTATTCTGGAAGAAAAACAGATAGGAAAATCCAGAGCGGATATCGTCATGGTCCTGCCGGAGCTGGCCCATATCCAGGAACTGAATGAAATGCCTAAATATAAGGAAAAGAGCAAACAATTCGTCATTGATAAAATCGCAGAAAGGATACCTGAGGATACACTCTCAAAGCAGATAAGCAATGCCCTGTTTGAACGGGATTATAATGAAATTGAACATGTAATACAGGAATTCAAAAAGACCCGGACCGTTACTACAAGGAAACGGCGCGCCGGGCCCATCCGAAAAGGCAGGCGTCCATGACACGCCTGCCTTTTTCTATTCCGCCTTACCATCCAGATAATCCAGTATCTCCTGGGCATTGGTATCCGGCTTTACCTTTTCAAATACCTTCTCGATGACGCCATTCTCATCTATTACATAGGTGCTTCTCACCACTCCCATAGAAACCTTGCCGTAAAGCTTTTTCTCCTTCCACACATCGTATGCCTGAATGGCAGTAAGCTCCGGGTCGGACAGGAGGATGAAGGGAAGCTCATGCTTGGCGGCGAAGTTGGCATGGGACTTCTCACTGTCCCTGCTCACGCCTATGACCTCCACGTTCCTCTGTTTAAATCCAATGTACGCGCCTGCGAAGGCGCATGCCTCCCTGGTGCATCCGGGTGTGTTGTCCTTTGGATAAAAATACAAAACCACCTTCCTGCCAAGAAAAGAGGATAAGCTCACTTCCTTTCCGTCCTTATCTTTTAATGTGAAATCCGGCGCTTTTATTCCTGTACTTAACATGTCTCTTTTCCTCCTTAAGCAATTGGCCAGGTTCGCTGAACGCGCGCTGGCCTATGAGATTATATTATTGCAGGTATCAATGCTTGTCAAGGAGTCCTCTAGAGCGTGCCGATGGCGGGAATGAATTTTCAAATACGCTCTAGCGCATTTTAACTTCCTTAAATCTGCGAGCAAACACTTCAGCCTTTGTTTCCTGACAGGGGCCGTGATGGCCAGAGACACAGCCAGAATACAGAGCAGAATCAGCAGGTTGCGCGGCCCACCTGCAGGTAGCCCTCACCGCTGTAGATATTTTTCAGCACAATCTGGCTGGTGGCCTTGCTCTGCCCCAGCTGTGTCATGTAGGAAACCTTATCATTTTTCTTATTATTAAAAATAAAGCTCCTTGCACGGAATGATAACTGTTTCACGCCCTTCCCCCCCTGTGACCATATTTTTTTCTATCATATCATGGATATCTTGGGATTACAAATCCCCAGGCAGGCTATGATGTCCTGTCATTTGGGCAAAAAACGCGGTCCTGGCTTATGGCCAGAACCGCGTCCTGTTGTTTGTACAATTAACCATATAAAAGCCCGCTGCGCAACGTCCTCCCTATGGCCTGACAGCCGTCCCGTCAGGCAGTCTTGCAAACAGCCAGCTGTGGTCCATATCCACTGCCGGATATTTTGCGGCTTCCTTCTCATCAAAGCCAACACCAATACCTGGTGTGTCGTCCACATATGCGTACCCATCCCTGATTTTCGGGCAGCCCGGGAATATAGCCTCTTCCTCCTGAGTAAAACCGGAGAATTCCTGGATACCAAAGTTATGGCTGTTCAGGTCCAGATGCATCTGCGCGCACATTCCTATCGGCGACAGGTCATTGGGGCCGTGCCATGCGGTCCGCACGCCGTATGCATCGCAGAAATGGGCCAGCTTTACGGCAGGGGTCACGCCTCCGATATCGCTTAAATGCACCCTTATGAAATCAATCCACTGGTTCTGGATAATGGTTTTCCACTCAGCCGGATTGGTAAACAGTTCTCCCATGGCAAAGGGCACGGCTGTCTGCTCCCTCAGATACTTATAATACCCCACCTGGTCAGGGGCCAGAGAGTCCTCCAGAAAAAACAGTTTAAAGGGCTCCAGCTCCTTTGTAAAAGCAAGGGTATCTGCCAGAGAAAGCCGCTCATGAACATCGTGCATGACCTCAAGCTCCCATCCAAAATCCTTTCTTACCTGCTCAAACAGCCGGATTACACTGTCCATATACATTTTCGGATGGAAATACGCGCCTTCCGGCGCTCCCTCCGGCTTTACCATCTGCTGGCGCTTGCCATCGAAGTTCCCGCCGTAGGTTCCCATGTGACAGCGGATGTGCCGGTATCCTTCCTCAATATATTGACTGATACACTCCTTTACCTCTTCCAGGCATCCTCCGTCCGCATGGCGGTAAACCGTCACACCTTCCCTGACTTTTCCGCCGAGCAAGCTGTAAAGCGGCATGCCGGCCAGCTTTCCCTTGATGTCCCACAGGGCCTCATCCACTCCCGATATGGCATTATTGAGGATTGGGCCATTGCGCCAATAGGAGCTTCCCATCATGGTCTGCCAGATATCTTCTATATTATGTACGCTCCTGCCCTTTAACATAGGGCAGAGATATTCCTCGATGGCTGTAACCACAGCCTTATGCCTCCATGTAAAGGTGGCGCATCCATATCCGAAGAGTTCTGGTTCCGATGTCTCTGCCTTTACAATGACCAGATTAATTCCCCTTGGCGCTGTCACAAATACTTTTATATCGCGAATCGTTATGTTATCCATGTTCTAATTCTCCTGTTTTTTATAATTACCCCCGTACTATGTAACCTCGGCCAATACAGTATCAGCTCTTAACTGCCCCGCCTGTCATGCCTGCAATGAAATACTTCTGGAAACAGATGAAGAGAACCACCAGCGGCAGGTGGATACGGTGGAAGCGGCCATCAGGTCATTCCATTTAATCTGGTACAAATCTGGTCACCCCGTAACCGGCCAGACACGCACATGTTATACAGATAATCATGGCAAAGATACATGTTACCAGGCTGTTGAGGGTCATTCTTCCGAAATTGTAGGTAGTGAAGAATTTGCGGAAGGACTCCAGGCTGATTGGATCCGGTATCCACTGGGGCTTAGGTGAGTAGGTCTGGGCCTCTGTCTTAAAGGCAGTGGAAATCATCCAGAGAACAGGCACCAACACCATAAGGGCCAGCAGGATCAGGATCACATAACAAAGTATTTGTTCCATTCTGCGTTTCGACTTCATTTTATTCATCCTTCAGCACCACCTTATACACAGAGTTTATGAGATAACAGATAATGAAAACCAGGATTCCCCATGCAGCTCCTTTACCGAATCTCAGGTCGTTGAAAGCGGTTCCGTATATACTCAGGCTGATCAGGTTCGTGGCTGTGCCCGGCCCGCCGGCTGTCATGGTAAAGACCTGGGTGTACTGCTTGAACCACCACACGCTGTCCAGGATAATCACCGTTGTCAGGATAGGCTTAGGAAGGCAGGGTGATGTAGCGGAAGCGTCCCACTTATTTGCCCCGTCAATCACCGCCGCCTCATACAGGTCTTTGGAAATGCTCTGGAGTCCGGCCAGTATCATGGTCATGACCAGTGGAAATCCCTTCCATATACAAGTGAACACCACGGACGGAAACGCCAGCTCCTTGCTGCCCAGCCAGGATATGTTGGCTGAAATGATTCCCAGCGACTTCAGCATATCGTTTAAGACGCCGTACATGGGATTCATGATCCAGGTAAACAAAAGGGCTATGACAGCTTCCGGGAAAAGCCATGGGAGCATGAAAATGACCCTGAATACAGTCCTTCCCCTGAACTCCCTGTTTAACACGGTGGCCAGGATAAAACCCAGAACAAAATGCCCGATTACCACTAATATCATGAACTCAAACGTGAGCAGCACCGATTTATAGAAGGACGGGTCTGTAAACGCCTCTATATAGTATTTGAAGCCTACGAATTTCCACTTAGTCACCAGGTTAGTATTGAAGAAGCTGATATAAAAGCCATAGGCCATGGGATATATAATAAGGGCTGCCAGCATGAATACAATGGGGAATGCAAATAAGTATCCGTCATTCTGGTATTTAATTTTACCCGTGGTTCCTTTTGTTTTTACCTTAGACATGATATCATGACCCTTTCTTTGCCAGTATTAATTGTAATCCTCCAGAAGCTGGCCAAGATCCTTTACCAGCTGTTCCACTGCCTGGCCGTTTGTTTTCTCGTTGCTGAATACAGCCGCATAGGCATCGCCCAGGGCACTCTTAAGTCCGCTGATTCCCGCAAAAGCCAAGGTTGGACGGCAGCCATCCTCAATCTGCTTTAAGAAACCTGCGTAATCATCTCCTGTTATATAGGAGACCTTCTGTCCCTCGGTGGTGGACGGAATCTTGCCGCTGGACTCCCAGAACTTCATATCCTTATCGTGGGAGGTAAAGAATTCCAGGTATTTGGCGGCGGCTGCCTTCTGCGCGTCAGTTGACTTTGTAGTGATGGCATATCCCTCCGCTCCCAGCATGGTGCCTGAGTACTCTCCCGGAAGCTTAAAGGAACCAAGCTTTCCTTTTAACTCAGGATTGTTGGCATAAGCAACGCCCAGGGCATTGGGCCCGGTAAGGAACATGCTGGTATAGCCCATGGCAAAATAATTTGCCGCCGTGGGATAATCCACCTCTGTGATACCAGTGGGAACCACGCCCTCCACATTGTTCATATCGGTCCACTTGGAAAATACGTCCACGAATGCCGGATCTGTGGTGATGTCTGTCTTCCACTCATCCGAGCCATCCTCCCGGTAAGCCAGCTCATATCCGCTGCTCCAGAGATAGGACATAAAACGGCTCTGTCCTGAAGAATTGTTGGAGCCTACCATGGAGAATCCCCACTGGTCCACCTGTCCGTCCCCGTCCGAATCCTTTGTCAGCGCCTTTGCGCAGTCCACAAATTCGTCCCATGTGCAGGTACCTCGAGCCCCGCTTCCTCAAAACGGTCCATCCGGTAGATAACGGCCTGCGGCTGTACAGCAACCGGATAATAGGTCATCTGTCCGTCGATGGTGCAGGCATCCATAACTCCGTTTGCCAGGCCGTCAATGGCTTCCTTGTCCATCCAATTAGCAAGGTCCTCTGTCAAACCCAGATCATAGAGGGTGGGCACCTGGTCGGCGGATGTGAAGAACATGGTGGGAAGGTCATCCGGAGAGGTTGCCATGGCTGCCAGCTTTGTGTAAATATCGCCGGAGGCAATGGCCTGGATTTCCACCTTGATGTCCGGGTTTTCCTTCATGAATTCCTCTGCATACTGATATATGTACTGGCCATGGGGATCCTCAGGCGCATATCCGTCCATAACGGTTAAGGTAACATATTCGCCGGAGGCGGCCTGTGTATCCTTTTTCTCCGCCTCGGCCCCGCCATCGGCCTTTGTGTCTCCCGTCTTTGCATTCTCTGCCTTAGTATCTGCCGTGCCGGATGATGAACCCGCGCATCCTGTCACAAGGGATGCCGCCATTGCTACGGAAAGCATTGCTGATAAGAATCTTTTTTTCATGTCAGTTCCTCCATTTCATTGTTATGAATCTCTCATAATTACCGGCCGGTAATTGTTTGTTCCGATGTGAATATCATACAACAACTGTTCTGCTGAATGTGATTATTATTTAGTCAAAAATCACCATTTTTTTGTCCTGTGATAAAAATTTACATAAAAACAGCAGCTGGCATCCAAAAATCACCAGCTACTTCTTCTGCTTTCCTGCTTGTTTCCCACCATTCATGTACAGATTTACGGTATTGAAGGGGAGAAACATCCATGATTGATTTAAATTGCCTTAAAAATGTGTTTACACTGTCATAACCGCACCTCTCCGCTATCACTGCTACGCTATCACTATTATTTTCCAATAAGCTGGCAGCCTCGCAGACCCTTACCGTATTGATATACTTATTTAAGTTGTATCCGCAATACTTGGTGAAATCCTTGCTGATAGTTGACGGGTGAAGAAAAAATTTTTCACCCAGCATGTTCAGGTTCAGCTCTTCATTTTGAACCGGAAGGTCCGAAACAGAAGCACTGCTATCTGGGTAATGATGGTCCGCTGAATCTGGGTACGGAAGGGCTTATGTACTTCGCTCTCCTCCTTTAAGTAACACAGCATATCGATCAGATGTCCGAACACCGCCCGATCCACATTTTTATAATTTTGGACAAACACCTCCGGCGATGGCGTGCCAAATACCTTCTGCAGGTCATGGTCCAATATGATACTTCTATAGTAGGTCGGTTTGACCGTGAAGCCATATCTCGAAAACGGCAGCCTGTCAATCCGCCTCAGATGGTGTTCCATGGCTCCTATGACCAGAATATCATAGGGCTCCACATGGTACTTCTTTCCTGAGATATAGTAGTCCGCAGCCCCGTCCTCCACCAGGAGAACCTCACTGGTATTATGGATGTGGTGCATCTCATTCTTCTCGTATTCACAGGTACGTGAAATATTATAATTATCCTCACAGATTGCCCGGAAATGGTCCGGCTCATAATAATCGTTAATCTTAATCTCCATGTGGTTAACTATAGCATACCTGTATCCATATGTCAAAAATACAGTCCCGGCCAATGAAGTCAGGCGGTTGGAGGTCCATCGCCCGCCCAAATATCCCATTCAAATTGACTCTTTCTTATACTAACACTCAGACAAAGGGCCGCATATCAAGATAACACCAAGATAATGCGGCCCTTCCCAATTCCTCTCACATACTCTTATATTTTTATAACCAAATACTCCCCTGTCAGACGCAGCACCGCATATCTTATCTTCCTCTATTCCTCCGCGTTCTTCTTAAGCATCCCCAGAATCACGCATCCGGCCGCTGCTCCCACAACCACCGCAGCCAAATACATAAAGGGATTTCCAATGGTGGGAAGGACGAAGATACCTCCATGGGGCGCCCTGAGGGTACAGCCAAATGCCATGGAAAGTCCTCCCGCAATAGCGGAACCGATGATACAGGAAGGAATCACGCGCAGCGGTCCTGGGCCGCAAAGGGGATGGCTCCCTCTGTGATAAAGGACAGGCCCATCACATAGTTGACAATACCGGACTGACGCTCCTTTGCCGTAAATTTCTTCTTAAAGAAGGATGTGCACAGGGCAATGGCAATCGGAGGCACCATACCGCCTGCCATAACGCTGCCATGACCTCAAAGTTGCCTTCCGCCAGCTGTGCGGTTCCAAACACATAAGCTGCCTTGTTAAACGGACCGCCCATGTCAATGGACATCATGCCGCCTAATACCATGCCCAGCACGATCCGGCTGACGCCGCCCATTCCGTTCAGGAAGTGGGTCAGACCGTCGTTAATCATACCCATATACGGGTTGACAAATGTGGTTACCACTGCTGCCAGGAAGATACCGATAACCGGATAGAGAAGCACCGGCTTGATGCCTCCAGTGACTTTGGCAGTCTGGAGAAAAGCTTTCTTAAGCCCGCCACGATATATCCGCCTACAAAACCCGCAAACAGAGCGCCCAGGAACCCTGCGTTCACATCGCCCCCTGCCGGATTGGCAAAGGTGGCTCCCGTTTTGGCAATCAGTCCTGCCACCAGGCCCACTGCCAGGCCGGGACGGTCCGCGATACTCATGGCGATGAAGCCGGCCAGGATAGGAAGCATCATTCCGAATGCTTGCTCACCCACGGTCTTAAGATAGCTGCCAGAGGCGTATTCTTTCCGAAGTTGGCCGGGTTAATGGAATAATCGTCAAACAGGAACGCCAGGGCAATCAGGATACCTCCGCCGATAACAAAGGGAAGCATGTGGGATACGCCGTTCATCAGGTGCTTATAGATGGTCCGCCCAATGCTGTCACTGCCTTCCGGCACAGACTCTCCACCCGCAGCTCCCATATGGCGGTACACCGGCACCGTGCCGTCCACTGCCCGTTTGATCAGCTCTTCAGCCTTGTGGATACCGTCGGCTACAGGGACCATGATAACAGGCTTTCCGTCAAACCTGGCCATCTCCACGTTCTTGTCTGCGGCAATGATAATGGCATCCGCCGCTGCAATTTCTTCCCTTGTGAGCACATTCTGGCTCCGCCGGAACCGTCGGTCTCAGCTTTCAGGGCAATCCCCAGCTTCTTTCCCGTATTCTCCAGGTTCTCAGCCGCCATATAGGTGTGGGCAATGCCGGTGGGACAGGCCGTAACCGCCAGAACACGGTAACCGGAGGAGGCGCCTGCTTCTGCATCCGCCTTTGCATCCTTGGCCGCCTCTCCCTCAGGCGCTCCAAAACGCTCTGTCTCTGCCTCATCTATGATGCGCAAAATTCATCCTTATCCGCCGCCCCGATAAGCTTCCTTGAATCCGGGATTCATAAGCAGGGTTGACAGGCGGGATAATGCCTCCAGGTGTACGTCTGCTCCCTCAGCAGGCGCCGCGATCATGAACAGAAGGTTTGCCAGGGAACCGTCAAAGGCGTCATAATCAACGCCCTCCGGAACCACCATGGCTGCCAGTCCGGGCTCCTTTACCGCCTCTACCTTTGCGTGGGGAATGGCGATCCCCTCACCAATGGCCGTGCTGCCCAAAGCTTCCCTTGCCAGTATGCCCTCCTTGTATCCGGCGGTGTCCTTAAGCTTCCGCCTGCATCCATCAGGGATACCAGCCTGTCAATGGCCTCCTCCTTATCTGAAACCTTTACGCCCAGCTCAATGCTCTCTTTTTTTAATAACTCTGTAATCCGCATAAATGCGCCCCTCCTGACCGATTAAAGTGTGTTTAATAGTCTCATAATTTCATCTTTTGTTCCAATGCCGTCGGAAAATGCAGTAGCGCCGCCGCAGGCTGTTCCCAGCTTCAGAGCGTATGCATAATCCCCTTTTTCCAGATATCCGGCTATGAATCCTGCCACCATGGAATCCCCTGCTCCAACGGAATTCTTGACGGTTCCCCTGGCAACTCCCTGACGGTGTACACTGCCGTCCTCCGCTACCAGTATGGCTCCGTCTCCTGCCATGGATACCAGCACATTCACCGCTCCCTGTTCCTTAAGCTTCCTGGCATAGAGAACGATTTCCTCTTCTGTCTTAAGCTCCTGACCGAACATCTGTCCCAATTCATGGTTGTTAGGTTTAATGAGGAACGGATGGTACTGTAAGACCTTTTGGAGCAAATCCTTCTCCGCATCCACTGCCATGCGGATTCCCCTGCCGTCCAGGTGTTCCATGATTCTCTGGTAGATGTCATTGTCAATGGCAGCCGGTATGCTTCCCGAAAGGACCAGCACATCCCCTTCCTTTAAATAGGAAAGCTTCTGAAAAAGCTGCTCCACATCGCCGTCCGTAATTTCCGGTCCCATGCCGTTAATCTCGCTTTCCTGGTCGGACTTCAGCTTTACGTTTATGCGGGACATGCCCTTCTCCACCTGGATGAAATCAGAGTCAAAACCCAGGCTCCTGACTCCCCGCTCAATCTCCCGGCCCGTGAACCCGGCTATGAAACCCAGAGCCGTGCTCCTGTATCCCAGGTTTGCCAAAAGCGCCGAAACATTGATGCCCTTGCCTCCGTAGAAGATGTTTTCCCGGATGGTCCGGTTTACACTTCCCAATGTGAAATGTTCTACTGCCACCACATAGTCCAGTGCCGGATTAAATGTAACCGTGTAAATCATATATCTCTGCATCGCCTTTCCATGAAAATTTATTTCTTATCTTGTCTCTATCATAATACGATACCATATTTTCGTCAATAGTATTTTATAAGAAAATTTATTTCACATATTTTTTCGTCACAATATACAAACAGACGGCCTGTTTCCATAAAAAGCCGCCTGTTTTTGTACATTATTTTCTATTTTATCATTAGTACTGCCTTGCAGCTACTGTCTCATCATTTCTTATCCGGTGATATGGCTTTTTCATGACGCCGTATATGCTCCACAGAGTCTTCCATACCGGCCCGCAGCAGAAGATACAGTATCTCCATAACTGCCGTAGCCGTCACCCTGGAAAACCAGAACTCCTCTGTCAGCAGCTTTTCCCTGGTGGCAGTGACAATCTTGTAATCGCATATCCCGGCCAAAGGTGAATTTCCATTGTTGGTAATGAGAATGACCGTGCATCCATTATCCCTTGCCCCCTCCGCCAGTGTCTGGAGACGCTTGGAGCTTCCTGAATTGGATATGACCATAACCACATCCTCATGTCCCAGGTTAAAGGTATAGGCTGCCTGTGTTTCCCATATATCCCCCGCCACAGCCGGTATTCCCAGCTGGTTGAATTTAAAGGCGCCGTCCAGAGCAACGGGAATGGTATTGCCCACGGCTGCCAGCTGCACCATTCGGGCATGCTCCAGCTTGTCCAGGATATGTTCCAGATTAGCCGGGTCCATCATGTTCACGGTCTCTGTCAGCTCGGCCACCTTGTTGGCCAATATATTCTGAAGGGACTGCCGCAGATCGCCGCGGTCAATGTCATTGGACACATTTTTGTCCATTTGTTCTTCTTCCAGCACCTCCCTGGCCAATGCCAGCTTCAGGCTGTGGAACCCTTTGAAGCCGCACCGCCTGCAAAAACGGGATACGGTGGCGTCGCTGGTCCCGCTGGCCCTGGCCAGCTCGCCTACTGTCATATCCACTACCTCCGCCTTATGCTCCATCATGTAATCCGCTATCTTTTTCTCTGCTTCAAAAAATTCGTCATAGGAGGAGCATATAACTCCCAACGCGCTTCGTGTCTCTCCCATATCATATTCCGCCTGTCTCATGTAAATTCATTTCACGCTTTAAATATAGCACACAAAATTTAAAAATAAAAGCTGTTTTTCGTCATATATTATAATGCTTTATGAAACTTTTATTAACTTTTCGTTACTCCCCTTGTTTTTCCTTTTTTACTGTGCTATAATCTCTAAACGTTAACATATTATTAACAATTTGTTTACATTTAGCCGCATATTATCAGGTCTTCAAATGTGAGAAAGAGGCTGGTATCATGAAAAATATTAAAACATTTCTTTCCAAGTACAAACATGCATGGCTGCTGTGTTACGGCTTCATTTATCTTCCATGGTTCTGTTACCTGGAAAAGACGGTCACCCGTCATTACCATGTAATGCATGTTGCACTGGATGACTTTATACCCTTCAACGAATATTTTATTATTCCCTACATGATGTGGTTTTTATACGTGGCGGGAACCATTGTTTTCTTCCTTTTCCGAAATAAGGAAGATTATTACAGGATTTGTACCTTCCTGTTCTCAGGTATGACCATCAGCCTGATTATCTGTACCTTTTTTCACAACGGCACAGATTTCAGACCGGTCATTGACCCGGGTAAGAACGTATTTTCCGGCATGGTTGCCGCCCTGTACCAGACGGACACGCCTACCAATGTATTCCCCAGCATCCATGTGTACAACTCCATCGGCACCCACATCGCCATCATGAAGAGCGAGTCCCTTAAGAAATATCCCTGGGTGCGGGCTGGTTCAGCCATCCTTATGGTTTCCATCTGCCTGTCTACCGTGTTCTTAAAACAGCACTCGGTCATTGATATGGTGGGAGCCGCCATCATGGCTTATGTGATTTACGGAATCGTCTACGGATACAACTTGTCCGCAGAGGACAAGAAGGTCACCCAGAAGGCGCTCAGTTAGATGGACAAAAATCAAACAAACGGAAACTAAATGTTCGGAATTTAAAACCGCTGTACGCCAGTCACTACCTACCGGCATACAGCGGTTCACTATTTTGGTGGCGGTAACGATTCCCGCATTCTGGCTGAAAGCCACATTGGGAAGGCCGCCAAAGAAGTCTCCTATGATATTGCTTGACCCGAATCCCAGGATACCTCCCCGCAGCTGCTTATCCGTGGCTTCCCAGTCCATCCCGCCCATGGCGGCGGTCACATCCCCCATGGCCTGCAGGGAATTGATGGCGGCCAGCAGCCCAATTGCCACACAGGATAATGAATCCAACCCCCGACAATCAACGGCAGTCCAGCTCCAAACTGAAGGCTGCCTTTCCTGAATCCGACAGAGAATACCCGCAAAAGGGTAGCCAAAGCAGATACCACAAGAGCCGCCTGGACAATGATGACCCTATCTTCCCGCATAAACCGCCACGCCCGCAATGATGATGGAAGGGGCAACACATCCCGCTATCATCGCCGCAATGTGTTGGAAAACCAGCCTGATTATTTGAAAATTCGATTGGGCTTACCGCTCCTTGGAAAAAGGATTCAGCATCTTGCTCACCACTTCCGCCTCAGACGGGCCTTCAAACAGGGTGCTTGCCTGGTCCTTGGCAGGTATGCTGTCCACCTTGGAGCCGTCAACGCCGCCCTCATCTCTACTTCATGCTTATAGTCAGCCAGGTATTTTTCGATGGCGCTGATTTTGTCCTCAGGCGCTCCATACCTTCCCTAGATAGTCCCATGATGTCCATGACCGTATCCAGCTCACTGGCATCCCAGTCCTTAAGAACTGTGTCTGCAAGAAACTGAATCCGCTCCCTGATTGAATTACACTTCAGAAATTCTTTTACCATTTTCTAAGACCTCCATGCATATGGAAATTTCTTGATACCGGCTATACTATACTACTTCGTTAAAATGATGTCAATTAAAACCGTAAAATTTCTGCGTTATTTTATAACCCAGAATCAAAAGCTCCCTTCCACCCTTGCCGGGGAGGTTGCATCCCTGTCCCAAAAAGCCCATCCTGAGCCGCAGGAAAAGGGGCAGGTTCTGTTTTTTCAGATACTGCCACAGCTCCTTCTTTTTCTCCAGGTTTTCCTCTGTCCCGGATTTGATGGCCAGGACAGAACAAATGGTCATCATGATTTCCAGGTACTGTATCATGTAGTGGCGCAGCTTCCTGCTGCTTATCTTCATGGCGTCATAATACCCCAGCATCAGTTTGGTGACCCGAATCTGCTGGTCAATGCGGCCAATCATCACCTCTTCGTTGACGGACTGGTCCTGCCTTCCGATGTAATAGCGGTAGAAATTCACATCCAGGTAATAAATATGCTTCACATGAGGCAGGGGCTGGTACACAAAAATATTGTCCACATAAAAGGTGTGTTTGGGAAGCTCCAGACCGCACTGGATAAGCAGCCCTGTCCTGTAAATAACAGAGTGCATCAGTATATACTGCCCTGTCATGAAAAACTTCACATCATTCCATCCGAATACCTTGTCCTTGGGAAATGCCGTGTGGTATTTCATCACCTTTTTCCTTCTGGCCCCTTCCTTCTCATAGACAAAGTTGGTAACCAGCATGTCCAGTGTCTCTCCCCCATATACAAACCGCCTCAGGGTTGCAAGAACCTGCTCATATGCTTCCTCATTGACCCAGTCGTCACTGTCCACCACCTTGAAGAATATGCCCGTGGCATTTTTAAGCCCTGTATTCACGGCTTCTCCATGCCCGCCGTTTTCCTGATGAATCGCGCGGCAGATGGTGGGATATTCCCGGGCATACCGGTCAGCAATCTCTCCTGTCCTGTCTTTGGCGGATCCGTCATCCACAATGATGATTTCCACTTCCTCCCCGCCTGTAAGCAGGGTGTTGATACAGTGCTCCATATAGCTTTCCGAGTTGTAGCAGGGGATTGCCACAGTCAATAACTTCACGTTTCTACCTCCTCGTTATGAGTATTTAACCAAACGCTGCCAGGACTGCCAGATTGGCGGCCCCATGCATCAATACTGCCATAGGATATCTGCGGTATTCACTACCTTCATAGCCCCATGCCAGCACCATTCCCAAAAAAAATGCGTATGTGCCTTGAATCCAATTTCCATGATACATTCCAAAGGCCAGGGAGGATATGACCGCCGCCGGAAAAAGGGCCATGAAACGCCTCAGCCATCCGTACAGAACCAGGCGGAAAGCTCCTTCCTCCAGAACGGGCGCCAGGACCAATGTCATCCACAAAAATCCCGCTCCACGGATAGGGCAGGCTCCATGGCTTCCTCGTAAGAAGATAGGAGACTTTCAGGCCATGGTATAACCTTCACCAGCAGATTGCCGGCCAGCGCCGCCAACGCTGCCGCCAGTATACGCTTCTGCCACCCTGGGGGCAGGGCCTGTTTTCCATCCCTCATACGCTTCCTGTCCTTCCAGTCTTATTCTGTTGACAGTATAGCATGGCTCCCCGGGTTTTGCCACCATCTTTTTTCTCTTTCCATTGCATTTTCTCTCATATTACCCTATAATAAACTTAATTTATATGACAATTTTAAGACAAGCGAGGTATGGATTATGGCGAAAAAACGCATCGTAATGGCCATTGGCCACAAAGATATGGGAACCAATCTTCCTGAACAAAAGGCAGCTGTGGCGAGAACCGCCAAAATCATCGCTGATTTCATCCAGGAGGGATGGCAGGTAGCCATTGTACACAGCAACGCTCCCCAGGTAGCATGATTCACACAGCCATGAATGAATTCGGCAAACAGCATGACGCTATAGCCAGGCTCCCATGTCTGTCTGCTCCGCCATGAGCCAGGGTTATATCGGATACGATCTTCAGAACGGAATCAGAGCTGAACTCATTAAGAGAGGCATTTACAAACCTGTAAGCACTGTATTGACCCAGGTGACAGTGGACCCATACGATGAGGCCTTCTATACCCCCGTCAAAGTCATCGGGCGTGTTATGTCCAAAGAGGAAGCGGACGCCGAGGAAGCAAAGGGCAACCATGTGACAGAAGTGGAAGGCGGTTACCGCAGAATCGTAGCATCCCCCCATCTGTTGCCATTGTGGAGATCGATGCCGTCAAGGCCCTTATGGACGCAGACCAGATTGTCATTGCCTGCGGAGGCGGCGGCATTCCCGTCATGGAACAGGCTATAACTTAAGGGGCGCC
>ENA-OQCK01000745-OQCK01000745.1-human-gut-metagenome-genome-assembly--contig:-NODE-745-length-15368-cov-2.293091_pt1 | contig 15368 bp, 24 predicted proteins | sample MGYA00242498_ERZ504578 | MGnify/ENA primary metagenome ERZ504578 (study PRJEB26092, sample SAMD00036229) | human gut metagenome | host: Homo sapiens | study: EMG produced TPA metagenomics assembly of... | reverse complement strand
CCGGATGGCAGTTTATCAACGGAGCCTGGTATTTCCTGGACGGCAGCGGCGCCATGCTCACCGGGTGGCAGTTCGTCAACGGACACTGGTATTACATGAATGACAGCGGCATCATGCTCACCGGGTGGCAGTTCATCAACGGGGCCTGGTACTACCTGGATGGCAGCGGCGCCATGTATGCAAACCAGACAACACCGGACGGTTATTATGTGGACGGCAGCGGAAAGCGGAATTAGTATATACCAAAGGCAGTTGTAAACAAAACCGCACAGCTTCAGGGCGCCCCGGAGAGAACCTGTTTTACTCTCCGGGACGCCCTGTGCATTTTACTCCCCACAGGACGCCTCCCGCTGTGCCTGCAAAGCTGCAGAACAAACACAATAACAACCTGCTCTTCATCTGCGCCAGCCACCAGACATCCCCAGCCTCCCCCACGGCCGCCATATCAGAACGCAGTTCCTCTATTTTCCCGGACCAGAATTCAAAATCAGACCATCTGCTGGGAATCAAATCAGGAGGTATCTTAAGCTCCAGCTTCCATGCCAGGAATAAGCCCGCCAAAAAAAATACGGCAGCCAGGATGAATGCCTTTGCCCTCGTCTTTGCCTCATCTTTGCTCCCGCCTTTGCCCCCCTTCTTCCCATCAGGACGGAGAGCGCCCATACCGAAGTTATCCACAGGGGCAGACACGCTCCAAGGCCGGCGGCAGCGGAAACATACGCTCCATCCACCAGGACCTTGCCGGACTTAATCTCATTCCTGTAAAGAAAATTTACCGCTGCTGCTTTTCCTGTCTCCATCCATGGGATGTCCCTTCCTCCCCGTACGCCCTTCTCCGCTCCTTGCGTATGTAAACATCATATACCGCATGGCGTCTTTGTCCTTGGCAGGCAGCAGTATGACATGGGATGAGTCATCTGTGACTCCCCGTATCTTGTAAGGTTTCTGCCTGCACCAGATGTATTTTCCCGCTACATCCAGACCTCCGAACAGTTTCATGGCCAGACCGCTGCTGATAAGGCATCCGTCCTGGTCCGAGCGGTAGCCGTATGTTCCTCCAATCAGCCTGGAATATGACGCCATTTCCATGAGTCCGTATACAGCGATGCAGTCCGCCTCCCCGGACCTTCCCAGTCCGGGGTTCATTACCTTCAGCCTTTTTGCACGGGACCATGCTGTGATTTCAGGCAGCATATTCCTGCCCTGTTCCTGTTCACTGTCCAGTGCATGGGTAATCAGCTGTTTCTCTACCGCGTCCCCTTCCCCAAAGTACATGAATACATGGCAGCCGGCATCCCTCATGGTCCAGGCCAGGATGGTCCCAAAGCCCCATAAGGCGGCAATGAGTATAAGTATGATCCATTTTTTCATTCTTCCACCACCCTGACCCGGTCTCCTTCACTCACTGGTTTGCTGGATTCTGTAATCAGCTTCATATCCTTTGTCACAGGACCTGACACAGCAGCGGCAGAACTGCTCTTTTCCAGTACATCCACCTGGATTCTCACCGCCTTTTGTTCGTCACCCAGTATGGTTTTTTCCGGCTCTGCAGCCAGACAGTAATATCCTTTATTATCCTCACGCAGTGCCTCAATGGGAATGACACAAGGGTATGCCCCGGACTCCATGTTCACGGTAAAGGATACCAGGTCTCCCAGCCTTCCCTCGCCTTCCTGTATCCAGGCTGTTACCTGGATTTTCCCGTCCTCTGCCATCTGGTCCACGGATTCCACCTCTGTTTCCACATTCTTTGACTGTCCCGCCATCTTCACCTGCATCATGACACCCTTTTTCAGAAGACCTGCCCCGGCTGTCTCCTTGTCAATCTGTGCCCTCATCTCCAGGCCCCCCACAGCCAGCCTGAGCTGGTGTCCGTCCTGTATCCTGTCCCCTGCCTGTAATCCGGTATCCACTACAACCCCATCACCGGTGCCTTGATTTGTCCTTTGTTATCTATGAATTGCTCTATCTTTCCCAGCTTTTTCTGAATTTCCTCCATGTCAAGCTTCATGGACTCCTGTTTCAGACCGGACATCTCCCTTCCGGCAGCTTCCCCTGCCGCTGTACCGGCATCCGATACCCTCGCATTTTCCACCTTTTCCATGGCCTGATACAGGCCTTCCTCCAAATCCTGAACCTTTCTTCCAGCTTCCTTAAGCTTCTCATCCTCAGCCTTTAATGCATCCTCATACGCCTTTAGCAAGTCGTCCTGATTTTCCCTTTCCCCGTAATCCACATCCTCATAATCTTCCTCGGCCGCATACATTTTTGCCCTGGCCTCCTCCACCTTCAGTCCTCTTCCTCCCGGATGTCCTCCAAATCCTCTCCGGCCCTATCAAGCTCCAGCTCAGCCCGTTCCAGCTCCTCTTCGGAAGCCCCCTGCTCCTCCAGGCGTTCCAGCTTTTTCTGCTTATCCTCCACTTCCCGCTCCGCCTTTCTCACAGCGGAATCCCTGGACTTCTGGGCCGACTCATATGATCTTCTGGCACTTTTCATGGCCTTGCGGTTATCCTCCTTCACCTGCTCCCTGGTCCGGTTCTTCTTCTGCACATAATCGTGCTCCAGTTCAATGGATGCCTTCTCATGGTCCTCCTTCGCCTTCGCCAAATCCTGGTTTCCCAGTTCCAGGGCTCTCTGGGCCGCGGCCAGCTGCTGCAGCGCCAGAGTCTCCTCAGTCACCCGAGGGACTGGAGCAAAGGACATCTGCTCCTGTTTAAACGTCAGCTCTGCCTTTTTGTACTCCAGGGTCAGGGCATCCCGCTCCTCCTCAAGTCCTTCCATCTGAAGGGTCAGGACCGTGTCTCCCGCCTTAACAGACTGTCCGGGCCTGGCTGTGATTTCCTCCACCTGCATGTTCTCCGGCAGTGATATGTATACCGTTCTTCCGGCAGTAAGCTCTCCCTCTCCCTGTATTGCGTAGGGGATCACATCCTGCTTTCCATACCCTGTCTTCACCCGTATGACGGTAAAGGAATCCAGGGCCCTGGACAGAAAGGTCAGAGCTGCCATAAGGCCAGGAATATGGCCGCTGCTTTTTTCACGTTCATTGGCTCTCACTCCTTGATTCCTGATGCGGCAATCCCCTGCTCCAGTGTCTCCTGTCCCATGATGAACAGAAGGACAGGAAGCATCATCATGATGACCGAGGCGGACCAGGCAGCGCCTGCCTTATCAGCCGTAATGTCCGGCAGATAAAGGGACAGCGGCCACAGTCTCTGCTTCTTTAAAAATGTCATGGGCTGTTCAATGGCATTCCAGTATTCCAGGAATCCCAGCACCAGCATGGAAATGATTCCGGGCCGTCCCACTGGTATACCCACCTTCAAAAATATAGAAAAGTCACTGGCTCCGTCCAGCCTTGCCGCTTCTATGAGAGGCGTTGGAATGGACGCAAAGAATTTTGTCATGATAAAAACCGGAAATGCGGAAAAGATTCCCGCAGAATGACCGCCAGATGGGTATTTAAAAGATGGAACTGCTTAAGGACCAGATAATTTGGGACCATGGTCACCTGAAAAGGCTGCATCATCAGAATGATATAGAAAAGAAACAATGCCCTTTTTCCGGGAAAACGGAAGTGGCAAAGGCCCAGGCTCCCGGAAGCGCTATAAGCAGCTACCCTGCTAACACCAGCCCGGTCTGCAGGCAGGAATTCCAGAACATCACATAAAACCCCGGGGAATCCACAAGCAGCTCCACAAAGGGGCTAAGCGTTGGATAGGAGGAATAAGGGCTGCCTTTATGGGAGCGTTTCCCATGCCAAAGACAGCGCCGAAACGTTCAAGCATTTCCCCTTCAGACATCAGCGCGTCGCCCGCCATGAGCAAAAGGGGAAGCCATATAAAAAGGCACAGCAAAATGAGACTGCATTTGTCAAAATACGTTTTATCATCTCTTCTTCCTCTTCCAGGTCCATAGCAGCACCGGAATCAAAATGGATGTCTCCACCATCACGGATGCCGCGCTCATCTTCTGAATGTCCAGGGATACAACCAATGGTTGAACAGGTGCTGGAGCATGTAGATACTCTCATGGGGATAATCCCCTGATATAAGGTATGCCTCCCTGAACACCTTAAAGGAATTGACGACAGACAGCACCAGCACCAGAAAGGCCGTGCTCTTAAGCCCCGGCAGAGCCACATGGAAAAAGCTCTGCCAGGAACCGGCTCCGTCCACCTTTGCTGCCTCGAAAAGCTCTTTTGGTATTCCGTCCAGTCCGGCCAGCCAGAGCATCATGTCGCAGCCTGTGTTTTTCCATATATAGTCAGCACCAGGATATAAAAGGCACTTCCCTGATTCAGCCAGTCCTGTTCCCTCCCGCCTGCCCATACCGCCAGCTGGTCAAGGAGCCCCTGAGGATAAAGCAGCAGCTTCCACAGCAGCACAACGGAGGCCACCGGTATGGCCATGGGCAGCAGGAGCGTTGCCTTATACAGGTTCCGGCTGTCCGCGGCCGCTGTCACAAGCACCGCTGTCCACAGTGAAAAGGCCATCAGCACAGGGATGCACACCAGAATAAAATGCAGGGTATTCTTCACAGCCAGCCGGAATGCCTGGCTGTGAAAGACCTGTATAAAATTCTCCATTCCCACAAACTGTCCGCCCACTGCCTGAAAAAAGGAGCGGACCACCACATTCACAAAGGGTATGAGCACAAATACGGCTGTCCCCGCCAAACTTGGGGCCAGGAACAGCCATGGCCTCAGATTCCTGAGATAAATGCCAAATCGGTTCCCGGAAGATTGATTTATAGCTTTTCTACTCCGAAAAATACAGCATTGCCTTGTTCTGCGCATTCTGAGCTGCCTGTTCCAGGGACAGTTTCCCCTCAAAAAATCCTTTTGTCTCATTGATGATAATATCCGTCAAAACCCGGTCCACCCGAATGATGATCCGCCCTGGCCGCGGTATCAAATACCAGCAGGCGTTCTTCCTTTGTGGGCCAGCTGCCTGTCAGCTCGTAACCGTCAGCTCCGCTGACAGCAATGGATGTACCGCTTGTATTTTCCCGCCCCACCCAGTCCCGGGCTGCCAGGGCATTGACCGGAAGGCCGTCTGAAAGGTCCTTTGACTGGACATCACGTCCCAGCACAAAGAGAATGAATTCCCTTGCCATCTCCTTGTTCCGGCAGGCCTGGTTGATTCCCATGGTACCTGCCGCAGGTAGGATGCATTTACATTTTCCATAGTGATCCGTGCTTTCTCTGTACTGCCAGAGGCAGCAGGACATCGTACATGCCTCCAATCTTGTCGATTGCAATGGCACTCATACCCTGGTCCACACAGTTGTATTCGCTTGTCATCAGTCCATCCGCTCCCGGAATAAGGTTGTAGACATTGCCCCGTCCACCATCCTCAGACTCGTCAAAGGCAGGCTTGGCACCGTTTGCCTCACCCAGGACCTTCACGGTCTCCAACAGTTCCTTAATTTTATCCGGATACGGCTTTCCCGTACGCATATCCACGATTTCATCGTATTTCAGCATCAGAATCTGACGCAGCAGACTCTCATAATTTGTCTTGGGCCGCAGGGAAGATTGGACGAATCCTTCTGGTAGGCTCTCATGGCTTCCATGGACACAAGGCTGGCTACGGCCTGGCTGTCCCCATAGGCAGCCAGCAGCGTCATCCTGGTGGGAATCTGGTAAATACTCCCGCTTTCCTCTGTATAAGGCTTTGACACCTGCTCCATCAGCTCTCCCGAAGCTATCATGGGACTTAAGTATTCCTTCATGTCCTCAAGAATCCCCTTTTTTATATAGACTCCGCCGGGAGACCGTCCAGAACCAGCAGATCCGCCCCATTTCCGCCTAAAAGCTCTGTATTCAGGGCTCTTATGGTGTCGGATACCGTGGTGCTGCCTGCCGAGGTCTGTCCGTCAATCAATTCCACTGACATCCGGGTGTCCAGCTGGAACATGGAAGCTGCCTGGCGAATGGTATCTGTCTCTTCCAGATTCAGCCGTATACAGTCAGTGTCTGGGTGGGCACGGAAGGCATCTGCGGGTCATATGTATAATGTTTCAGTTCTTCCTTCTCATCCTGGGTCATCCAGACATAAAAGTCATTCTGGTTTCCCACAAACAGCTTCCTGAGATTAGCGCTTGGAAGGCTCAGGGAATTAAGGGTGCCGTCGGCCACGGTCTCCCACAGGCTTCCCCCCTGATTCATATGGTGGATTCCCCGGGGATTGGCAATGTATATTCCCCCGCTTCCGTCAGATGCCATGGGAGCCCCCATGTCAAAATCCGGTGACTGGAATGGTATCTCCTCTTTGGCGGACGCTGACATGCCGGATATATCGTAGCTGATATAGGAGCTGTCGCCGTTCGTGATATATCTGTTCCCCATGAGCAGGCCCGAGCCCTTCCATTCCATGGAACTCCACTTCTGGGGCAGGGTAAGAACCAGGCCGCCCTCAGGCGTGTACACGTCCGTCACCCCGCTGTGGGACAGGAAAATAAGTCCCTCCTCCGACACCGCCGCAAAGTCAGGCCTCACATCGTAATATTCCCGTTCATTTTTGGCGGAAAAGACCTGGTCCAGAAGCATCAGAGGCTCCTGCCCCTCTGTCAGTTTCATCATGAATGTCTTATAATCATCCCCGCCCTGGTACAGCACATACCGGTTTCCATCCTCCCCCCATATCATGTGCAGGTCCCGTAAGGAAACTCCAGTCCCTCCAGCAGGCTGTTGTCCTGTTTCTCCCATTTTTCACCCGTCCATATGTATCTGGAAGCTTTTTTGTCCTTGACCGTATACAGCTCCAGGACCTGGTCCTCTGTCTGGATGATATCGGCGGCTGTCTCCCCTTCTTCCAGGGAAATGCCTATACTGCTCTCCGCGTATCTTCCCCTTGGGCCCTCCTGCTGCTTTTCCTCCTGTCTCTTTGATTCCGTCTGCTGTTCACTTGTGCTGCCGCCCGCTGTACCGGACGGGTTAGCGCAGCCCCACAGGCATCCTGCCAGTATGCTGACAGCCAGACACAGGCTCATAAGTTTCTTTTTCATTGTAATTCTCCTCCTGGACAATATTCATGTCCCATGTATCATATATTAATGACAATGAGGATGGAACAATGCGGATTTTATTGGTTGAAGATGATAAGGAATTATGTGACGCCATAAAGCTCCAGTTAGAGCGGGCTGGATACGAGACTGACTGCTGCGGCCAGGGGCAGGAAGCCTTTTATTATGCGGCTGAATACCCCTACGATGTAATCATACTGGACCGGATGCTTCCCCATATGGACGGACTCAGCGTCCTGGGCGGCTTAAGGAGAATGAATATTGCCACGCCGGTCATCATCACCACTGCCCTGGACGGCATCAACGACAGGATTGACGGCCTGGACGCGGCGCTGACGATTATCTGGTGAAGCCTATGCCGCGGAGGAACTGCTTGCCAGAATCCGGGCCCTAACCAGGCGGCCGGGTAATTTTAAGCAGAGTCCCGCGTCCGCCTGCTCCAACATCAGCCTGGACCGGAGAAAGGAGCTCACAGTCCCCAGGGAACCCTGCAGCTGAGCAAACGTGAATCCGCCCTGATGGAATATCTGATTCGCAACGCAGGCCAGGTCCTTCCCAGTGCTGATTCTGTCTTACATATGGGTCCCGACTCCGATGTGGAGGAGGGGAATCTGGACAACTATATCTATTTTCTGAGGCGGCGCCTCAAATCCATAGGAGCCCTGCCCCAGATTAAGACGGTCCACGGAATCGGATACCGCCTGGAAAACGGAGGGACCCATGATTAAACGGCTCCGGCGGCAGCTCACCGCCCTTTTTACCATTACCACCGGACTGATTCTGACCCTGGTGGTCATCGGCATCCTGGTCATAAGCGCCAGGGAATTCAACAAAAAAAACCTGGTTTCCTTTCAAAACCAAATCCTTAACATCACCTCCCGGCTCCAGTCCGGCACCACTATCAGCTACACCTGGCTGTCCAGGCTGGAGAGCGATAACCGCCTGATTATACATATCGAGGACAACGGCAAGCCTCTTCTTTACCGCGGTTCCTGGACTCCGGCCAGCGGTCGGGACACTTTAATCATGCGGGCCAGGGAAGCCGCCATGTCCGAGCGCATTGACCCGTCATCAAGGCCGGTATCCTCATCCCTGCTCAGGAGCTCTGTATTTACGGTGACCGGGGACTGCAATGACACCTATCTGGGAAGCGTGCTTGTCCTTCCCACACGGACAGGATTTCAGAGCCTGACACTGCTCGCCTGCAAGGATCCCATGGGATTCGGCCTGTACCGGCAGGGTATCCTGTTCTTTCTTCTCAATCTGGCCGGCATCGCCGCGCTGATGTCCGTCAGCTGGGTATTGGTGGGAAAGTCCTTAAAACCATTGGCGGAAGGCCAGAAACAACAGAATGAATTCATAGCGGCAGCATCCCATGAGCTGAGGGCTCCCCTTGCGGTCATCCGATCCAGCATATTCGCTGCACGGACAGCCCCTGACCAAAGGGAGAAATTCATGGATAATATGGACCGGGAGTGTTCCCGCATGTCCTGTCTGGTGGGCGACATGCTGCTTCTGGCCTCAGCCGACACCGGACACTGGAGCCTCAGGACCTCCTCCCTGGACATGGATACCCTTCTAATCAGTATCTACGAGCGGTTTGAGCCGCTGTACCAGGACAAGGGAGTCCGCCTGAAGCTGGACCTGCCCGAAACCTCCCTGCCCAGGGTATGCGGCGATGAAAACCGCCTGGAACAGATTTCTGCCGTCCTCCTGGACAATGCCCTGCGCTACACGCCAAGAGGCCGCAGTGTCAGTCTGGCCGCATCCGTACAGACGGATAAGCATCTGCTCTCCCGCGGCCGGAGCATGGTCTGCCTCACCGTATCAGACCAGGGCTGCGGCATGGACGACGAGACAAAGAAACATATATTTAACCGGTTCTACCGGGGAGACAGCGCCAGAAGCCACAAGCAGAATTACGGCTGGGGCTCAGTATTGCAAAGGAACTGGTACAGCTCCACAGAGGCACCATAAGCGTATCGGATTCACCGGACGGAGGCGCCTGTTTCCTGGTCCGCCTGCCTGCCGAACCTGAGCCTCATGCGTCCGGCAGGTAACGGTTCACTGCCTCGGCACAGCCGGTTTTTCCCTGAATTGTCAACGGGGCAGCCATGCTGAGTCTGATATGTCTTCCTATATGGAGGCAGGTATTTTGAGAGGGCTGCGCGTAAACTGCCGGTGGGCGGACAACAGCACAGCGGAATATGGCTTTGTCATCCGCACTGACGCTTCATCCACAGAAATCCGTAACCAGGCAGACTGACGCCGGATGCTTCCATGAGGTCTCCTGTAACCATATCTCCGTACATACCGTCCTTTTCATCAATCCACGCAATGCGGCGTTCTCCGCTGAAATTAAATAGACCAATGAGTTTTCCGCCCCGGCCGTCCTGCCTTACCATGCCCAGAACAGAGCTGTCCCATGTCTCTAATGTACGGAAGGGGCACTCTGCATCCAATAAGGGCTCCCCGGCCCGTATGGCCTCCAGTTGCTCCAGATTATGGAAAATATGATTCTGGACTGTTTCCGGTTCATTGATCCGTTCCGCCAGCTCCCACTGAAAATCTCCCTGTGTATATACCGGGAATCCGCCGCTTTTTCAGGCTTCTCCTTATAGGTATAGTCATTGACCTGGCCCACCTCGTCCCCGCTGTACAGCACAGGGATGCCCGACTGAAACAGCATGAATGCGTGGAGCATGGTATCCAGCCTGACAGCCTCCTCCATGGCCTGCCTGTCATGCAGAATCCCGCCTTTTCCACACCGCACATGGAGGCCGTGGTTCCGCAGAACCGGGCGTCCCTCGTGGCCGGGTCGTCATTGTACAGGACGCCCCAGCTGAAGCTCTCCGGTATCCTGCCTGTGAAGAAATCATTCAGAAATTTCTTATGGGGAACCTGTCTCATCCCCCACTTTTCCAATAGGGATAATCCAGTCCCCAGCCTATATCATCGTGGCACCGCAGATAATTGAGGAAGGTACAGGCGGAGGGCAGGGCGCTGACCGTCTCCATCTGGCTCTTTAATAGCCTTACATCCTTTGCGGCAACCGTATTCCAGATGGCTGCATGGTGGTCACATTGTAGAGCATATGACATTCCGGCTTTTCCACGGTCCCGAAATAGGGAGCCACCTTCTTCGGTTCCATGACCACTTCCCCCAGCAGCAGGATACCGGGACACACAATTTCCCCAATCATGCGCATCATCCTGACAATGGTGTGGACCCTGGGGAGATTGCGGCAGTCCGTCCCCAATTCCTTCCATATGTAGGGAACCGCGTCAATTCTCAGCACATCCACCCCCCGGTTTGCAAGGTAGAGAAAATTAAACATCATTTCATTAAAGACAACGGGATTTCTGTAATTCAGGTCCCATTGATAGGGATAAAAGGTGGTCATCACATGCTGTCCTATCTCCGGCAGATAGGTAAGTTTCCCGGCGCGTGGCGGGAAATACCTGGGGCACTGTCTCCTCAAACATGGAGGGAACCGTCCAGCTGTCAAAGAAAAAGTATCTGTCCTGGTATTCCTTCTCACCCGCCCTTGCCCTTTTTGCCCACTGATGATCTTCCGATGTATGGTTCATCACGAAATCCAGGCAAAGGCTGATTCCTCTCTCATGGCATTCACGGGCCAGCCGTTCCAGGTCCTCCATGGTTCCCAAATCCTCCCTCACCTTTCTGAAGTCAGATACGGCATACCCGCCGTCCGAACGTCCCCTGGGGGTATCTAAGAGGGGCATAAGGTGGAGATAATTCACATGGCACCGCTCAATATAATCCAGCTTTTCTTCCACACCCTTAAGGCTGCCCGCAAAATGATCCGCGTACATCATCATGCCCAGCATGGAGCTCTTTCTGTACCAGCACGGGTCCGCTTCCCTGGCTGCATCCAGTGTTCTGAGCGGTTCTGCGCGCTCCCTGTAAAATCCTTCCATTCCTTTCAGCAGCCGGTCAAGCATATCCTGGCTGTTGTAGAGCTCCATATACAGCCACTTCAGTTCATCCATGTGCTTATCCAGACGCCTTTTGTAGATGTTCTCCCGCTTCATCTCTGTCATATCCTCCTTAAATGTACCTGCCACGCCTGGTATTCTCCCGTCATGGGCGGTATGGGGATTCCGGCCGACATAAGGCCTGCTCCCGGATATACGGCCCCTGTATCCTCATCCCTGTACATGGCCCCGGGCTCCAGTCCCTCCAGACGGACATACAGCGTCAGAGGATTGCCGTGGGCCTTAAGGTCACCGCGTTTAACAGAGCCTCCCCCCTGTCCTCTCTCACAAAGAGCCACGCGGCCGCTTCCCTGTCCTCAAAGGGATTGGTCAGCCGGTAATACTCCCCGTCATGAATCAAATGCCAGTATTTATGGTACGCGTCTATCTGCTCCCTCACACAATTCTTCTCTTCGTCTGATATGGCGTTTAAATTCAGCTCATACCCAAAGCTGCCCGCCATGGCAACCACTCCCCTGGTCTTCATGGGCGTGATTCTGCCTGTCTGGTGGTTTGGAACCGCGGATACATGGGAACCCACCGCACTGATCGGATAGCCAAAGGAGGTGCCGTACTGAATCCGGATGCGGTCCACTGCGTCGGTATTGTCACTGCACCAGATTTGCGGCGTGTAATACAGCATGCCCGCGTCAAAACGCCCGCCTCCGCCGCTGCACCCCTCAATCAGAAGGTCCGGATAGCGCTTCGTCAGGCGCTCCAGGAAGTCATAGAGTCCCAGCATATACCGGTACAGGACGCTGCCCGGACTGTCTCCTCCCGCCGTTTTGTCTGCCGCCGAATATACGTCCGCTATGCTGCGGTTCATGTCCCATTTCAGATACTCGATATGGGCGCTGTCAAGGACCTGGCATATACTGTCAAAAATGTAATCCGCCACCTCTTTCCTTGAAAAATCCAGCACCAGCTGGCTTCTGCCCCGGACCGGCTTTCTTCCGGGCACAGCAAAGGCCCAGTCCGGATGTTCCCTGTAAAGACTGCTGTCCTCAGACACCATCTCCGGCTCCATCCAGATTCCGAATTTCATTCCCAGCCGTTAATCCGGCTGACCAGGCTGCCCAGAGAACCGCCCAGCTTTTTTACGTTTACCTGCCAGTCTCCCAGCCCGGAAAAATCCGAATCCCGGTTTCCGAACCATCCGTCGTCCAGCACCATCATTTCCACGCCCAGGTCCTTTGCCTGCCTTGCTATGTCCAGTATCTTTTCTCCGGTAAAATCAAAGTAGGTGGCTTCCCAGTTGTTGATCAGCACCGGCCTGGGAATGGTCTTGTACTTTCCCCTGCAAAGGCTGCGGCGCATGGCCTTATGGATGCTGCGTGACAATGCTCCCAGTCCCTGTCCGCTGTATCCCATGATTACCTCAGGTCCGAAGAAACGCTCCCCCGGCTTAAGCTCATAGGAAAACATCTCATCCTGAAGCCCCATAGCCATCCTGGTCTGACCGTACTGGTCCGTCTCCGCCTCAGCCTTAAAGGGGCCGCTGTACACAAAGGACATGCTGTAGCAGGGCCCGGAGGCTTCTGTTGTCTCCCGTCCCGCCAGTATCAGAAACGGATTATACTGGTGGCTGGAAGTCCCCCTGCGGCTGCCTATGACCTGGGCGCCGTGGCACAGGGCGGTTCTCTGGAAATTGCGCTCCATAGCGTGGCGTCCGTAAAACTGAATCAGGTCGTACTCCCCGTGTAGAAGTCCAGACACGCGCTGTATACCCGTTTCAGGCTGCCGGACCATCTCCCCCATTTTCCACACAGACTGCCTGGTGATAATGTCGTATCCGGGGAATACGCCGTAGAGCAGAGTAACCGCCAGCCCGCTGACCTGGTCTGTCAGGCGTATTTTAAGGCTCTCTGCGTCCTCCCGCCCCTCTCCATACATGGCCGGAAGTCCGGGAAGGCTGTATTTCCCTTTGCATATTTCGTAACCGGCATAGCGCAGATTCAGTCCATAGGATCGGCCGGCCTGTTCCACTGCAAAGGCAGGGCTTCTGAAGTCCCCCGACCCCTGATGTGGATATTCCTGGGGAAGAGCGTCCAGGGAATAGTTCTGTCATCACCTGCCTCATATGGGTTGGGTGAAAACCCTCTGTCCTCAAAGGTAAGCATATATTCCATGGAGCCCTCTGTCCTGTCTCCGTAGTACAGATGAAGCAGATTCCCATAGGAATCTGCCTTCATCTGATATGTGGAGTGGTCCGTGTGAAGGGTGAATATCCTTCCATTTTCCTGATACTGTATTGCCATGTGTCGTCCTCCGTCTATATATATCTGTCTCTATCTGTCTCTATTTCCGTCTTTATTTCCATTTTCTATTTTCCGTCTGTCATTGCAATGCCTTCAATAACTGCTTCTGGAATACCAGATACAGAATCACCATGGGAACCATGGCCAGGACAGAGCCTGCCATCAGCACCGGATAATTGGTGATAAACTGTCCTCTCAGGGTGGAAAGGCCGGCTGACAGGGTCATCATGTTCAGGTCGGTGTTGGCAATCAGAGGCCACATCAGGTCTGCATACGCGAACACCGCGGTGAAAATGGTAAGGGCAGCCATGCTGGCCTTGGTCAGAGGCATCATGACCTTTGTAAAGGTCTGCCACCTGGTACAGCCGTCCAGGTATGCTGCCTCCCCCAGTTCATCCGGGATGCCCATGTAAGCCTGCCTGAGGAAAAAGGTGCCGAACGCGCTGACCAGTCCTGGAAATACCAGCGCAAACATGCTGTTTGTCAGCCCCATCCCGGCTAACATCTGGTACTGGGGAATAATGAATATCTGGGACGGCAGCATCATCTGTACAATCACCAGGGAGAACAGAAGGTTTTCCCCTTGAATTTAAGTTTTGCAAATGCGAACCCGGCTGCAGAGGAAAACGCTACCGCGCAGAGCACCCGAAACAGGATCAGCAGCGCCGTATTCACATACAGTTTCATAATGGGCAGGGAGGCGATGGCTCTCAGGTAGTTCTCCTTCATCCACTGCTTTGGCAGGATGGTGGGCGGAATCTGCACGCTCTCCCCTGCTGATTTGAAGCTGGTGAACACCATCCATATAAACGGAAATATCATAAGCAGGGCTCCCGCTCCCAGGGCCGCATACACAAGGGCGGTATTAATACCGCGGTTTGTCTCCAGTGATTTCATAATTTCCCTCCATCCTAAACTTCATAGTTGACCCACTTCTTCTGTCCCCAGAACTGCAAGGCTGTCACGGCTCCTATGAGCAGCACGGTCCACACGACAATGGCGGAGGCGTACCCGCGGTTCCCCGCCACAAAGGACTCACGGTAGAAGAGATACATCAGTGACTGGGCGCTTGTAAGGGCCGGATTCGTCTGGTCCACCATCATGTAAATCAGGTCGTACACCTTAAGAGATGCCATGAGCGCATGATTAACACCACAAACAGGGTGGGCGATACCATGGGAAGCGTAATCTTAAAGAACTGCTCTACCTTGGAAGCCCCGTCCAGGCTGGCGGCCTCATAGTAGCTCTTTGATATGTTCTGTATTCCCGACAGCAGCAGAACCGCGTCATATCCCACCGCGCTCCAGACTGCCACCACCGCGCAGGCGGGGAGCACCAGCTTCGGATTGGTCAGCCAGTTGACCCTGCTTCCGATGACCTGGTTGATAATGCCGTACTCTGCGTTGAAAATCCATTTCCACACCATGCTATGGCCGCGGGCGCAACCACCATGGGAAGGAAATAGATGGCCCTGAAAGCCGCCTTTGCCCGAATCTTGGCATTGAGCAGAACAGCGGTCAGCAGGGAAAGGAATATTCCCAGGGGCACGGTCAGAATACAGAAGTAAATGGAATTCCAGGTAGCCTTCCAAAACTCCCTGCTTCCAAACATCTGCACGTAATTCTCCACCCCGCTGACCTCATAGTACCCAAAGGGATGGGTGGTGGAAAAGCTCAGTACCAGGGTCTGCAGGAACGGATATACGTTCAGCACAATCAGACCTATTATCGTAGGGGCAATGAGCAGATAACCCCATTTTGCATCCTCTGTCAAACATTGTTTCTTACCCATCATTTTCCTCCAATCCTGCCATTATTACAGCGCCTTTGACTCGTCCACCAGTTTCTGCATGTCCTCCAGTCCCTGGTCCAGACTCAGCTCGCCGCTGTATATCTTTAACAGCAGGTCATTAATCTGGGTTTTCCACTTGGGTCTGGATGCGTTATTGACGCTCTGCACGCCATAAGGAAACATATCCACGCATTTCTGGACATCCAATTTGTAGTCATATTGGTCAAAGCGCTTATCCACGTATCCTCCAGACCTTTGTAGGCCGGTATGGCGGCGCCTGACAGCCCCTGGA
>ENA-OQCK01000744-OQCK01000744.1-human-gut-metagenome-genome-assembly--contig:-NODE-744-length-15371-cov-2.401732_pt1 | contig 15371 bp, 18 predicted proteins | sample MGYA00242498_ERZ504578 | MGnify/ENA primary metagenome ERZ504578 (study PRJEB26092, sample SAMD00036229) | human gut metagenome | host: Homo sapiens | study: EMG produced TPA metagenomics assembly of... | reverse complement strand
CGAAGATTATCAAATCTATCAGCAATTTCACTAACCTTACGCTGTTCCCAAACAAAAGCCATAATTTTAAATTTTAAATATAATTTTATCTATGATACTCGAATCTATATTGAGTTAAATTCTATCCCTTTTAATGAAATCTAACGTAATAATTCATCCTTGACTTTTGCTGAAATACATCGTAAGCCATATAATCTATTAATAATCTTTGTAAAATGCTAAGGTACTAAGGAAAATATAATTTTAATGTTTTGAGATATAAACATTTCCTATACAAACATATTTTGAAGCATAAATTTCTTCATATTCTTTAACTCATCGCACTTTCGCTGGTGAAGAGTGATGAGCTGATCGATACTATCTAAATAAGCACTTATTCGTTTCTGTTCCTCTAACGAAGGAACCATCATTTGACATTGCACTAACTTATCAAAATAAAAATACAATCTCACACTACCTTCTTGAAGTTTTCAATCCATCTTGGAAAAGAATCAGACTTAAACCAATGCAAAAGAAACTTATCATCTATATATTCTTCAGTCTGAAATACTTCATAAAGAGAGCTAACAATTACATTTTCAGTACCTTCATAATATCCTAGTGAACCAACATTTATTCTTGCAGGATTATATGCAAACGAATTTGGCGGAACTATATTATAGGCAGTTCTATCTACATTACTCATATATCCGAAATCATCATGTGCATCTTTTTGTGCAATAAACCCTCTGTCATTTGTTACTGCATATGGTTCTAAATCAATATTGTCTTTATTCTTTTTAGCAGCATTTTTTACAAACTCAACAAACTTACGCTGTTCCCAATCATCAGTGAAACCATAAAATCTAATTTTTGGATTTTTCTTCATCCTGTGGAAACATATTTTGAAGCATGTATTTTTTCAGCTTTTTGATTTCATCACACTTTCGCTGGTGAAGAGTGATGAGCTGATCCAACTGAATAAAATAGTTTCCTATCTTGTTCTGTTCCTTTAAATCTTGGGGTGTCGACAATTTAGTTTTAAAGAAATCAGCAGGTGATATATTTAATAATCCATGATTCCTTGCGCCCTCTGCCGCAATTTCATGAATTTCCTTATGCCAAAGATTTGTACTGTAGTATGCAGTCAAGAAATTTGAATTTAATTCTGTATCTTTTTTAATTCCAAAAACTATATAAAGTGTTGATAATACACCGGTTTCATAACGATCCAGTCTTTTTATCGCACCCCAAGGTGCGTCAGTAGATGTACTTTTATTATATGCAAATTCACCATTCTTAATGAGGTAATAACCACTTATATCCTTACTAGCTACTCTCTTATCAAAAAATTCCTTTTGATCTATTAATCCATATTGAGCGGATATTGTAAGTGGTAATTCTGATAATAAATCTTGATTTTTCTTGGTAATTCTTTCTACTAAATCTCCCAGCTTACGCTGTTCCCAATCATCATTAAAACCGTTAAATCTTATTTTAGTTTTTTTCACTATAATCCCTCCTCCATCATATTAATGAAATCATTTAATGATGCTTTAATATTTTCATCTGAACTAGTTAATTCGTGTAATAATGACACAAAATCACTTTGTACTTTTCGAAGTTCTGCATCCGTTTGCTTTATTTCCGTTAGAAGAGCATTAATATTGACGGGTTCTTCTTTCTCAAAATTATCTACATATCTAGGGATATTCAAATTGAAATCATTTTTTTCAATATCTTCAAAACTTGCAAGATAAGACTCTTTATCCACAGTTTCTCTTTTCATATACAAATCTAATACCGATTCAATATGTTCATCTGTCATTTCATTTTGTTTTTTGCCTTTATTGAATTTCTTAGAGGCATCAATAAAGAGTACATCTCGTCCGTTCCTATGCTTTTTTAAGACAACAATACAGGTTGGAATAGAGGTATTATAAAATAGATTTGCAGGTAATCCGATAACTGCATAAATATTTCCAGAACGAAGAAGTTTTTCTCTTATTTTACCTTCAGTAGCACCTCTAAATAGAACTCCATGAGGTAATACAATTGCCATTGTACCGCTATTTTTTAAATGATATAACCCATGTAATAAGAAGGCATAGTCTGCTTTTGATTTTGGTGCTAATACACCATAATCACTAAAACGTTCATCCTGCAAGAATCCTTGAGCCGCACTCCATTTTGCTGAATATGGAGGATTCATAAGAACCATATCGAAATTTGTTTCTTCACTAGTTGGCCAGTCAGAATCCAATGTATCCCCATGTCTTAATTTTTGGTTTTCTGGAGCAACACCATGTAAAAACATATTCATTCTTGCCAGATTATATGTTGAAGTATTAAGTTCTTGACCATAATATTTTATATTTAATGGATCAGTAGCATACTTCTTTGCATTCAAAAGTAATGAGCCAGATCCCATACAAGGATCATATACAGATAATCCTTTTTTGTCTTCTTGTCCTGTAATCGCAATCTTCGTTAAGATTTTAGATACTGCCTGAGGAGTATAGTATTCTCCAGCTTTCTTTCCTGTTTCTGATGCAAATTGTCCAATTAAGTATTCATAGGCATTCCCTAAAATATCAACATTTGTATTTAATAAGTCTGCCTTATCAATCTCTTTGATTAAATCTGAAATTGTATCGCTTTGTTTTTGATCACCAGTTCCTAAACGATTCGAATACAAATCAATATCAGAAAATAAATCAGCAAACAATGGGTCACTTTGTTCAATATTATTAAACGCTTTTTGTAGATACTCTCTATTAAATGAATTATTTCTAGCTGCATCAGCAAAACAAGTATACGTTAAATCTGGTTCAATAACATAGTGACAAACTGACTTAAGTTCTGCCATTAACTCATCAGCACTTTCATCTTTTAAAGCTTCTCGATATTCTACTAATGCTTCTTTTAATGATGACGGTTTTTCATCATTAAGAAGATCATATACTTTAATCAAAAATGAATCTGATAGGTACTTATAAAAGACAATCCCTAACAAATAATCTTTATATTCATTCGCATCCATTTTTGATCTAAGTATATCTGCTCCACTCCATAATACACTGATAAGATCTTTGCTATTTTCTAGTTCTGCCATTTTGTTTATCTCCTTCACTTTCTTCTTCAAATTCCAAAATATCATCTATTCCACAATCTAGAAATAGGGCTACTTTTACAAGTGTGTCAAGATTAACAGCTTCATCTTTCCCCATCTTTGCGAGCATATTCGTTGTAATTCCAGCTGCCAATCGCATTTCAGTTTTAGAAATCTTTCTATCAATCAACATTTTCCATAATTTATTGTAACTATATTTCATGTTCACACTCCTTAAAGACTACCTAAAGTATAACATTTGAATTTTATCTATCAATAAATATTGACTTTCGTGATATTTATATTCTTAGATTGAACTTAAAAATAATTATTACAATCAATAATCAATACTAGAATTAACATTCTAACTCCTAATAAATAGAAAAAGAAGTGAGATTAACCCACTTCTATCATTTTTTAACAACTATTTCCTCCGTAGTATTTCTAATATTATTCATTTCCTGTAGCCATCTCATTTGATCTTTTTCTTTTAAATCTTCATTAACATTTCTTTCTTCCATAAGTTGCTTTACTAACACATCATATTGGTCATTCGTCTGCTGATCTATTGATACTAATTCATCATTTAGCTTATTTTCTGCAATCAAAGCTAGATAATGTGCTTTATAATTTTCTCTCAAATGCTTTAAATACATTCGCCCAAATCTAGTTAAAGTTGGTAATGATTTCTCTCCTTTTAAAACTGGAAATTCATAGTCTCCTACTTGTTGGTATTTCATTTCTTTCATCTGCTTTTCCTCCTAACGTGACTGTTCTCTCTGTCTTATTTTCTTCCATGCGATACGTTCTACATCATCTTTAAAGCTTCTATTTCGAATGTTATCGCAGGCTTTGACTTCCATTCTTAACTTTTTAATTGCTGGTGTAAATTGTTTTGCTTGTACTGGCCACTCTTCTTTTTCCTCTTCGCTTGTCGCTTTCATTCGATGATAATAACAACGTTGTCGTTCATAAATCAGCTTATCTAGTTCATTCTGTTTCCCTTGCTGATAGTCGTCCAATTGGTTTATATCTTCTATTTTGTTATGATACAACAATTCTATTTCCTTCACAAACATATCCAGTTTTCTTAACGCCTGTCTTGCTTCCTTGGATAATTTTTGCTTACGAGTTGGTAAAACATCTAGTGAAATGAGATAAGCTACTCTTATTCCTGCAGGTCCAGTGAGTTGTTTTCTCTTATACTTTTTATAATATTCCTTGCATTGATAATAGCTTTTTGTATGTTCAGTTTCTTGTGGCAGTATTCTTTTATCGGTTAATCTGTCTTCAATATTTTCATAATGATATTGCTCTCCTAATGTTTTTAGAAAGATTGGTTCTGAATAATACGGATGATAAATGGCATATTCTTCTCCAATTCTTTCGAGAGCATATCCTTTTTTCTTCATATTATCCCAAAACACATCCACAAAATTACTTTGCTGAACTAGGATATCCATATCTTTTTTGATGTCCTTCATATAAGAATTTAATACATGATAATTGACTTTCTTAGACTTATATTGAGGATTTTTAATAACAGATAAACCATATTCCAAGCATAATTTATCAGAGGTTTCCTGCATTTTTCTGTAATCTTTTTTCGTATTACAGAAGCGTTTCCCATCAATAAATGATGTTGAATTTAGAAGAATATGATTATGGATATGCTTCTTATCAAGGTGTGTAGTAACGATAATTTCAAATCGATCTGCATATAATTTCTGTGCTAACCTTACACCAATTTCATGTGCAATATCAGCAGTTACCTCTCCAATTTTAAAAGATTGATAACCATGATATGCAACAATAGACTTTGTATCATCAAACATTTTCTTTGTAGTACTCATAGATTTTTGTGGCTGAAATGCATCGCAATTCAGATAAGTTGCATATTTTTTGCCATCTGTTTTCTCATCATTACTGATATAGTCAAAGGTTTTTTCAATGGTCTTGTCATCATCTTCTACATACTTAATGGCATTATCCAAACGATCTCTTATCGCCCAAATTGCTGTTACTGCTTTAATCACCCCTTACTTTTTCATCTAAATTCTTAATCATATTTCTCAATTCTTCAATCGTAACCTCGACAAGAAATGAAGATTTACCCTGTCCGCTATTTAAGGATTTAGCAATTTGATTGAGATTATTTCCTATATGATTAAACTCATTTAATAACTTATAATAATCCAAATGAGGTGGTTCTTTGACTGATTTTTTTAAGATACATTGACGAACAAACTTTTCCCTGCTGAGTTTTGATTTACAAACTTTTTCCGTCAACTGTTCAAATTCTTTTTCGTTAAATCGAATCTTGATTTCATGATTTCGTTTCATCATTCCACTTCCTTTCGTTGTTGGCGCCGTCCAACTTGATTGTATTTTGGGGATAAAATACGTTGCTTGCTCATACATATAACGTGAATTTTAATTGAAGTGACGAGTGACGGTGTGACGGACAATTTGCTATACCGAAACACCGTCACACCGTCACCAATTTTTATGTTTCTTCGTCACCATCATAAACCAATCTCATCAGTCTTGCCTTATTTGTTCTCGGTAGAATTTCATATGTTATGAATGAATCCTTAAGAAAATCCTTATTTTTGGTTAGAAGAATTTGCAGTCCCTTTCCTCTTAGCTTTAATGATAATTTAGAACATAAAGTTTCATGAGATCCCTCATATATTTTATTTCTTACAATGAAGTTGATGACCTTACTGAGATTCTCATCAATTTGTTCATCGAAGTCATTTTCAACGATTTCAAAAATACACATCTCATTTTGACAGATCGTCAGTTCTTCCTCTGGAAAATCTTTTCCTTGAATTGCTAGCTGTCGGTTCTTGGATAAGAAATTTCGTTTATACAATACAATAATACTGTCTGCTCCTGCTACTAATCCTCTGCTTCCATAAATGGAGTCAAAAGGATGTTTAGGATCTATTTCCTTTTTCACATGAGTGATTAGAATGATGGATAAATTATATTTAAAAGCTAGTTCATGATATAGCGTTGATTCAGAATATTCCGAATCATAATCTCTATCTTTATTTCTTCTCATCTTAGCAAAGGTATCGACAACGACCACTCTCAAATCCTTATTGACCTCTAGCTCCTTTTGAATTCTTTTTTCTAGATCAAAATAATTGTCCGGCTTCAGAACATCAACAACAAGGTTATCCTTTTCTTCAATCTTCATTGTTTTCAATCGCTTTTGTATCTTGTTTTTATGGTCTTCAAATGCTAGATACAAAGATGTTCCCGGTCTAACATTCTTTCCTAGAAATTTTTACCACTTGCGATTGCATCAGCAAGCTGTAATCCAAAGAATGTCTTTCCAGTTTTTGTGGAGCTCCAATCAAGGTTAAACCAATAGGAATCATATCTTCTACAATATCCTGTTCTTCTTTTATATCGGATGATAATAATTCTTTTGCAGTAAACCTTCCGCCATATTCAACATCTCTTTTCGTTTGAATAAAGCCTTTATCATAGCTTAATGCACTTGAACATATGTTATTGACTTCTTTCATCTCTAATGATGGGTAGCAACGCTTCTCATTCTCTTTAGTAATACAAAGCCTAATCGATTCGTCATGAAATCCTTTCTTCTGTAAATAGCATGCCATTTTAAATAAGTAGTCATTTCTTTTCCCTTCTTGAATCAAACAGCAATCATCTAATGGCTTCGTTGTATCGTTCTTGGTTTTGGAAAGAAAATCATAAACTGCATCATTAGCTTCAGCTATCGGCAGATTATTGACCCATGCATAAGATTTATCATCAACAACACTGGGAGGTGCTAATACATAACCACCATCACCTCGTACATCGATTCCTTCCATTAAAGCAATGGAGTTACGAACCTCTCTGTCCACCTTATAATAGAGATGATATCCATCATTACAAGTCTTCGCTACCTTTGTTTTAGGAAAGGTGGCAAGAAATGGCTTTAATTGCTCCATGCCATTCTTGCCGTTTTTGCAATCAACATCGATAACAACTAAACCATTTCCTGTTTTCAATCCAATATTATATGAGGGATTTTGATTCCACCAATTTTGAACTTGTTGTAGGTCATTAGTTGCCTCGCTTTTCCACGATTTTAAGACTTGCTCACTTTTGGAATTGACATTTAACGGAAATATCTTAAAATGTTTTTGAGCATAGTTTAAAGCAGCATTTGACATAGGATTCATTGGCGTGGCTCCTTAGTTGCTTTAATCTTTGCTTTTTTATTTTCTATCAATTCATGAACAGTTTTAATCAATGTTTCCATTACAATCAATTCGTCTAATGTCAATTCCTCTAGTGATGATATTTCTAATAAGCGGTTCGTAAACAACTGGAGATGATTACGAAGATTTTTAAATAAATAAGGATTTGGAATCACTGTGATTTCCTTATCAGTGCTGCAGGCAATTAAATAATCTTGTTTTGTCAAACCAGATAGTTTCACTTTTGCATTTAAGACTTCATCTTCTTGTGGAGAAACCCTAAAAGCAATCACTTTAGAACGATATCTGCCTTGCATATCTTTGTTTTTAGCTGACACGACTAAATACCTCCTCTCGTTCATTTTCAAGCTTATCAGCAATTTCCTGTCCTCGTGCTGGGAATAAATGAGCATATCTATAAGTAATCTCAATACTTTCATGTCCAACACGATTGGCAATCGCTAAAGCCGAAAATCCCATTTCAATCAATAAAGATACATGTGAATGTCTAAGGTCATGGATACGAATACGTTTTACACCCGCTTCTTTACTTCCTCTATCCATCTCATGATGTAGCCATGATTTTGTAATTGGAAAAATACGATCATTTTTACCAATACGATATAGACGGCTGATATAATCTTGCATTTCTTCAGCTAGAAAAACAGGAATAGGAATAATACGATTGCTTTTTACTGTTTTTGGATCAGTAATAACATCTCTCCCTTTGATCCTTTGATAAGATTTATTTATACGTAATGTTTTCTTTTCAAAATCAAAATCGGAAGGTGTTAACGCAAGTAATTCACCCATACGAAGTCCACACCAATATAACATTTCAAATGCATGATAACTGCAATCTTTATCCATCATAATTTCAGAAAACTTCAAGTACTCTTCCTTTGTCCAGAAATTCATTTCTTTTGCTCTTTCTTTGCCCATATTACCTGCATTTCTTGCCGGATTAGTAGCTAAGCCATATCTTTTACAAGCATGATTAAATATAGCACTAAGTTGATTATGAATTGTTTTAAGATAGACTGGAGAAAAAGGTTCTTGATTTTCATTACGATAAGCTAATAACTCATTTTGCCATTGGGTAACATCTGAAACCGAAATCTCGTTCATCTTCAAATCTTTGAAATAAGGCAAAATCTTATCGTTAATTAAACATATTTTTGTCTGCATAGTGTTTTCTTTAATTCGATTTGACAAATCATTAATATAGATTTCGACAAAATCACTGAAAGTCATATCTAAGTCTTTAGCATCTTTTAAACGTTCACTAGCAAGAAACTTTTCCGCTTCTTTTTTGGTTTTAAATCCTCTCTTTACAGTACGTTTCTTTTCTCCTGTATATTTTCTTTTAAAATAACTTACATACCATTTCCCATTCTTATCTTTATAAGCTGGCATTTTCTTTCACTTCCTTTGCTCCATATAATCTTTCTTCAAAATAATCTCGACTAACACGTCCTTTCAATGTGATATAGCCTTTGCTTTCAAGTTCTTCATTCAATTTTCGAATTAATTTGTAAGCATAAGCCTCACTCATTCCAGTAACAGCAACAATGTCTTCAGCTGTCATAAATAAACTGTTTTTCATTTTATCTCCTCCTCTCTGTTGACCTATATATCGGTCAATTACAATTGCATTATAACATCGCTTTTTTATAAAATCAATAAAATTAACCTATTTTTCGTTCAATTTTATTTCAATATTGAACTTTTTCTGGTATAATAACTTTGTAATCCATTTTATATACTAAAATCATAAATTCTATTATTTATTATTCATGATGGTAATTTTTACAAGAAAGAAGGTGTCACAGTGTCATTTGGATCACAATTAAAGCAAATCCGAAGTTTAGAAATTTAGACCAGGCAGAACTAGGAGAAGTATTGGACTATCAAAAACGTTCAGCATATTCTACAATTTCCCAATATGAACGAGGAGCAAAGAAACCTAGAAGTAAAGAAACAATCTATAAACTTGCCGAGACTCTTGAAGTTTGTCCATTCATGTTAGAAGAACCAGATGTTGAACATGGAGAAAAAGTGATTCATGTATTATTCTGGTTAGCTATGCATTATGGCTTGGAAATTGATGAATTAGATGGACAGCCAATTTTTCGTTTTAATCAAAACAAATTCGGTGTAGTAAAAAATGATGTATTACTCGATCAGCTTCAGGATTGGTTAAAATTTTCAAAAGGTGAGAAGTCTGGGTTATTTGAAACTGCTAGACTTTATGATTGGATGTTATCTTATCCTATTAATGATGATAGTTTTATTTCCGATGAATTAGATTTTGATTCAATGGAAAATTTCGAAGAAGCTTATAAAAAAGCATTACATAAAAAATACGTTTCTGAAGTGAAAGTGGAAGATAATGATTAATCTTCCTTTTTTTTTATTCATCATAACCACACTTGACACATCATGAGTAAAATACAAAACAAAAAAGAATAGTAAAGTAATGTTATAAAGTGTATCAAAAGTGTATCATTCAAGCCTAGAAAAACAAAAAAAGCTCGATTTTATCGAACTTTTTCTGTGTTTAATATACTATTCGAACTCAATCGTTCCCGGAGGCTTGCTCGTAATATCATACACCACTCGATTCACATGCTTCACCTCATTCACAATACGATTGCTGATAACATCCAGCACCTCATACGGAATTTTCGCCCAATCCGCCGTCATTCCGTCAATCGAAGTCACCGCACGGATAGCCACCGCATAATCATATGTACGCTGATCCCCCATAACACCAACGGAACGCATATTCGTCAGACACGTAAAATACTGCCAAATCTCCTTCTGCAGCCCTGCCTTCGCAACTTCCTCACGCAGAATCAGATCAGAATCCCGAACGATTTCCAACTTCTCCTCCGTAATATCGCCCAGCACACGAATACCCAAGCCAGGACCCGGGAACGCTGCCGCCAAACCATCTCATCAGGCAATCCCAGCTCCGTCCCCAATGCACGCACCTCATCCTTAAACAGCGTATTCAACGGCTCAATCAGCTTGAACTGCATATCCTCAGGCAACCCACCAACATTGTGATGTGACTTAATCGTCTGTGCTGTCTTTGTCCCTGACTCAATGACATCCGTATACAGCGTTCCCTGCGCCAGCCACTTGATATCCTCACCTGAAGTCAGCTTCTTCACTTCCTCATCAAAGGTATACACAAACTCATTTCCAATGATTTTACGCTTCTTCTCCGGATCACTCACGCCCGCCAGCTTACTCAGGAAACGCTCCTTTGCATCGATTTTCACCAGATTGATATTCATCTCGCGCCCGAATGTCTCCATAACGCTTTCCGCCTCGCCTTTACGCAGCAAGCCGTGATCAATAAACATACAAATCAGCTGATCCCCGATCGCCTTATGCAGCAGTGCCGCAACAACAGAGGAATCCACTCCTCCGCTTAATCCAACAGCACCTTGTCCGTACCGACAGTTTTGCGGATCTTCTCAATTTCCATATCGATGAAGCTGTGCATAGACCAATCATTCTTCGCCTTGCAGACCTCAAAAACAAAATTTTTCAGTATCTCGTTTCCATACTCGGAATGACGTACCTCCGGATGGAACTGCAGCGTATAAATATTCTTTTCTATATTGCTGGTAGCCGCAAATGTACAGGTATCGCTGTACGCATCCTTCACAAAGCCATCAGCCAGTGTATCCACCTGATCACCATGACTCATCCAAACAATCTGCTTTTCCGGCAGTCCTTTGAAAATCGGAGAATCCGTCTCAACCGTAATCTCTGTTCTTCCATATTCCTTTGCTTCACAAGCCTTCACACTTCCGCCATTCATAAAATGTGTCATCTGCATACCATAACAGATACCAAGAATAGGAATACCGGATTCAAAAATTGCAGAATCGCATTTAAACGCTTCCTCATCATATACACTGTTTGGTCCACCAGAGAAAATGATTCCCCGGACATCCTTCAGTGCCAGAATTTCTTCCAGTGTCATCGTGTGCGGGTGCAATTCAGAATAAACACCAAACTCACGAATACGACGTGCTATCAGCTGGTTATACTGACTTCCGAAGTCAAGTACGATAATTTTATCAGCCATGAATGTATCCTCCTTATTAAGAACCGATACCATAGCGAATATGTATAGTATCGGCGTCGTTGAAATACTAAGATTTCCGTGTATTATAATATCATTATTTTTCTGATTTTAAAATCTTTTTCTACATAAATTGCGGCAGTGCGAAGTAGATTAGGAAAATCACCATCAATACCCACACCGTGATATGTACTTCCTTTGTTTTACCGGCAGCCGTCATTGCAATCGCGTAGGCAATAAATCCAAACGCAATCCCATTGGAAATGGAATATGTCAGAATCATCATAAGAACGGTAATGAATCCGGCTGTCGCATAAACCATGTTATCCCATTCGATTTCCTTCAGCTGCTGTGCCATCAGAATACCCACAACAACAAGAGCAGGAGCCGTAACCGCATTTGTTACCGCAGATAACACGATGGGTGAAAACAGAATGGATACAAAGAACAGTATACCCGTCGTACATGCAGTTAAACCGGTTCTACCGCCAACCTCAACACCGGAAGTTGATTCCACAAAGGAGGTAACCGTAGAAGTTCCTAACGCAGCACCTGCAACAGTACCTACTGCATCCGCAACAAGTGCACGCTCCACATTCTCCAGCTCACCCTTTTCATTCACCAGACCGATTCGGTTCGCAACAGCAACCAGCGTACCGGCAGTATCAAAGAAATCCACAAACAGAAAGGAGAAAATCACAACAAACGCATTCAACGGATTCGCGAACAGCTCACCGAAACCATCCATAAAAGAACCTGCCGCATTCAGATGAAAATTCATTTCGAAGAATGTATCAGGCAATGCCGGCATTCCCTTTAAACCAAATGCTGCACCGCAGACAATTCCAATCACCGCAGTAATCACCATTCCGACAAAAACAGCAGCCGGTACCTTCTTAACAAGCAAAGCGATGGTCAGCAGAATACCGAAGAGTGCAAGCAACACCTGTGGATCCGCAAAATTACCGATTGTCACAAAGGTAGATGCACTCCCTGCGACAATTCCTGCATTTTTCAATCCAACAAAAGCGATAAAGAAACCGATACCGGCACCAATTGCCATCTTCAGCTGCTTTGGAATTGCATTGATAATCGCCTTACGAATACCGGTAACAGAAATCACGATGAAAATCAAACCGGAAATGAATACGCCAGCCAATGCAGCCTGCCAGCTCATCCCCATCTGCCCGCAGATCGTGTAGGCGAATAATGCATTTACCCCCATACCGGCAGCAAGCGCAACCGGATAGTTCGCCACCAATCCCATAACGATAGAGGCAAAGCCTGCAGAAATAGCTGTTGCCATAAAAACAGATGCGCGATCCATACCTGCATCATGCAGAATAGACGGGTTTACCCCAAGAATATAGCCATTGCCAGAAAGGTTGTAATACCGGCAATTACCTCGGTTTTCACAGAAGTCTGCTTCACGTTCAATTTGAATAATTTTTCTAACATAATTCCCTCTTTTCTGTCTCCCAAAACAAAAAAACACCGCAACCCGCAGTATTCGTATATAAGCTTCCATCGTAGTCTGAAATTGGTTTTCAGGTAGAAACGCTTTCACCATCATGTCGAAAGTATATACGATGTTTCTATAGACTTGTACATTATAGACAAAAATGAAACAATTTGCAAGTAATATTACCCGAAGATCTGATAAAAGAAAAAGATTCTTCACTCGAGGAAAAATCTCTTTCATCCGTAACTACATAAGCACACTGATCCGCACAGCCGATAGCCGGCAAATTCTGTTTCCTGCATACCATATCGAAGGATTTACGTTCTTCCTTCTGATAATGTGGACAGAACGCTCCTTCGATCATACCCATACCATTCACAAGTTCAAATGTGTCTGATGCGATGTTGCTGTAGCCATATTCAAAGAGAGCATTCGCCCCGGCACTGATTCCGCAGATAACGATTCCCTGCTGGGATAGCTCCTTTAAAAGCAAATCCAGCTTTCTCTGTTTCAGCTGCTTCATGAGAAACACGGTATCGCCTGCCCCAAGATATATCATATCCTGTGAACGGAATTTCTTATATATTTCTTCATTACTCAGCTTTGTATGCAGCAGACGCAAAGCTTCGACCTGACAGCCAAGCTGCGGTAATATTGCTTGAAGCGTTTCGCATAGCCCTGATCGTCTCTGCCTGCTAGCGGAATAAACAATACATGTGGTTGTGTTTTTCCACACCTGGAAATCGCATAGGTGTCGATTGACATTGTTTCCTGCTTTTGAAAGCTTCCGCCGCCGATTGCAATCAGTGTTTTCATTTCAGAAAGAACCGGCTTTCCTTTAAAGCCTGCAATGCCTGTTCGATAACTTCATCACTTTGAACAAGTGCAATTCGTACAAAGCCCTCACCATATGCTCCAAAAGAACTGCCAGGAGTCACCAGCATTCCGCTGCATTTTAACAGGTTTAAAGCGAATTCTTCACTGCTTCCATAGCCTTCCGGTATCTGTGCCCATAAGAACATGGTACTCTTGCATGAAGCGATGTGCCAGCCTGCAGCTGCAGCGCCAGCAACAATACGATTTCTTCTTCTCTGGTAGGTTTCACGGGTTTCCTTCACAATGCTCTGGTCTTGCGTTAAAGCTGCGATTGCGGCTTTTTGAATAGGTAAAAACATACCGTAATCAATATTACTTTTCAGTTTTCTCAGAATACCGACGATTTCCGCATTACCCACACATATTCCAATACGTGCTCCAGCCATGCCATAGGTTTTACTAAAGGAATTAAATTCGATACCAATATCCTTTGCACCCGCATAATATAAGAAGCTTTTTCCTTCCTCTCCATCAAACACAAGATTGCTGTAGGCTGTATCGTGAATGACGATAATATCATGTGCCTTTGCAAATTGAATTAATTCTTCATAAAAGCTATCTGGAGCCGTAGCGCCTGTTGGATTATTCGGATAGGATATAATCATCATCTTAGCCTTTTCTGCTATTTCTTCAGGAATTGCATCGATTGAATCAGATAATCATATTCTTTCAGCATCGGCATTTCATATAACTCTGCCCCTGCTATTTTCGGTCCATTCGCAAAGATAGGGTAGCTGGGAGCAGGGATGAGAACAATATCACCTTCATCACATAGTGCCAATGCGACATGTGCAAGTCCTTCCTGAGATCCCTGCAGAGACAGTATCTCTGTTTCTGTATCCAATTCTACCTGATATCGTTTTCTGTACCAGGCTTGTATTGTTTCTTTTAATTCTTTTGTATCATGAAGTGAATACATATAGCTTTCCGGCTGCTGTGCAGCAGTGATTAGTGCATCCATGACCTCCTTACTTGGTGCTATGTTAGGGGATCCTATTGTAAAGTCATACACGGCTTTCCCACTAGCCAGCATGTTTTGTTTTTCTTCATCAAGCCTGCTGAAAACACCTTCCGCAAGTAAATCCATTCGTTTGGAAAATTTCATATTCTCCCTCTTTCCTGATATTTCATATTTCTCTCATTATAAAAGAAAAGACCGGTCCCTTCAATAGCTGATGGGTGAATTTCACAACCTTCGTATGGTGTACACTAACAGATTCTAAAAACTGACCTCAATTACATTTTTGTTTAGCACTTTGTAAAGTTTCTGTTATAATAAAAGTAGAGATATCATATCCACTCACATGTTCTTTGCGCGAACCCCAAGCTCACATGATTTTCCAGGGAGGTTCGCGCCACATAATTGTGTTTTAAAACAAAATGTAACAATTTACAATAAAAGTACGATAGATAATTAAATGTAAATAATATTTTTTGTTACATTCGGAGTGGTTTATCACAAATCTCGCAGTCAAGCTCTTTCGCGGAGCTTGTGGATCTAAATCTGTCCGTTTGGTATTTGACATACCACCCCATAGTCAAGCTCTTTCGCGGAGCTTGTGGATCTAAATTGTTTGTACGATAATATGTGGAGAACCCCCAATTGTCAAG
>ENA-OQCK01000743-OQCK01000743.1-human-gut-metagenome-genome-assembly--contig:-NODE-743-length-15387-cov-3.178047_pt1 | contig 15387 bp, 19 predicted proteins | sample MGYA00242498_ERZ504578 | MGnify/ENA primary metagenome ERZ504578 (study PRJEB26092, sample SAMD00036229) | human gut metagenome | host: Homo sapiens | study: EMG produced TPA metagenomics assembly of... | reverse complement strand
CTGAAAGCCGGGGTGGTAGGTGGATACACAATGCTGATAATAACAGACTTATGCATTCACCTACACCTCCCCTACGGGGACTCCTCCTTCCCGAAGGAGGAGAATGGAGATACCACCGACTGGTTAAATTGCCACCAAATTTGAAGAAGAACAAATAATAAAAGATGTTATCGGCTTTTAACGGAGAAAAAGTTTTTGTATCTTTGTAACGTTCAAATAATCAAGCTGAAGCCGATACATATCCAAAAGAAAGGATGAAAAGGAAGAAACGATATATAGTAACATTGCTGCTTTTTATCAACATTATCATGTTGACGCAGCCGTTATTCCTCATCATCACCACCCCAACGGAGCGATTTGCATGAAACAGGACTTGCCCGTAGAACAGCAATGTCCCAAACATCATCATCATCCGGCAAGCGACTCATGTTGCAGCAGCGAATGTATGACGCGCTTCCACTCTCCCATTCCTTCCTTCCACACAGATAGCGGACCGGACTACGTGTTCATCGCCACCCTGTTCACGGACGGAATCATCGAACATCTGCTAAAACCACAAGAGAGACGGGTCAAGAACTATTACGTCTACCGAGACTCGCTGCACGGGACGAACATCCCCCGTACCACCTCTCTCCGCGCCCCTCCCTATTCTGTTTTCGCGTAAGACCAACGTGAATGCAAACTTGTTGCATCCGCGTCACCCTATCTTTGTAACGTAAAAACAGTAAATTTTAGTAGGAAAATATCATTTATGAAAAAACTTATTTTTATGGGAATCCTGGGCTTATTCGCTTTAGGAGCCTGCAATAACAAGAATACACAAGGTCATGAAGGACATGGCCATAGTACCGTCACACACAACAACGATGAACACGACCATGAAGCGGAAGGTCACGACCATGAAGCGGAAGGACACACCCATGGAACAGAAGGACATACCCATGGAACAGAAGGAGAATGCAACGGCGATCATAAACATGATGCGGCCGACAATCACCAAGGCACTGCTGCCGGACACGATGAAACTGCCGAAGCCGCCCACAGCGACGAAATCATCCTCCCGAAAGCGAAAGCCGATGCTGCCGGAGTGAAAGTAAGCATTGTAGAACCCGCCCCTTTCCAACAAGTAATCAAGACCAGCGGACAGGTATTGGCTGCACAAGGCGACGAATCCGTCGCGGTAGCACTGTGGCAGGTGTTGTCTCATTCCGCGGAAAGGTGACGGAAGGTATGAGTGTAGGCAGCGGCACTCCGCTAGTGACCATTTCCTCGCACAACATCGCAGACGGCGACCCGGTGCAACGTGCCCGCATCGCTTACGAAGTGTCGAAGAAAGAATACGAACGGATGAAAGCGCTTGTCAAAAACAAAATCGTATCCGACAAGGATTTTGCACAGGCAGAGCAGAATTACGAGAATGCCCGCATCAGCTATGAGGCGCTCGCAAAGAACCATTCGGCAATCGGACAGAACATTACCGCTCCTATCGCCGGCTACGTGAAAAGTATTCTGGTGAAAGAAGGGGATTATGTCACAATTGGCCAGCCATTGGTCAGCGTGACACAGAACCGCCGTCTGTTCCTCCGTGCCGAAGTGTCGGAAAAGTATTACCCGTATCTCCGCACAATTAATTCCGCCAATTTCCGGACACCATATAATAATAAGATATATGAATTGGGAGCATTGAACGGCCGGCTTCTCTCGTTCGGCAAAACAGCGGGAGACAACTCTTTCTATGTCCCCGTAACTTTTGAATTTGACAACAAAGGCGACATCATAGCCGGTTCGTTCGTAGAGGTCTACCTGCTTTCCTCCCAACTGGAGAATGTCCTTTCCCTTCCCCGCACGGCACTGACCGAGGAACAGGAATCTACTTTGTATATCTGCAACTTGACGAAGAGGGATACAAAAAGCAAGAAGTGACTTTAGGCGCCGACAACGGCAAAAATGTGCAAATCCTCACCGGAATAAAACCGGGCGACCGCGTAGTGACGGAAGGAGCTTATCAGGTTCGTCTGGCAAGCGCCAGCAACGCAATTCCCGCACACAGCCACGAACACTAAGCGGCAAGGCGCCGCAGCGGATTGCTTTGCGGTGCATCTATCTCATTTTTTATCACTCAATTGATGAATTATCATGCTTAACAAAATTATACATTACTCCCTGCATAACAGGTTGGTCGTACTCTGCGCGGCTTTCCTCCTGCTCATCGCGGCACCTACACTGCCATGAATACCGAAGTTGACGTCTTCCCCGACCTCAACGCCCCGACGGTGGTTATCATGACCGAAGCCAACGGTATGGCAGCCGAGGAAGTGGAACAACTCGTTACCTTTCCTGTCGAAACAGCCGTAAACGGTGCTACCGGTGTACGCCGTGTCCGTTCTTCGTCCACCAACGGCTTCTCCGTTGTCTGGGTGGAATTTGACTGGGGAACAGACATCTACCTCGCCCGCCAGATTGTCAGCGAGAAACTGGCGGTAGTCAGTGAATCCCTCCCCGTCAACGTGGGCAAGCCGACGCTGGGCCCGCAATCTTCTATCCTGGGCGAAATGCTGATTGTCGGTCTGACCGCCGACTCGACTCCATGCTCGACCTCCGCACGATTGCGGACTGGACGATTCGCCCGCGCCTGCTGTCCACCGGAGGGGTGGCACAGGTAGCCGTATTGGGCGGAGATATCAAAGAATACCAGATTCAACTGGATCCGGAACGGATGCGCCACTACAGCGTTTCAATGGGTGAAATAATGGCTGTCACCCAAGACATGAACTTAAACGCCAACGGTGGCGTACTTTACGAGTTCGGAAATGAATATATCGTGCGTGGGGTACTTTCTACCCCGAAGGTCGAGGAGCTAGGCAAAGCAGTCGTAAAAACTGTAAACACTTTCCCCGTCACACTGGAGGACATCGCCGACGTGAAAATCGGCCCCAAAGCTCCGAAACTGGGAACCGCTTCCGAACGCGGCAAACCTGCCGTACTAATGACAGTCACCAAACAGCCTGCCACTAGTACCCTCGAACTGACCGACAAACTGGAAGCCTCTCTGAAAGACCTCCAAAAGAACCTGCCTGCCGACGTGAAAGTGTCTACTGACATTTTCCGCCAAAGCCGTTTCATCGAAAGTTCGATCGGCAACGTGAAGAAGTCGCTTTTTGAAGGCGGTATTTTCGTGGTGATCGTCCTGTTCCTGTTCCTGGCAAATGTACGTACAACGGTGATCTCGCTGGTGACACTGCCTATCTCACTGCTCGTCTCCATTCTTACGCTACACTATATGGGATTGACTATCAACACAATGAGTCTCGGTGGTATGGCCATTGCTATCGGTTCACTGGTGGACGACGCGATCGTGGACGTCGAAAACGTGTACAAGCGCCTGCGGGAGAACCGGCAGAAACCGGAGGCCGAACGGCTCAGTACACTGGAGGTGGTATTCAACGCCTCGAAGGAAGTTCGTATGCCTATCCTTAATTCGACGTTGATTATTGTAGTCAGTTTTGTCCCCCTGTTCTTCCTGAGCGGAATGGAAGGAAGAATGTTGGTCCCGCTGGGCATTGCGTTTATTGTGGCGTTGTTCGCTTCGACGGTTGTTGCGCTGACGCTGACCCCGGTACTTTGCTCGTATCTGCTGGGCAGTAACAAGACGAACAAGGAACTGAAAGAGTCATTCGTAGCCCGTTGGATGAAAGGGATTTACGGGAAGGCACTGACTTGGGTACTGGCCCACAAACGGGTGACTTTGGGAAGTACAATCGGACTGTTTGTGGTCGCTCTCGGTGTGTTCTTCACTCTCGGACGCAGCTTCCTGCCTTCTTTCAATGAGGGCTCGTTCACAATCAACATCAGTTCGCTGCCGGGCATTTCGTTGGAAGAAAGCAACAAAATGGGACATCGTGCCGAGGAACTGCTGCTGACAATTCCAGAGATACAGACGGTAGCCCGCAAGACGGGACGTGCCGAACTGGACGAGCACGCGCTTGGCGTGAACGTCTCGGAAATCGAAGCTCCGTTCGAGCTGAAAGACCGTCCGCGCAACGAGCTCGTTGCCGAAGTGCGCGAGAAACTAGGAACGATCACCGGTGCAAATATAGAAATCGGTCAGCCTATCAGCCACCGAATCGATGCCATGTTGTCCGGTACAAAGGCAAACATCGCCATCAAACTTTTCGGCGATGACTTGAACAAGATGTTCTCACTCGGCAACCGGATAAAGGACGCTATCGGAGATATACCGGGCATTGCCGACCTCAACGTGGAGCAGCAGATCGAGCGTCCGCAGTTGAAGATTCAACCGAAACGGGAGATGCTTGCCAAGTTTGGGATTACCTTGCCGGAATTCTCGGAATATGTCAACGTTGCCCTTGCAGGAAAAGTGATCTCGCAGGTTTATGAACAGGGAAAGAGCTTCGACCTCATCGTAAAAGTGAAGGATGACGCACGGGACGAAATGGAGAAAATCCGCAACTTAATGGTAGACACCAACGACGGCCGCAAAGTGCCTCTGAACTACGTGGCGGAAGTGGTTTCGGCCATGGGACCGAACACGATCAACCGCGAAAACGTGAAGCGCAAAATCGTGATTTCCGCCAACGTGGCGGACCGTGACCTCCGAAGTGTGGTAAACGACATCCAAAAGCGTATCGATACGTCTATACAGCTCCCCGAAGGCTATCACATCGAATACGGCGGACAGTTTGAAAGCGAACAAGCCGCCAGCCGGACATTGGCGCTGACGTCATTCATCAGCATTGTTGTCATCTTCCTGCTGCTTTACAACGAGTTCCGCAGCGTGAAGGAATCCGGCGTTATCTTGTTGAACCTGCCGCTTGCACTGATCGGCGGTGTTTTCGCACTGGTCATCACGACGGGTGAGGTCAGCATTCCGGCAATTATCGGGTTTATCTCCCTGTTCGGCATTGCGACCAGAAACGGTATGTTGCTTATCAGCCACTACAACCACCTCCAAAAAGAGGAAGGACTGAACGTATACGACAGTGTCATGCAAGGCTCGCTCGACCGTCTGAACCCGATTCTTATGACAGCGCTTTCGTCGGCACTGGCACTGATCCCGCTGGCGCTCGGCGGCGACTTGCCCGGAAACGAAATTCAAAGTCCAATGGCCAAAGTTATCTTGGGCGGACTTTTAACCTCTACGTTCCTGAACGGTTTCATCGTTCCGATTGTTTACCTGATGATGCACCGCCGGCCTACCGAGCTGCACCGGAGCAAGAATCCCTCGCGACACCCTGCTAATCATCAGCCAGACGTAATAGAAGAAACAAATAAAAGAAAAAGTATGAAACGGATTATCATTATAAGTCTTTTGCTGCCACTGCACTCTTCACCTGACGGGGGGTGTGCAGGCACAGAACAGCATAGAACAGGTATTAAAAAATATAGAAACGAACAACAAGGAGTTGCAGGCGAACGCCCAACTGATTACCTCGCAGAAACTGGAATCCAAAACGGACAACAACCTGCCCGATCCTACCTTGTCCTACGCTCACCTCTGGGGAGCAAAGGACAAAAACGAAACAATCGGCGAACTCGTCGTTTCGCAGAGTTTCGACTTCCCCAGCCTGTATGCCACGCGCAATAAACTGAACCGGTTGAAGGCAGGGCTTACGACAGCCAGGCGGACGTATTCCGTCAGGACAAACTGTTGCAGGCGAAAGAAGTCTGTCTGGACATTATCATGCTCCGCCAGCAGAAACAAATTCTCGAAGAAAGGCTCCGCAACGCGGAAGTACTCGCTGAAATGTATGCCAAACGTCTCCAAACCGGAGACGCCAACGCCCTCGAGACGAACAAAATCAATCTGGAATTACTGAACGTCCGCACAGAAGCCTCACTCAACGAAACGGCGCTCCGCAACAAAATGCAGGAACTGAATACGCTGAACGGCAATATCCCGGTGGTCTTTGAAGAAAGCCGGTATCCCCTCACTCCTTTTCCCTCCGATTACCAGATCTTGAAATCGGAAGTGCTCTCTGCCGACCGTACCCTCATGGCGCTCGGCAACGAAAGCCTCGTTGCCCGGAAACAAATAGCGGTCAACAAATCGCAGTGGTTGCCGAAACTGGAACTGGGATATCGCCGGAACACAGAAACGGGCACACCTTTCAACGGGGTAGTAGTCGGCTTCTCTTTCCCTCTTTTCGAAAACCGGAACAAGGTGAAGATTGCGAAAGCACAAGCTTTGAACATCGACCTGCAAAAAGAAAATGCCACGTTGCAAGTTGAATCCGAATTGTCACAGCTCTATCGTGAAGCCAAAGCACTGCATAACTCCATGGAAGAATATAAAAAGACGTTCCGGTCGCAACAGGACTTGGCATTGCTGAAACAGGCACTCACCGGAGGACAAATCAGCATGATAGAGTATTTCGTAGAAGTATCTGTCATCTACCAGAGCCACCAGAACTATCTGCAACTCGAAAACCAATATCAGAAAGCAATGGCACGGATTTACAAAAGTAAGTTGTAGGCCTTATCCGGCCTTTACAACACGCGGATCTTTTCCGGCAAATACCCGCTACGGATACGCCATTCCTGCGGATAAAGATTATTAGCCCGGTTGCCGATATTCTTCACAAAACCCAGAGGAATATTGCGATAAGTGAGCAAAACATACCCGCGGGGGGCTGTCGCCGGCAAAGTGACAGCCTCTTTCCGCAAATAAGCGATTGCTTGTTCATAACTCACCGCCTCGGTTGCAAAAACATCCTGCCGCAGAAGAAGGGCACTCATGGCCAAGGCATGGGCGGGAATCAGATCTTTTCCTTTCACCTCGCCAACCGAAACGCCTGCCTGCACCACCGCAAATGTTGTTTCATGGCAGCCAGTTCGGCTACGCATTGCTGAGGAAACGCGTGTATTTCAGCACCTTCTGCCGACAAGACGTACTTTCCGGCACACTCATCATTCAGCCATTTTCCGGCCGTTGCCATGTTTTCCTTGGAGACAGGCGAAGAAGAGGCTCCCCCACCTTTCTTACCTTTTTTTCCGGCGGATTTTCCTTTCGGAAACGAATAATAATCGGCATAACTGTCCTCCCCTGCCGTTTCCGGTTTGCGGAGTACGGACAAGAAAAAGCCTTCACCCTTCGTCTTATGCGGGAAAAAGTGATATACGGAAGCCGATTCGCCGCACAGCAGATTTCCTGTGATATTCCACTCTTCCCGAATATCTACCGCCAACGATTCCGCCCCAAATTCCTGCTGAATCCAACGGACATTTTCTTCGTCCTCTTTCGTGTTATATGTACAGGTACTGTATATAAGAATGCCTCCGGGTTTCAGACTCGGCCAACGTCCGCAATAATCCTCCGTTGCCGTTGCCAGCAAATTTCCACATTCTCCGGACTCCATTCTTCAACGGCCACCGAATCTTTACGGAACATCCCTTCGCCGGAGCAAGGCACATCTGTCAGAATAACGTCAAAGAAAGAAGCAAAGCCGAAAAATCAGCCGGGTCGTTATTCGTAACCACCACATCCGGATGTCCCCATTTCGTCAGGTTCTCCGCCAAAATCTGCGACCGGTTCCGGATTACCTCGTTGGCAACCAGCAAACTACCTTCGGGCAACACACTACGAGCATGGGTCGATTTCCCTCCCGGAGCGGCACAAAGGTCGAGCATCACCACCGGCTTCGTGACATGCTGCCGGAGCACCTGTTCCACGAACATCGAAGAAGCCTCCTGCACATAATAACACCCTGCATGAAACAACGGGTCGAATGTAAAAGTGAGCCGTTCGTCGAGGTAGATTCCCTCCGAAGACCAGGGAGGTTGAACCGATAGAGCATTTTCCACTTTCAACCGATGAACTTTCAACCGATTCAGTCTAATGCTCACGGGAGGTTCCTGCTGCAAGGCAGAAACCAGTTTTTCGTATTCTTCGACGCCCAACAAAGCGCGGGTATATTCTGTAAAAGAAGCGGGTAAATTCATTTTCATTTATTAATTTGCGCAAATATCAAAAATATTTCGTCTCTTTGCAACTTTCTCGGATACTAACTGCGTCTAACAGACAAAGAAACAAATTAAAAAATAACAAATATGAAACAAATTCTAATAGCATTATTGCTCGCATTCACCACTTCGACAGTAATTAATGCACAAAAACAGAGTAGCATTGAGAAGGATTCTACCGAAAATGCGAAAGTGACCCTTTCGAAAAAGACAGACACCAAGGCGGATGAATCCAACACAACAGTGACGGTGATCGGCGTAGATACAACGGACATGGATACAACGGCGGGTAAGGATGACAACGACCTTCCCTTCGGCAACCTCAGCGACACGATCAGCGGAGGGATCCTGATCTCTATTATCGCAATCGTCGCCGTCTTCGGACTGCCCGTATTTATCTTGTTTGTAATCTTTTTCTTCCGCTACAAGAACCGGAAAGCTCGTTACCGCCTTGCCGAACAGGCCATTGCAGCCGGACAACCGCTGCCGGAAAACTTTATCCGCGAAAACCGGCCGGCGACCAACGCTCACAAGGCATCAAAAACACCTTTACAGGGATCGGACTTTTCATCTTCCTCTGGGCGATCACCGGAGAGTTCGGAATCGGAGCAATCGGACTGCTTATCATGTTTATGGGCATCGGCCAATGGATAATAGGCAGCAAACAACAGAAAACAGATGATGTTGATCCTTTCCGGATGAACGTTTCCCGGAAAAGAGACATCGACACAGCCGCCCCTTCGGCAACGCAGCAGGAAGAAAGAAACGGAGAAAAGAGCGACGAAAATAAATGAGCCAACTCAACGATATATCGCTAGTCGCACAGGTCGTAGTGTTCAAAAACACTAGGGCCTTCGACCAGTTAGTGAAGAAATACCAGTCGCCCGTGCGGCGGTTCTTTCTCAACCTGACTTGCGGCGACAGCGAATTGAGTGACGATTTGGCGCAGGATACATTCATCAAGGCATATACCAATCTCTCTTCTTTCCACAATCTGTCGAGTTTCTCAACGTGGCTCTACCGCATTGCCTATAATGTTTTTTATGATTATATTCGCAGCCGGAAAGAAATGGCCGGCTTGGACACAACGGAAATAGATGCCATTAACAGTACCGAACAAGAAAACGTCGGGCAGAAAATGGATGTCTACCAGTCGCTCAAAACGCTAAAAGATGTGGAACGAACCTGCATCACCTTGTTTTATATGGAAGATTTAAGCATTGACAAGATCGCAGGTATTACCGGAATACCGGCAGGAACGGTGAAAAGCCACCTGTCGCGTGGAAAAGATAAATTAGCAACGTACTTAAAACAAAATGGTTATGACAGAAATAGACAATGATAAACTCTTGCGCGACTTCTTTACCGAAAACAGGCAGGAGATAGCGGACAGGGAATTCAGCCGCCGTGTCATGCACCACCTACCCGACCGCAGCAATCGGCTGGCACGCATTTGGAACGCCTTCGTCATGGCTGTGGGAGCCGTACTTTTCGTCTCCTTAGGTGGACCGGAAGCTGCATGGGGAACGATTCGGGAGGTATTCATCGGCATGATTAATCATGGAACAACAAGTCTCGACCCGAAATCAATCATTATCGCAAGTGTAGTGCTACTGTTTATGGCTGCAAGAAAAGTAGCTTCATTGGCATAGGCGGTACGGAAATGTTAAGATGATACTATCGACTGTTTAATCAGTCCCCATTATTTTCCTCATAATTTTTCCCTTACTAATAAAGCTATCCGAGTGTTAAACAATAATAAATCTACCCTTTGTCCCCGATTAGCCCAAACATAGATGTTGTATCTTTGTTGCTCTGTAAACTAAAATAGAGAGAAAAGTTTTGAAATTACGTATATTCATTTTATTCCTGTTCCTGCCTTTATTGCGTGCCCAGGCAAGCGTCATCGACAGTTTGATGACCCACCCCCGGGATTCTATCGGACTCACGAGTGATTCCCTTGTACTGCATTTTTTAGAGGAATCGGGTATACCTATCTCCGATAATAATAAAGTGAAACTGCTGAAAAGCGGGCGGGAAAAGTTTATCGACTTGTTTGAAGCAATCCGTCAGGCCAAGCACCACGTGCATCTGGAATATTTCAACTTCCGAAACGACTCTATCGCCAACGCCTTATTCGCCCTTCTCGCCGAAAAAGTAAAAGAAGGTGTCGAAGTGCGGGCAATGTTCGACGCTTTCGGCAACTGGTCGAACAACCAGCCGCTCAAAAAAGACACCTCAAGAAAATCCGTGAACAAGGGATTGAAATCGTCAAGTTCGACCCGTTCACTTTCCCTTATATCAACCACGCCGCCCACCGCGACCACCGGAAGATTGTCGTAATCGACGGAGAAATAGCTTATACCGGCGGCATGAACATCGCCGACTATTACATCAATGGACTACCCAAAATCGGTACATGGCGCGATATGCACATGCGCATTGAAGGCGATGCGGTGAACGATTTACAGGAGATTTTCCTTACAATCTGGAACAAGGAAACCAAGCAGAACATCGGTGGGGAAATTTATTTCCCCCAACATGAAGACAGTACAAATATCGTTGTCGCTATCGTAGACCGTACTCCGAAGAAAAACAGCCGTATGCTAAGCCATGCATACGCCATGTCAATCTACTCGGCACAAAAAAACGTACATATCGTCAATCCTTATTTCGTGCCGACTTCTTCTATCAAAAAGCGCTCAACCGGACAATCGACCGGGGAGTGAACGTAACAATTATGGTTTCGTCCGCCTCCGACATCCCTTTCACGCCGGATGCCGCACTTTACAAGTTGCATAAGTTGATGAAACGGGGGGCAACAGTTTATATGTACAACGGAGGATTTCACCATTCTAAAATAATGATGATCGACGACTTGTTCTGCACCGTCGGCACCGCCAACCTGAACAGCCGCAGCCTCCGTTACGACTACGAGACGAACGCTTTCATCTTCGACAAGAAGACAACGGCGGAACTGAACACCATGTTCCGCAACGACATCGAGCACTGCACACAGTTGACACCGGAATTTTGGAAAAAGCGCTCACCATGGAAGAAGTTCGTCGGCTGGTTTGCTAATTTATTCACGCCATTTTTGTAATTTTGCACAAAGAGGATGACTAAAAAGCCAATAGTATCCCAAACTCTCCTCCTTCCCGAAAGAGGGGATTGGAGAGGCTACCGACTTTTAAGCACAGCCTTGCAAATGCATTAACGCTTTGATAATTTACTCATTATGAAACAATATCTCGATTTACTGAACCGTGTGTTGACTGAAGGCACGGAGAAAAGCGACCGCACCGGTACCGGAACGATCAGCGTGTTCGGTCACCAAATGCGCTTCAACCTCGACGACGGCTTTCCCTGTCTCACCACCAAGAAATTACATCTGAAATCAATCATATATGAATTGCTGTGGTTCCTCCAAGGAGACACGAACGTGAAATACCTGCAAGAACACGGCGTCCGCATCTGGAACGAATGGGCGGACGAAAACGGTGATCTGGGACATATCTACGGCTACCAATGGCGTTCGTGGCCCGACTACAACGGCGGATTCATCGACCAGATCAGCGAAGCGATAGAGACGATCAAACAAAATCCGGACTCACGCCGGATTATTGTCAGCGCATGGAACGTAGCGGATTTGAATAATATGAACCTCCCTCCCTGTCATGCTTTTTCCAGTTCTACGTAGCGGACGGACGACTGAGCCTCCAACTTTACCAACGCAGCGCCGACATTTTCCTCGGCGTGCCTTTCAACATTGCTTCATACGCACTGCTGCTGCAAATGGTAGCGCAGGTGACGGGATTGAAGGCCGGAGACTTCGTTCATACATTCGGTGACGCACATATCTATCTGAATCATCTGGAACAGGTAAAACTGCAACTGTCCCGCGAACCGCGTCCGTTGCCGCAGATGAAAATCAACCCGGATGTGAAAAGTATCTTCGATTTCAAATTCGAGGATTTCGAACTGGTGAATTATGACCCGCATCCGCACATCGCAGGTGTGGTAGCAGTCTGACCCCGGCACGATGCAGACGGGAGAATATCAAACGAACTTAATCTGTATGAGTAAAATATCTATTATAGCGGCCGTAGACCGCCGCATGGCTATCGGATTCGAGAACAAACTCCTTTTCTGGTTGCCCAACGACTTGAAACGTTTCAAAGCACTGACCACGGGAAATACGATTGTTATGGGAAGAAAAACTTTCGAATCACTCCCCAAAGGTGCCCTGCCCAACCGCAGGAATGTCGTTCTGTCTTCAAATCCGACTGCGGAATGTCCGGGAGCGGAAGTATTCCCTTCACTCGAAGCGGCTCTGCAAAGTTGCAAGGAGGATGAACACGTATATATCATCGGCGGCGCAAGTGTCTACCAACAGGCGCTTCCCTTTGCCGACGAACTTTGCCTGACGGAAATAGACAGCACCGCACCGGAGGCTGACGCCTTTTTCCCCGAAGTCTCGCCCGCCGTATGGCACGAAAAAAACAGAGAAGCTCATCCTGCGGATGAGAAACATCTCTGCTCGTATGCATTTGTTGATTACGTAAAAGCGTAAAAAACAACTATTACAACTTATTAATCTTCGTCTTCTACGTCGACCATGATCGGCATCTGCCGTTTAATGGCTTCGTGGAAGGAGATTAGCGTTTCGGTACGCGCCAACCCCAACGGTTGCAGCTTATCGTGGATAATGCTCAGCAAATGGTGGTTGTTCTTAGCATAAATCTTGATAAACATATCATATTTTCCGGTGGTGAAATGACATTCTACCACTTCCGGAATCGCTTCCAAGGCTTTTGTCACCGAATCAAAGGACTCGGGGTCCTTCAGATAAATGCCGATATAAGCGCAAGTCTCATATCCTATCTTTTCAGGGTCGATCACATATTCCGAACCCTTTAATATACCGAGATTAGTCAGCTTCTGAATGCGCTGATGAATGGCCGCGCCGGAAACGTTACAAGCTCTCGCTACTTCCAGAAAAGGAATACGCGCATTGCCGGCTATTAACTTCAGAATCTGCTCATCTAAACTATCTAATTGATGATGTCCCATATTTGAATCAAATTGTTTTAATCGACGAATCTTTTATGCAAAGTTAGCGATTTTCCGGCAACAAATACTATAATTTATTACTTTTATTTGCAGAAAGCGGATAAGTCAACAATAGTTTGTACCTTTGTGGAAAACATAAATATACTATTTATATGAAACAATTTTGCTGTACACTGCTTTTTTTCCTTGCCACTCTGACAAGCTACGCGAAATTTTGCGGACTTTTTTCAAGATAAAACATTACGAGTGGATTACATTTTCACCGGAGACGCCAACCGTCAGGCGATCTATCTGGACGAACTCTCACAACTGCCTTCCTGGGCCGGACGACAACACCATTTATCCGAACTTCCCCTGGCGGGAAACGGGCAAATTATCGTGAAAGACGTTGCCACCGGACAATGTATTTATAAAACATCCTTTTCTTCACTGTTTCAGGAATGGCTGTCGACCGATGAAGCCCGGACAACCGCCAAAGGATTCGAAAATACGTTTCTCCTGCCTTTTCCCAAGAAAACAGTAGAAGTAGAAATTACATTATATTCGCCCCGTAAGGATGTTATGGCAAACTTCAAACATATTGTATCGCCCGAGGATATTTTAATCCACAAACGCGGCACATCGCACGTCACCCCGCATCGTTATATGTTGCAAAGCGGCAGCGAGAAAGACTGCATTGATGTCGCCATTCTCGCCGAAGGATATACGGAAAAGGAAATGGATGTTTTCTATCAGGATGCGCAACGTACCTGCGAAAGCTTGTTCTCACACGAACCGTTCCGGTCGATGAAACAGAAATTCAATATCGTCGCCGTAGCCAGCCCGTCTACCGACAGCGGCGTAAGTGTCCCCCGTGCAGACCAATGGAAGCAAACTGCCGTCCACTCGCATTTCGACACGTTCTATTCCGAACGTTATCTGACTACCAGCCGGGTGAAATCGATCCACAATGCGCTGGCGGGAATCCCCTATGAGCATATTATTATCCTCGCCAACACGGATGTATACGGCGGAGGAGGAATCTACAATTCCTACACGCTGACCACTGCGCATCATCCCATGTTCAAACCGGTGGTCGTCCATGAGTTCGGACACAGTTTCGGTGGACTCGCGGACGAGTATTTTTACGAGGATGATACGATGACCGACACTTATCCGCTGGATGTGGAACCGTGGGAACAGAATATCACAACACGGGTGAACTTCGCCTCCAAATGGGAAGATATGCTCCCTCCACACATACCGTACCTACTCCGGTTGCCCAACAAAAGAATTACCCGGTAGGCGTGTATGAAGGAGGTGGTTATTCATTCAAAGGTATTTATCGCCCGGCGTACAACTGCCGCATGAAAACCAATGAGCATCCCGAATTTTGCCCGGTCTGCCAACGCGCAATCCGCCGGATTATCGAATTTTATGTGCCATAAAGAAATAACGTTTGTCAAACTTAAAAACCCAAGCCTTTATGATTAAGCTTCAACCGATCAGCACATCGGATTTACAACATTACAAGTTTATGGAAGAACTCCTCGTTGATGCATTTCCACCGGAAGAATACCGTCAATTGGAAGAGTTACGCGAGTATACCGACCGGACGGGCAACTTTCATAATAATATCATCTTTGATGATGACCTGCCTATTGGTTCATCACATACTGGGATTTCGACCGCTTCTACTATGTAGAACACTTCGCCACCAATCCCGCCCTGCGCAACGGCGGATACGGGAAACGGACGTTGGAATACTTGTGCAACCACCTGCAATTGCCTATCGTACTGGAAGTAGAACGCCCCGTAGAGGAAATGGCAAAACGCCGTATTTGTTTCTACGAGCGTCAAGGATTCACCTTGTGGAAAAATGACTATTATCAGCCGCCCTACAAGCCCGGAGATGATTTTCTTCCGATGTATTTAATGGTGTACGGTGACTTGAATCCGGAAAAGGATTACGAAGATATAAGACATAAGCTCCACACTGTTGTTTACGGGGTAAAGGAGTAAAAGTAAATCAAAGCAAATCAAAGCAAATCAAAGTAAAACAAATCAAAGTAAAAATCAGTAAGACTCCGGTTAAGAGATTGACCGGAGTCGCTTTATAAATATATATTCTTCTTCAATTTTAGTGGTAAGGTTGATTGGGAAAATAACAATTTGATAATTGATAGTATCCACCACTCTCCTCCTTCAGGAAGGAGGAGTACCCGTAGGGGGAGGTGGTAGTGAATGCGTAAGTCGGTTATTATCAGCATTGTGTATCCACCTACCACCCCGGCTTTCAGCCACCCCTCCTTCCCGGAGGTTGTGTAAAAAGTAAGCATCAAGTGTTCTTTGACA
>ENA-OQCK01000741-OQCK01000741.1-human-gut-metagenome-genome-assembly--contig:-NODE-741-length-15402-cov-4.422324_pt1 | contig 15402 bp, 23 predicted proteins | sample MGYA00242498_ERZ504578 | MGnify/ENA primary metagenome ERZ504578 (study PRJEB26092, sample SAMD00036229) | human gut metagenome | host: Homo sapiens | study: EMG produced TPA metagenomics assembly of... | reverse complement strand
CTTAGCAAGACAGATCGTCTGAAAAGCAATCAATAGGAGGAAGGAGGTATGGTAATAGAAAAGATTGGTTACATAGTGATGCTTATCACAGAGTTTGCCAAACCTTATCATTTGACACCGCAGCAGGCATATCGTTATATCGCTAGATATAAGGAATAGAGGTCTGTTTTGAGCATTATGGTATAATGCATACTTTGTCGTTGGATGATAATTTGATTAGCTTCGCTCTTTTTGGAAAAAAACTATTTCTAAGCTTCAAGTAATTTAAATGATGGAACTGCAGATGTTGAATTTATGATGAATTGCCTCTGTGTGATATACTGAGTATCTTGTTGAGGAACGAGGAATGGTAATTACAGTGGCTTTTGAGATACTATACAATTCTGATACTTATCAAAAACTGCTGAATCCTACTTCTGACCTTTATTTCCAAAGTCCACGCCATGTCTTGTTTTATTTGGATAAAGAATTCACTCAGGGGAAATTGGAAAGTGCTTAACGATAGGACGGTTAATTTGATAAACATTGTAAACACTCAAATTAGGGCTCAATATTAGAAGACTTATCTTTGCTGCGTAAATTTTAAATTTAGAATTATGTGCAGTAGCGAAGATTTAGAAGAGTCTTTAATTTGATACAGTTCCATTTCCCTTAATATATGTAAGAGCAGAGTTTATGGCAAGATGGATTTAGGGATTCAGATAAGTTCTAAAGTGATTACTTGCAGTTTAAAATCCCGATTGCTTTGTTCTATTAGTCTAAAGAAAACGTTTATGTTCGATTGATATGTCTTCTCCTTCGATAAAAAAGAACTTATTTATAAAAGTATACTGACCCTATCTACTTACTTAATTAATCTTATGATATTCCCTTATGTATCAAGAGTATTAGGTGTGGAATATGTTGGCTTGGTTAATTTCGTGGATAATACAGTGAATTATTTTCTGTTATTTGCGACCATGGGTATGAGTATATTAGGGATACGTGAGATAGCTGCGGTAAAAAATGATTACCAAAGGAAAAGTCAGGTATTTTCCAATTTGATGGGTATGAACATCGTGTTTACATTATTTACATTAATCGTTTATCTAATCTGCATAGCTGTTGTACCTAAATTCAACCAATATGAAGAATTGTTTTATATAGGAGCAGGTAAGATACTATTTTCCGCATTTCTGATAGAATGGTTTTTTACCGGAATTGAGAACTTTCATTATATAACTTTGCGTAGTTTGTTTATTAAATGTATATATATCATATCCATATTGTTCTTGATTAAATCTCCTGCTGATTATCGGCTCTATTTTATCTTGACTGTGGGTGTTGTAGTGATAAATGCGTTGATTAATACCGTATATGTATATCGTTTTATTGATTTTCAGTTCAAGGATTTATTTTCCACACGGTTTTATAGGCAAAACTGTATGCTAGGACTTTATGCGATCATGACATCTATGTATCTTACGTTCAATGTGATGTATTTAGGTCTTGTGTCTGATAATGTGGAAGTAGGTTATTATACCACGGCGTTTAAGCTCTATTATGTAATATTGGGTTTGTTCTCAGCTTTTACCAATGTGATGCTGCCACGAATGAGCGCATTGATTTCAGAAGGAGAGGGACAGCGTTTTCATGACTGATTGGTCGTTCGTTTATGGTAATAACGATGTTTAGTATTCCGATGATAGCCTGTAGTATAGCCTTGGCTCCTCAGATGATTTTTATTTTGGCGGGAGCAGGATATGAGGGAGCTATATTGCCTATGCGAATCATAATGCCCGCGATATTATTTGTAGGGATTGCGCAAGTGTTGGCTATTCAGGTTCTAATTCCTATGAAGAAAGACAAGATACTGTTGAAAGCTTCTGTTATAGGTGCTTTAGTTGCTTTATTAGTAAACTTAACAGTGGTATATCGGTTGGAAAGCGTAGGATCTGCTTTGGTATTGGTGGCATCTGAGACGGTGGTGACATTATTTTATATTTTATATACATTTCATCATAAGTTAGTTCATTTACCTTTGAAATACCTTGGACAAAGTATAGTTTGTGCTATACCAAGTCTCTTAGTTTGTTTATTATGTGGTAATATGATAGAAAATCCATCCCTGTCTTTTTTAGTAGCTCTTTTTGCTGGGGGGACTTGTTGGTTAGTGTCCTTTTATTTTATGAAAGGAAGAAATATTATAAGATATAAACCTTAATATATCCTCTGATGATTTATGCGTTTATTGTATTCCTGATGATTTTGTGTATCTACATTTATGATATACATAATAGCACTCGCTATAAATATACTTCTTTTTATTCGATTATATTCATCCTTATCCTGCTGAATGTGTTGAGTTATAAGATTGGTGGAGACACAGAAGTGTATATGTATCGTTGGAAGTATGATTATAGATCAATTTTTAATGTACCTTTGGCAGATGAAATAGATATTCGTTCAAAAGAAAGGCTTGGCTGGATATTATTGACATCATTTCTAAAAGGAATATGGGATAATTTTATCCTGTTAAGAATTGTCCTAGCTTGTTGGATAAATATGGTAGTGGCTTATTTTATTAAGAAAAACACTCGGTATATATTTACTGTGTTGCTGATCTATTTTGTAGTTTCTTATTTTAATTATAATTTTGAAATATTGCGTGAAAGCATTTCTATATCGTTTTTCTTGTTGTCATTCTCTTATTATCTAAATAAGTCATGGTTGAAGTATTTTTTGTGTTTCTTAGTTGCCTTCATGTTTCATGAGTCATCTTTGGTTTTACTGCTTCTTCCATTTTTTTATCTTGTTAATAAATTGAACTCTAGTAGTTTGTTTCTTCTTGTGTCTGTTCTGTATATATTTTTGAGTTCTTTGGATCTTGTAAATATATTGCTCTCTATAGTAGGATCTGATTTCGCTTTTTATGAAAAGTTGATAATTTATATGAATTCGGATATATATGGAGAAAATACAAGGGTTAATCCTTATGCATTCATTGTTGCTTCTGTTTTAACTCCTTTTATATCGTTGTTTATTTTAAAAAAACAACGAGGAAAAGAGTATTTAGTGATTTTTATATTGATGTCGATACTATTTAATATTTTGACATCAAGAGTGTATATATTTTATAGATTTACCAATTATATACTTTTGCCACTTGCAGTGGCTTATGCGGAAGTAATACATGCATTTTCTTCAAGATTTGTTGTTGGGAAACGGAAGAATATATTTGTTATACCTGTTTTGCTGTTCTATTTGTCATATAAAGTGTATAATATTTATATGGGCGATGGAGGAACAGATGGTAAATTTTATGATAGATATTTCCCCTATAGTTCTATAATCGATAAAAATGTTTCCAGTTATAGAACTCATATCTTAGATCAAATATCTGCTCGTCAGATGTGATAATTATGAATTATTTGCGAATTAAATAAAATTTATGGAATATCAAAATAGAAAAGCTCGTGTTATAGCCTTTTATCTTCCTCAATTTCATCCTATACCAGAAAATGATAAATGGTGGGGTAAGGGATTCACTGAATGGACGAATGTAGGAAAAGCTAAGCCCTTGTTTAAAGGTCATTATCAGCCACGTGTGCCTGCTGATTTAGGGTATTATGATCTTCGGATGCCGGAGGTACGTGAGGCTCAGGCGGAGATGGCTCGTGAAGCAGGGATCGAGGGCTTTTGTTATTGGCATTATTGGTTTGGTAATGGAAAACAATTATTGGAGCGTCCATTCAATGAGGTTCTTGAAAGTGGAAAGCCTAATTTTCCTTTTTGTTTGGGGTGGGCAAATCATACTTGGACAACTAAAACGTGGGCAAATGGAAGGATGGGTCAATCTACAGGAATGATTGCTGAACAAAAGTATTTAGGAAAGGAGGATTATATGATGCATTTCGAATATGTACTGAAAGCATTTAGGGATCCTCGATATATTTGTGTGGATGGAAAGCCTTTATTTGTTGTGTTTGATCCCTATGCTTTACCTAATGATTTTATCCCATTATGGCGTGAGTTAGCGCAAAAAAACGGACTTAAAGATATTCATTTTGTTGGATATACTCAAAATACGAGTGCTCATGGATTAAAAGATGAGCTAGGTAATGATATAGCCAAAGGATATTTCTCCCTTGATGAAGCAGGAATATATTACCAATATTTAATCGATAAATTAGGTTTCGATGCAGTTGCTTCTTTTGGCACTTGGCGTGCTGAAGTGCAACTTAAAAATAGAATATGGTTTATTATTCATAGAGTATTATCTTCTAGGTTTCATATTTCTTCATTAGATAAGTATGACTATTTAAAAATTATTAAACATTACTATGTTCCTGAGGATAAGTGGGATAATGTGTATCCTTCGCTTCTGCCTCAGTGGGATCGAAGCCCTCGTTCAGGAGTAAATGGCATTTATGTTAATTCCACACCGGTGAATTTTAAGAAAATGATTTACGAGGCTTTGAATCTTCTAAATAATAAGCAAGATGAACATAGAATTTTATTTCTTAAATCATGGAATGAATGGGCTGAAGGTAATTATGTTGAGCCTGACTTAAAATATGGTCATGGCTATTTAGACGTATTACGAGAATGTCTAGTAAATGATAAATAGGATTATGTTTATAGCATTAATATCTCGTGGTGTTCCTTCTAAACGTGATCCTCAATGGGGTTGTTTTGAAAAAGATCAAGCGGAAGCTCTTGTGGCAGTCGGGCATAAGGTTGCCGTGATTAGTGTGGATAGCCGTTTCCGGCTCTATTGGCGAAAACCTGGTATTTCTCATTATCGCTTGAATGGCATTGATTATTATGATTGTTTTTGGGTACCAGGAATTATCACCCATAGATTATTTGGAAAAAAAGTTGATTTTTCAATTAAAAGAATTCAACTTAAGAGGTTGTTTAATCGAGTGATTCGGGAACATAGCCTGCCGGATGTACTTTATTCTCATTATTTGACAAACTCATATGCTGCACTTATTTTGAAAAAGATGTATAATTTGCCATTGGTGGCAATTGAGCATTGGAGTCAGCTTAATAAGGATGTTTTATCGGATTATGCTGTTTGGTTAGGACGGGCAACTTATTCAGATTGTGATGCGTGATTTCTGTTTCAGAATCTTTGAGGCAGCGTTTACTTCAACATTTTCAGATAAACAGTATTGTTGTGCATAATATGGTTGGATCAGAGTTTTGCTATAATTGTTCGAGAGGTAGCAAGGATGGTAAGATTCGTTTTGTTTCAACAGGTAGTTTGATTCATCGTAAAGGATATGATTTGTTAATCTCTGCTTTTGGTCAGCTCAAACTTCCTTTGGATAAATGGGAGTTGGTTATTATAGGTGAGGGGGAGGAGCGTGTGAATTTGGAACAGCAGATTGATCGGGCAGGCTTGAATAGTAATGTTTATTTGTTAGGAAGGAAAGGGAAAAAAGAGATTGGCTCTATATTATGTAATAGTGATGTTTTTGTCTTGCCGTCGCGATCTGAAACTTTTGGTGTTGTTTATGTAGAAGCAATGATGATGGGATTACCCGTTATAGCTACAGTTTGTGGAGGTCCTGAAGAATTTGTGCAAAAAACAGATGGCTTACTTGTTCCTTGTGATGATGTTGAGGCGCTTTCTTCTGCAATAAAGGATATGTATGAGAATTGTCATCAATATGATCACAAAAAGATTTCAGCTGATAGTCGTGCTCGATTTTCTCCAAATGTAATAGCTTCTCAACTAATCAACGTATTTCAAGAAGTAATGTGTAAATAATGAAGGATATTGCTATTTATGGGGCTGGTGGTTTTGGTCGTGAAGTAGCCTCATTGATAAAACGAATAAATCGTATAGAAAATCAATGGAATTTTGTTGGTTTTTTTGATGATGATTTTAGGAATAAACCAAAAGGAAGTTCAAATGAATATGGATCTTTATTGGGTGGTATTGATGATTTGAATACTTATCCGTCAAATTTATCCTTGATTCTTGCTTTTGGAAATCCTAAAATATCGTATAGAGCTTATTCGAATATAAATAATCCTTTAATTGATTTTCCTAACATTGTTGCGCCCGAAGCTTATGTTTAGATTGGGATAATTTTTTGATGGGAAAGGGTAATATTATCTGTAGTTTCGCTTCAATGAGTTGTAATGTTAGATTAGGAGATTTTAATGTTTTCAATAACAGGGTTTCTTTAGGACATGATGCTAAAGTTGGAGATTTCAATTCTTTTATGACAGCCGCTAGAATTAGTGGAGATACTCAAATTGGAACATTGAATTTTTTTGGTGTATCTTCTGTGGTTTTACAAGGTGTCAAGATAGGAACAGGTACGACTATTGGTGCAAATAGTGTTATAATGCGAAAAACAAAGGATAATAGTGTTTATGTGGGTAATCCCGCAAAAAAGTTTGATTTTATTTAAATATAATAATATATGGAATTACAAGATTTTATCAACAAGTTTTCTGAACAATTTGACGATACAGAGATATCTGTATTTAAGCCTGATACTCATTTTAAGGAGTTGGAAGACTGGTCATCGTTAGTAGCCTTATCCGTAATTGCTATGATTGATGAGGAATATGATGTATCTTTAAAAGGGGATGACTTGCTAAAGTCTGATACTATACAGGAATTGTTTGAACGTATAAAGAAGTGATAGATGGCGACTAATTTGGAAAAATTACAAACCGCTTTCTTTAAGGGTTTAAATCTGTCTTCTATAGACCAAATTCCTGCTCTTAAGTTAAAAGAATCTCCGAATTGGGATTCTGTTGGACATATTACGCTTATTTCAGAAATAGAGGATGCTTTTGACTTAGATTTGGAAGCGGATGATATGTTTGAGATCGATACGTTTGACTCGGCCATTAAGGTCTTAGAAAGTAAATATAATCAAAGATTCTAATGTTTGATTTCTCCTCTTTCTATCGAATAAGGCTTTTATTACAGAGGATCATCATGTGTATACGTATGCTGATTTGCTGGGATTGTCTGAACGATTTTCTGAGCATCTAGTGCCACGATCATTGATTTTTATCGGCTGTGAGAACTCATTGGAGTCAATTGTGGCTTATGTCTCGTGTTTGCGATCGGGGGTAGTTCCTTTGCTGCTGAGTCGGGATGTTCCGGATGAGACCTTGTATCATTTGGAGGCTATTTATCACCCTCGATATTGTTGGTTCCCTAGTAGAAGAGATCTGCTTGTTAAGGGGAAGGAAAAATATTCATTGGGGGATATTCTTTGATTCAATATGACGGAGATTCTCCTGTTTTACCTGAGGGGTTAGCTTTGCTATTAACTACATCGGGTAGTACAGGATCTCCTAAACTTGTTCGCTTATCGCATGACAATTTAAAAAGTAACGCATGTTCTATCATTGAATATTTGAAAATAACCTCTTCCGAGAAAGCGATCACATCTTTACCGATGTATTATTCTTATGGTTTATCTGTACTGAATAGCCATTTATTGGCAGGTGCTACCTTGTTGCTGACTGATAAATCGTATGTGCAGCGAGAGTTTTGGAAATTTGTTTTAGAAGAGAAGGCGACATCTTTTGCAGGTGTTCCCTTTACGTATGAAATTCTTAAGAAAATGCGTTTTGAGAAATTCTTGCCTTCATCTGTTAAGGTTATGACGCAAGCTGGTGGTAAATTGAATTCTTCTTTAATTAAGTATTTTTCGGAATATGCACGTTTGCACGATATACGTTTTTATGTAATGTATGGGCAGACAGAGGCCACCGCAAGAATGAGCTACTTACCTGCTGAGTATACTTTGAATAAAGTAGGGAGTGTAGGGGTCGCAATACCGGGTGGGCATTTTTCTTTGATTGACGAGGATGGTATGCGGATAGTGTCTCCTAATGTGGAAGGCGAATTAGTATATGAAGGCTCTAATGTTTTTTGGGGATATGCCGAATCATTAGATGATCTGTTTAAAGGTGATGAGAATAAAGGGATACTTTATACTGGCGATTTAGCTTATGTTGACTCGGAGGGATTTTATTATATATCAGGGAGAAAGAAACGTTTCTTGAAATTATATGGAAACCGAATAAGTTTAGATTTTGTCGAATCTATCGTGAAAGATCATTGCCAAGAATGTGCTTGTGTTGGTAGCGATGATAAACTAATTGTTTATGTTACAGATTTGGATAAAATTGATTCTATAAAATCGGTTTTGTCAAACCGAGTATTAATAAATCCTTCAGCTTATGAGGTTCGATTTATTGGCAAGATACCAAGGACTGATTCGGGTAAGATTATCTATTCTGATTTATCAATTATCTAATAGGGAAAATGAGTCATTTAAAAATCTCAAATGTAAAGATTGCGGGAATTACGTCATGTGTTCCTAAAATGATTGAGGAAAATAAGGAATTGTCTTTTTTTAAAAAGGGTGAGGCTGAAAAAGTGATAGCTTCTACAGGCATTGAGCGTAGACGTATTGCGGATGTGGATACGACTTCTGCGGATTTATGTTATGACGCAGCTGAAGATTTGCTCATGGGGCTGAACTGGAGACGGGATGAGATTGATTGCCTGATATTCGTGACCCAAACTCCGGATTATATATTACCCTCAAATGCTTGTATTATGCAAGGACGTAGGCCTAAAAACGGAATGTTATACATTAGATATATCTTATGGTTGTCCGGGTTGGGTTTATGGAATGAGTGTTGTTGCTTCTCTTTTATCATCTGGGTATATGAAGAAGCTTTGTTGCTGGTTGGTGATACGCCTACGAAATTCAAATCAAGGAATGATAAGACCGCTTGGCCTTTATTTGGAGATGCGGGAACAGCAACGGCCTTAGAGTATTCGGAAGAATCGGATGATATGTTTTTTACGTTTGCGACAGAAGGGAAATCTTACCGTTCAATTATTGTTAAAGATGGTGGAGCACGGAATCCTGTAACTGAAAATTCATTGAAAGAAGTGGTTTATGGGGAAGGCATTGCTCGGCGACCATTAGATAGTGAAATGGATGGAATGTCTGTTTTGCATTTGGGTTAAAAGAGCACCGGAGTCGGTTTTGGATATTCTTAGCTTTGCTTCTTTAGAGGTGAATGAGATAGACTATTTTATATTTCATCAGGCCAATTTATTTATGAATGAGAAGATTCGTAAGAAATTGAAAATTCCGGAGGAAAAGGTTCCTTATTCGTTACGAGATTATGGAAATACAAGTTGTGCTACAATTCCATTGACATTAACCGCTTCGTGTAATGATATGCTTAAGAAAAAACAAAAAGTAATTGCGACAGCTTTTGGAGTAGGATTATCATGGGGTAGCATTTATTTTTCGACAGATTTACGTTATTTATCTTTGATAGAGTATGAGGGAAAACTATAATCCTTTTTCTCTTAAAGGAAAAAGAATTTTGGTAACCGGAGCTTCTTCCGGTATTGGAAAAAGTATAGCCTTAGAATGCAGTCGGATGGGAGCGGACTTGATATTAGTCGCAAGAAATGAAGAACGCTTAATTCGGGCTTTTACAGAGTTAGAGGATGGAGATCATTCTTATTTTAGCTGTGATATAGCGGATTCTCAGTCCATAGAGGACTTGTGTAATCATGTCGGTGTGATTGATGGCTTAGTGCATTCCGCAGGTATGGGATTGACATTGCCGTTTAAGTTTACAACGTATGAGATTTTGAGGAAGATGATGAGTTTGAATTTTGAATCTCCCGTACTATTAACTCAGAAACTGTTGAAATATAAACGAATAAATAAAGGAGCTTCTATTGTGTATCTATCTTCTATCGATGGACCGATTACAGGACATATCGGGAACTCTATTTATGCAGCGTCAAAGTCTGCGATACAGGGAATAGCGAAAGTTCAAGCGGTAGAATTAGCTGCTCAACGAATTCGTGTGAATTGTATACTTCCTGCAAGGGTAGAAACACCCTTTATTCATAGAGATAATATTTCAGAAGAACAGGTTAGTAAGAATCAATTGTCTTATCCTTTGAAGCGCTATGCGAAACCAGAAGAAATCGCTTACTATGCGATTTATCTGCTTTCTAATGCAAGTACTTTTACAACAGGTTCTAGTTTAGCGATAGATGGTGGATATACTTTATTATAATCTTGTTTTGAATTTTTATTCATAAACATATAAATGTCTTCTCATTTGCTATATCCCCGTTCTCCCAAGTCTATCGAAATGTTCTTAGCGGATTATAATATCAATCGTGAAACAGATATAGATTATTTCTTGATTCATCAAGCGAACAAGATGATTGTGGAGCGTATTGTGAAAAAACTGAAGTTGCCCAAAACGAAAGTGCCTTGCAATTTGGAAGAGTTTGAAAACTTAGGAGGTGCTTCGATTCCTTCATTGATGGTAACAAGGATCGCAGATCAACTTAGGACTAAAGAAACGACACTGTTAATGTCTTCGTTTGGACTGGAATTGAGTTGGGGGGCCATGTGGATGAAGACAAAACCGATGGTGGTTTCACAATTAGTAATATTGAAATAAAGGTAATAAAATGAATAAAACAGCTTTGATAACAGGAATAACCGGGCAGGATGGTTCTTTCCTTGCTGAGTTTTTATTGGATAAAGGTTATGATGTACATGGAACGATTCGTCGGTCATCGGTTGATTATCGTGAAGGATAGCTCATCTTGAGGGGTTGCCCCATTTTCATTTGCACTATGCGGATTTGGGAGATTCAATGAGTATTTTGCAGGTTGTTAAACTTGTTCAACCCAATGAGATTTATAATCTTGCGGCTCAATCTCATGTGCAAGTCTCTTTTGATTCACCAGAGTTTACGGCGAATGTAGATGCGACAGGGGTACTTAGAGTCTTAGAGGCGGTGAGACATTGTGACTTAATAGGTAAATGTCGGATTTATCAAGCCTCTACATCAGAGTTGTATGGAAAAGTTGAGGAAGTTCCTCAGAACGAGAATACCCCTTTTCACCCCTATAGTCCATATGCGGTAGCAAAGCAATATGGATTTTGGATTGTGAAAGAGTATCGTGAGGCTTATAACATGTTTTGTTGCTCGGGTATCCTTTTTAACCATGAGTCAGAACGACGGGGGGAAACGTTTGTAACCCGAAAGATCACGTTAGCAGCAGCTCGTATAGCCCAAGGAAAACAGGAAAAGTTATATTTAGGTAATCTTTCCTCATTGCGTGATTGGGGATATGCCAAGGATTATGTGGAATGTATGTGGCTTATCTTACAGCAAGATACACCAGAGGATTTTGTGATAGCTACGGGAGAACAACATTCTGTTCGAGAGTTTTGCTATGAAGCTTTTAAAGTTGTTGGCATCGACCTGAAATTTGAGGGTGAAGGAGCTAATGAGATAGGAGTAGATAAATCGACAGGTAAAATATTGGTAGAAGTTTCCTCTGATTTTTATAGGCCTACGGATGTGGTGAATTTGTGGGGAGACCCAACAAAGGCAAAGCAAAAATTAGGCTGGGATCCAACAAGGATGACCTCGTTTAAGGATTTGGTGAGAATCATGGTTGAGGCGGATATGGCAAAAGTAGCTGCTGAACGTGCGGGTGAGCAGGTTAAGTTAAATCTAGCGGAGTATTTGGAAAAGGGTATTGTGAAGTGATATGGAAAAGAACGCTAAGATATTTGTCGCAGGCCATCGAGGAATGGTGGGAAGTGCGATCGTTAGAGAATTGAAACGACAGGGATATACCAATATAATTACTCGCACGCATGCGGAGTTAGATCTTCTTCGGCAGGTAGATGTGGAGAATTTTTTGAGGCTGATGCCCGGAATATGTTTTTCTTGCGGCAGCTAAAGTGGGAGGGATTATGGCTAATCAGAACTCGCTTGCTGATTTCATGTATGAGAATATGATGCTTGAAATGAATGTAATTCATTCCGCATGGAATACAGGGTGTAAAAAATTGGAATTTCTTGGTTCTTCGTGTATCTACCCGAGGTTAGCCCCTCAACCAATGAAAGAAAGCTGTTTGTTAACTTCGGAATTGGAGAAAACAAATGAGGCGTATGCGCTTGCAAAAATATCAGGATTGAAATATTGTGAGTTTCTCAATAGACAATATGGTACAGACTTTATTAGTGTGATGCCGACCAATTTATATGGTCCAAATGACAATTATCATCCAACCCATAGCCATGTTCTACCCGCTTTAATTCGTCGTTTTCATGAGGCTAAGGAAAAGAAACTTCCTTCTGTGGTGTGTTGGGGTGATGGAAGTCCTTTGAGAGAGTTCTTATATGTGGATGATTTGGCGAATCTATGTGTTTTCCTGATGAATCATTACAGCGGTAATGAAACAGTAAATGCAGGAACAGGAAAAGAATTGACCATAAAAGAGTTGACTGAGTTAGTGGCAAGAGTGGTTGGATATGATGGTATGATAGAATGGGATTTAACAAAACCGAATGGAACCCCTCGTAAGTTGCTTGATGTGTCGAAGGCGGAAGGTCTTGGCTGGAAATATAAGACAGAACTAGAGGAAGGGATTCGTTTGTCGTATATTGATTTTTTGACAAATCCTATGCGTGCGGAATGTTAGAAATGGTATAAAGACAAAGCATAGTTTAGGAAACAAGCAAATAGCAAGATTAAGGTGTGTCTTCCAAAATTAGGGATTATATGTCGATTATGAAAAAGAGGATAGTTCTAGTTAATCAAAGTTCAGGTTTCTTGGTTGTAGATGATTTGAATGCGTATTGTACTAAATATGATTGTGTGAGTATTCTTTGTGCAGGAATAAAGGAAGGCGTACGTTCAATTAACCCTAAAGTGCAAATAGATAAGATATGTAAATATAATAAAGCTAGTACTTTAAGAAGATTATTGACTTGGTCTTTGGGGACTATTCAGGTTTTATTTAAACTCCTTTTCAAATATAGAAATTTTGAAGTTGTATATTATACAAACCCTCCTATGGCATGTTTCTCCGCATTATTGTTGAGAAATAAGTTTAGGATTGTAGAGTATGATATATATCCCAATGCCCTTGAAGCTATAGGAATCTCAGATAGGCATATTATATATAGGATTTGGAAATCAATAAAAAAGAAGCTATATGCAAAAGCAGATGCTATTTATACTCTTAGTGAGGGAATGAAAGAGATATTGCTTGAGTATGGTGAGGCTGAAAAGATAAAGGTGGTACCATTGTGGTCTGCATCTGATGATTTTAAGCCTATATGCAAAGAACAGAATCCATTTGTTAAAGAACATCATCTTGAAAATAAATTTGTGGTGATGTATTCAGGAAACATTGGTTATACACACAGTGTGGAATGTCTTATTGAAGTAGCTAAAAATATGCAAACTGATAATGATGTTAAATTCTTAATGATAGGTGAGGGGAAAAGAAAACGGATTAGTGGCTCAAGCCGAAGAGTTAAATCTTCGTAATATAACTTTTTTGCCTCTTCAGGATTTTAATGTATTACCATATTCGTTAGCTTCTGCAGATTTGGGTATAATTACCCTTGATGAAAATGTATCAAGGGTCAGTGTTCCAAGTAAGACTTTTAACTTAATGGCTGTAGGTGTTCCTCTTCTTGCCATTTCTAATAATGATACAGAGATGTTTCGTTTGATTAGTAAGTACCAGAATGGTCGTTGTATTTCGAAGTCAAATGTGGATGATATTGTTGCTTATATCCGAGAATTAAAATCGGACAAAATGCTAAAACAAAAGTATTGTAATAATTCATTATTGGCTTCAAAGGATTTTACGTTTAAAAATTCAGAATTATATCTGTGATGTATTACTGCGATTTTTAATTTAGATCAGCTAGAGGCACAATCCTTTGCTTTAATGGGAATGTCCTAAATTGTTATATTTTGTATGTTATGTATTTGAAATTTAAGCGTTTATTTGACTTTTTTATTTCCTTCGCTATATTGTTGCTTTTATTTCCTCTTTTTATCATAGTTGCTGTTTTAATAAAGTTGGATTCGAAAGGCCCTATTTTTTATTTGCAAAGTAGAGTTGGTGAAAATGGGCGTGTTTTTAGGATTTATAAATTGCGTACGATGACAAATAAGGAGAGAGATCCTAATGTGAAACAAACGTATTTGCAAGATCCGGATATTACAAGAATAGGGGGACTTTTAAGGCGTTTTAAGATTGACGAGTTGCCTCAAATATGGAATGTGTTTATTGGTGATATGTCTTTAGTTGGCCCTCGCCCTGCGTTACCGAGTTTATATGAGAAATTTGGAGAAATTGCAAAGAAACGATGTGAAGTTAGGCCGGGAATGACAGGTTGGGCGCAAGTTAATGGTAATATCTATCTTCCTTGGGAAGAGCGTTTATGCTTGGATCGTGAGTATGTTGACCGTATGTCGTTTATGTTGGATTTGAGGATTCTTGTCAAGACCGTGGCGATTGTTTTGTTTGGAGAAGAAAAATATATTAAGAAATGAGGGTTGGATTGATTGGTAGTGTTGGCAGTAGTTTGCTGACGTTACAAAAGTTGGTGGAATATTCATTTAATGTTGTTGGAGTTTGGGGGTATGAACCTCACTCGACTTTAAATGTAAGTGGTTATTGTTCGATGCGTAGATTTGCGGAAGATAATCATCTTTCTTATTATCCTTTCATAAAAATAAATTCGAACGATATCAAGGAGCAAATTAGGAACGCTTCGGTTGATATTCTTTTTGTGGTTGGTGTCTCTCAGTTGGTTGATGAAGATATTATAAGATTACCTCGATTGGCTTGTGTAGGATTTCATCCAACGAAGTTGCCAAAAGGACGGGGTCGGGCTCCTATGGCTTGGCTGATATTGGACAAGGGAGAAGGTGCGGCAACTTTTTTTAAAATAGACACAAATGCTGATGAAGGGGATATTTTGTGCAGGAACCTTTTTCTATAAGGGAAGATGATGATGTTACTTCTATTGGTGTTAAGTTGAAAGAGGCTATGGTTCGGGCTTTGGATCGTTGGCTTCCTTCTTTGTCTTCTGTCGGATTAAAAGGGATTCCTCAAGATGGGAAGGCGGCTACTTTCTATGCTAGGCGGGCTCCTTTGGATGGTTGTATAGATTGGTCGAACACGGCAAAAGATATTGATCGTTTGATAAAGGCTAGTACATCGCCTCATCCCGGGGCTTTCTCTTTCTATGGTAATAATAAGGTTCTGGTATGGAAATCAAATTATTATGCTTCTGGATATGCGAAAGGTGTTATTGGTCGTGTAGTGAATTTCAATAATGATAATCCTGTTGTTCAAACAGCTGATGGTTATGTTGAATTGGTGAAATATAACATGGTTGATTATTTGGATAGACCTGTCGATGAGCATTTGGTTGTAGGTTCTAGATTAGGCTATTATGATCAATATGAGATTTTCCGTTTGCGGAATGAGATAGAAATGATAAAGCAAGATTTAACGTTGTTGAAAAATGAAAAATAATGTT
>ENA-OQCK01000740-OQCK01000740.1-human-gut-metagenome-genome-assembly--contig:-NODE-740-length-15406-cov-3.784737_pt1 | contig 15406 bp, 18 predicted proteins | sample MGYA00242498_ERZ504578 | MGnify/ENA primary metagenome ERZ504578 (study PRJEB26092, sample SAMD00036229) | human gut metagenome | host: Homo sapiens | study: EMG produced TPA metagenomics assembly of... | reverse complement strand
TGATTAAGGAAATAGGTAGTGATACTTCACGTTTGTTTGATGCAGCTTCAAATAGTATCATGAATGCGGCAACTATCTTCTTGGGGTTGTCAGTCGGTGCGACAATGACTACGGAGGCATTTTTGAATTGGACTACTATCGGTATTGTGATAGGTGGTTTCTTGGCGTTTGCCTTGTCTATTTCCGGTGGTATCTTGTTTGTGAAGTTGGTGAATCTTTTCACTAAGAAGAAGATCAATCCACTGATTGGGGCTACAGGTTTGAGTGCTGTGCCCATGGCCAGCCGTGTGGCTAATGAAATTGCTTTGAAGTATGACCCCAAAAATCATGTGCTTCAATATTGTATGGCAAGTAACATTTCAGGAGTTATCGGTTCTGCCGTGCTGCCGGTGTGCTGATTTCATTCCTACAATAAAAATCATCGTATTTAAATTGTTCGGGCACGAATTATACGGAAATTACAGGTGTTTTAGACAATACTGTAAGATCTGTATAGTTCGTGTCTTTTATTCTCTTTCTGTATCGTTCTCCTGGCTAAAACAAATAGAATAGGCCCTCTCCTCACGAAGAAAGCCTATCGTTAGATTAATGTTTAATATAAGAGAGAGTTTTATAGTCCTAACAGTTCATTGAACTTCTCTGCTGTCTTGGGATCTGACGGACGGGTCATATTGGCAGAGATGATTTTGCCATCCCGATCCAGCAGGATAAAACGGGGAATGCCGTTGATGAGGTAAGCATCCATAAAGGTCCTGTCTGTTCCCATGTGTAACTGGATCCCTTTTAGTTGATCCTTTGTTACCATGTTCTCCCATGCCTTTTTGTTCTTGTCGCATGACAGGCTGACAAAATGAATATCCTTTCCTGCATATTTCTCTTCCAATTCCTTTAACGCAGGAAGTTCTCCACGGCAAGGACCACACCAGGTAGCCCACACGTCAATATAGATATATTTCCCTTTCAAATCTGCCAAAGATACTGTTTTTCCATTGATATCCGGATAGGAGAAGCTAGCTGCTGAGGGATTGCCTGATCTTAATTTTTCCCACTTGGTACAAAGTGCGTTGAATTTTTCTATGGACTTTGCATCCTTCACATGTTTGCGGAATAGGACAATCAGCCCGTCTGCTTCATCCAGCCCGTTATTGTCTACAAAGTTATAAACAAATTGGTCAATCAGAAATTCTGCAACCTTTTCATCCTGTATGGTTGCATCTACAACAAGTCGTCCATCGAGGCGAATTTTGGGAATTTTTCGGGAAATACGAGAAGGAGAAGAAGCTCACCAGTTCCGGCAGCAGCGATGGCGGCTGCAATTCCAGCGTGACTATCAGTACACAGAAGGAAGAGATATATGAATCAAAGGACTTCGCCTCATTGTAACTGGGGGAATTTATCGGAATGGAAAACCGTTCAATATCAAAGGGCATTTCAGGAAGAAGTTTAGGCTGTTTGAACTGGAAGAGGAACTGCTGCCGGTAAGGAAATATCTGACAATTATGCCGGAATATTGAGAGATATCGAGAGGGGCCTTGGAATGGAAGAGGCAGAGGAGAATATAAACTCTTTATTCTCCGGCTGGTAGAAAAATAGGCTGTATATGTTCACATTTTCAAAAATTGCAATAAAAAATGAAAGTAGAAAATACATTCTTCTTTCTTTGTACTTGGAATTAAGTAATTAGAAAGACTTTATGGAAAAGAATAAAACTTGCGAACGTAATTGGATAAACAAAGGCTCTTTTAAACAGTATTCAGTTTGCAGTGCAATAATTCAAAGCCATATTTTCGCACGAATAAATGGCATTGCAATTGCTTAAAATATCAGCTTCTTGATATTACCGAATAATAAGCAATAGGGAAAAGGCATATACATGTAAACCTTTTTAGGGGGTGATATTATGTTGCCTCTTCTAGATAGATAAAATAAATATTTAAAGAATTATGCCGTCAGATTGTAACTTTTGCAAAGATGAACTATTTTTGCAAGGCATTAAGGAACAAATGGACACTTGATAAATAAGCTATAACAAAATGTTATAATTATATATTTTCTGCTTGTGTCAACTTAAATTTATAAATTTATATAACATAACATTATAGTCTATCTTTTCTTTGTATTTATTTGCATATTTAACTTTTTATCGTTATATTGCAAAAGAATCAAAGAAAAGGAGGCTGTATGAAAAAGTCAATGAATTTTCTAGAGTTTATACAGATTGTAAAGGATGAAAATGCTTGTTATGATCTGTACGAACAATGGAAATGGGGTGACAAAGTTGTTTCTCCATTTGATCCCACCTCCAAGGTTTATAAGTGTAAGAACCATAAGTATAAATGCAAGAATACAAACAGGTATTTCACAGTAAAAACAGGAACGTGTTTTGCAAATAGTAAGATTCCTTTTACTAAATGGTTCTATGTTATGTGGTTATTTGCTCAAGGGAAAAGAGGCATATCTTCCTATCAGGTATCTAGAGATATTGATGTTTCTCAAAAGACCGCATGGCGTATGTTACATAAGATACGTAAGGCTATGACAGGAGAAAACGACTACTATCTTGAAGGAGAAGTTGAGATTGATGAATCATTTGCAGGTGGAAAAAATGCAAACCGACATAAGGATAAAAAAGTGGAGAGATGCCAGGAGAGAAGTTTTAAAGACAAAGTTCCTGTTTTTGGACTAATAGGCAGAAATGGGGATTTGGTTGCCAAAGTAGTAAGCGGAACAGGTTCATCCAAACTGCTTCCAATTATAAGAAGTATGTTGAAGAAGGAAGTACAATATATACTGATGGATGGGATTATGGCGAAGTATCCGAAATGTACAACCAAATATCTGTAGATCACGGGCATAAATATTATGGTATTACTTATTACAATGATAATAAAGAAACGGTGATGATTACTACCAATACGATAGAAAACGCTTGGTCTGTTTTCAAGAGAATATACGCCACATATTATCATATAAGCAAGAAATATATGCAACGCTATGTAGATGAATTTGTCTTTAGATTTAATACCAGAAAACTTAGCGATTCTGACAGATTTAGATTACTTTTGCAATACTTAGATATAGGAGATTACAGATATGCAGGATGATAAGAAAGAAAAGCCAAAGGACGAAAAGAAAAGAAAATAATACATCGTAAAAGATGGAGATGGGAACATCATGGATGTGGAAGTTCCTGAATCATGGATAAAGATTCTGGAAGCAATGAATAAGGGGGAAAAGAAAAAATGAATACCTTTTCTGAAAGAATATTATAGTAATATAGAATATGTCCTAAAGTTTTTAGGTAAAATAAAAAAGGCACTGAGTTTTCAATGCCTTATCTATATTATAAACTATTTATTTCTTATTTCTTCTTTTTAATATTGATGGATATTTCTTTAACAACAATGAAAAATGAGTGAAGTAAAAATGAAGATAATAACACTGCAATAGATGAAAATATATAAATCCATCCATATCCATTAGATCTGTATGAATTTAATTCTACAATTCCTGTAATAAGAAGTGCTATAGATCCTAAGATATTAATGAATAATATAAACCCAGATATAATTGATAATCTGTTTTCGTATTTAAACTGTCCATCTTCTGATGGGATGTTGTTAGGTGATACATTGTTTTCCATACTTACATGTTTTTTTCTAGTGTTAACTGCTATTACAAATGCAGTTACAAAAATTATTAATATTATAATTAATTCCATTGTTTAGTTATTTATTTTCTATTCCTGTTCAATTTTTCTTCCATACAATTCCACTTGAAATATGAATATCATGCTCCAATTTCCAATGAAACTACTATCCTTTTTAGCCGCATTAAATATTTTGGTGGCACTATCTACAATTCGAGTCACTTTTTGTGCTTTATCTAACAAAAAATATCTTTCTTGTCCACTTCTTACATATATATATCCAAATTCACTAGAACTATACATGCCCATATTATTTTTCCCTTCCATTGTAAATGAAGTTAAATAAATAGAATCATCGGAACGTATAACTTCGTAATCACTAAGCTTAATAGAACCTGGGTCAATTGCCGTATCTTCAATTATTTTATCCAAATGTTGCTCCGCTTCTTTTTCAAATGATTTACCACATGATAAAAAAAATAGAACTGACATCCACAATAACCACTTCATAATTTAATAGATTTATAATTCTGCAACAAAAATATAAATAATAAACTCCAAGCATACTCAATCTAAGTTATATTTATGTAATATTAACTACTAATCATTGATATGTAAATTTATATTTTTATATTTGCGGTGACAAAATGGATAAACAATGTTAATGAATGTAATGATTGTCGAGATTATTTTGTTCTTTTGTAAGAAAATAAAAGAAGGAGGCAATATGAATTCTATTCAAAAATATAGAGGATTAGCTATTGCTGATTATTTCGTAAAAAAGTGTATAGAGCAAAATATACCCGTGACAAATATGTCTATTCTGAAGATGATTTATTTTGCTCATGGATTTTCTTATGCTTTGAGACATAAACCTTTAATTAAAGATCCATTTTTAGCATGGCCATGGGGGCCAGTGGAAAAACATACGTATGATTGTTTTAAAAAGTATGCAGCAAATCCTATAACATCCATTTCGGGGGAAACTAATGATGAACTTATAAAGATAGAAAAAGATAAAGAACTATGTATTTTTTTAGACAAATTTATTCCATTGGCAAAAGCTAGTCCTTTTGTTTTAAGTGATAAATCCCATGTTTCAGGAGGGCCTTGGGATGTAACACCTGCATTTAAAGAAATTGACGAAAAAATTATACAGGTATATTTTAGTGCTAAGTATGGAAATGAATAAGCATTCTATAGACAATTTTGTAAATGAAGTCACAGGTAGCACATCTGATGGGATATCAGAAGAATGTAATATTCATAGTGCGAAATTTCTTTCTAAAAATGAGCAAGTTGCCATTCAATTAGAAAATAAGAATAAAAATACTGATATATATCTAAAAATAGCATACGGGATTGGTATTATTATTATTCTCATTATATGGGAATCATTTGTAATATTTTTTTTCGGTGAAACAATTAAATCCATGTGATAAGTGTGTATACAAGATATCTGATCCAGTATTTATTACATTATTAACTACTGCTACAACAAATATATTAGCACTACCTACTATTATATTAAGGTATTTATTCCCTAGAAAAAAACAATAATTTTATTTTTTATATTATAGAATTAACACATTATGTCAAGTTGTATTTTTATTGAATCAATTTTCTGATTATTAGGAAAAAGACACAGAATATCTAGTAGAAATAATACACACTTCATCAATAATTAAGCGGAAAATGGTTTTAAAAAAAAGGGAGCATAACCACACTCCCTTTTTTGTTATTTCGGTTTTTCTAGTTATCTTAGCAACTTGAAATATGGAACAAGTATAACCATTTGTTATAACTATTTGTAATGGTGTCAATTTGTTCCTTAATACCTTTTGCAAATAGTTTATCTTAAAAATAAATGAAATGTCGACACATGGTAGTCTTTCGGAAGTGGAACTATTTAATCTTTTGTATAAAAGTTCGTTCAATAAGGTTTGCAACTTTGCATGCTTTTATGTGCGCAATAAGCAAGTTTCTGAAGACATCACTATGGACGCTTCCTGCAATTGCTCGAAACTATGAAGGTGGAATCAGTTGATAACCCCATGGCTCTCCTTATCACCATCGTGAAACATAAATCGCTGGATTATCTCAAAACACAAGTACGACGAGAAAATACCAAGGATGATCTTATACAATGGAAACAGCACGAACTGGCTATCCGAATCTCAAACTTGGAAGGCTGTAACCCCAGCTATATTTTCTCACAGGAAATCAAATCTATCATGATGAAAACTCTTAACCAATTACCGAAACAAACCCAAAAGGTATTCATCATGAGTCGCTTTGAAAATAAATCGGGAAAGGAAATTGCCCAAATGCTAGGTATTTCGGTCAAAGGGGTAGATTATCACATGAACAAGGCCCTTAAAGAACTTCGTATTGCTCTCAAAGACTACCTTCCTATCTTAATCTGGCTCTGTTTGACGGATCTTATCAATAAAGGATAAATTTGTTAATATAGGTTATTTTTTTAGATCGACACTATAGAATCCCTTCTTTCAGTCGCCATTATTATAAACAATAAAAAATTATGGACGACGAATTATTAATGGCTTATTTCAAAGGAGAGGTTTCGGATGAAGAAGCTCAGCGAATTACCGAATGGATAGAAGCGAAGATAGAACACCAGCGTTACTACCAACAGCTTTGTCGTCTGTTTGAAATGAGTTATTGGATTGAAGACATACCCGAACAGACAGAGGTTGCTTTCCCAAAAAAAACTAAAATCCTCCCGTGGAAACATTATGTTATATCTTTCATGAAAGTAGCAGCTATCTTTGTGCTGGGCTTTGCCTTGCACTTTTTTTTGAACTGGCAGAAAACAACTCACCACGAACTACAACATCAAATTCATGTACCAACCGGCCAGCATGTAGAAATAATGCTGGCCGATGGATCCAAGGTATGGCTGAACTCCGGCAGCACTCTGACCTTCCCCTCGAAATTTAACGGAAAAAACGCTTGGTAGAACTTGACGGCGAAGGATTCTTTGAAGTAAAATCAGACAAGGAACATCCCTTTATCGTTTCTACTTCTAAATATCAAGTAAAAGCAGTAGGTACTTCCTTTAACATATATGACTATCAGGATTCTCCTCAATTTGAAGCGGCTCTATTGAACGGTAAAGTGGAAGTCACTACCAATGCAAAAAAATCATCGGTTGTAATTCTTACCCCCAACCAGCGTGCAGCGCTATGCCAAGGGGTATTGGAGGTTAAACCGATTAAAAATGCTAATAATTATCTGTGGCGCAAAGGAATACTCTATTTCAACGAACCTCTATTGGAAGTGTTTGACAAACTGCAAGAATACTATGATATTGAATTCCAAATCAGAAATACTTCTTTAACTAGAGAATCACCCTACTGTACCGGTAAGTTCCGTGCCAAAGATGGACTGGAACACATCATACGAGTACTGAAAGAAACCAATCACTTTGACTATCAAATTGATTACGAAAGTAAAAAAATTATCATCTTATAAATTGTGTAACTTATAAATTATAAAATGCCTATGTAAAACAACTTATTGTAGCGTAATGTAGGGCAGTTCTGGAAATAATACCGCCCGTGGCTTGAAGTCATCTGATCTTAAATAAAATACTAATGATTAAATTAAAGTAAATTATGGATTTTAATTCCTACAAAAAAGTTATTTCAAACTGTAACCATATCGTTAAGGTTGGTATGGTTTCGGCTTATACTCTTTTTTTAGGCGCAAACACTGCCCTAGCGAGTGTAACCGAGTACATGGATCAAAAAGTATCCCTTAAGACACAGAATTGTACCATTGAATCTGTGATTCAACAAATTGAAAAACAAACAGATTATTTGTTTGTATATGACAAAAACGATGTGGACGTAAAACGCACCGTATATGTAAATGGGAGCAATACCGATGTAATAGAACTGTTGAAAGGTATCTTTGCCAACACTGATATTGACTGCAAGGTATTAGGTAACAATATAACTCTCTCTAAAATTTCTAACGTAGCGACTAGAATTGCTCAACAAACAAGACAAGAAAAGAAAACAGCTAAAGGTAATGTTATCGATTCGACCGGTGAACCAGTAATCGGTGCTTCAGTAGTAGAGCAAGGTACTACCAACGGTACAGTGACCGACATCAACGGTAACTTTACACTGAATTTGAGCACTCCAAATGCCAAAATAGAAATTTCTTTCATCGGCTACAAAACTCAGGTACTGGCTGCCCAATCTGGCAAGCTGATGGCTGTGAAGCTGGTGGACGATACTGAATTACTGGACGAAGTTGTTGTAGTAGGTTACGGTTCGCAGAAGAAAGTGAACATGACCGGTGCTGTTGCTACTATTGATTCTAAAACATTGGCTTCTAGGCCGATTTCCAATATATCTCAGGGCTTGCAAGGTTTAGCACCGGGTGTAACTGTAACTAATGCTGGTGGTCAGCCAGGTCAGGATACCGGTAAAATTTTAATCCGTGGTTTGGGTTCATTCAATGCTTCTTCTCCAATGGTTTTGATTGATGGTGTAGAAGGTGATATGAACGTGGTTGACCCGAATGATATCGAAAGCATCTCTGTATTGAAGGATGCTTCTTCAGCTGCCATTTACGGTTCTAAAGCTGCTAATGGTGTAATCTTGATTACTACTAAGCGCGGACAGAGCGGTAAGCCCAATTTGACTTACAGTGCTTTGTTCGGATGGTCAAAACCTGCCGATTTGATGGACCGTACCACCTCTGCTGAATTAGCAGAATTGACTAATGAAGCTGAATACTGGGATGCTATCTCTCAAGGCGCTTCTCCTGAACAAGCTGAAAAGAGAAAACCCTACACTCAGGAAGACATCCGCAAATATGCTGAGGGTTCTGATCCATACGGTCACCCCAATACTGACTGGTACGACTTGTTTTATACCGGCTCTGGTTTCATGAACCGCCATAACATAGGTATGAGCGGTGGTTCTGAATGGGCGAAGTATAGAGCGTCTTTGGGTTATGTAAAACAAGAAGGTATCGTTGAAAACGCTTCTAACAGACAGTTCAATGTTCGTACCAACTTAGATCTGAAGTTAACTGAACGCTTGAAATCAAGAATCAATCTGGACTTTGCCAATACATTGATGAAAGAACCGACTGACCCGATTTCTTGGTCAAATGGTGATGCTTATCAAGTATTCAGACAAGTAAATCGCATCTCTCCGATGGTTCCTTATAAAAATGAAGATGGTACTTATGGTGCCATTGCTGATGGTAACCCCATTGCATTCCAAGACTTGGGCTCTACTGGTGATACAGACAAAGACTACTTGAATGCTTTCGCTGAATTTTCATACGATATATGGGATGGTTTGAAAATTACCGCCAACGGTTCTTACAACATAGTGAATAGGAGTTACAAGCTATATAGAAAAGATTTGCAATATAATGCAAACAAATACGATGGTCCAATCCGCCTGACTAAGAGCCACACTAAGGAAATCCGCAGACAAGGTGATATCTTGTTGAACTACGACAAGACCTTTGCCCAAAAGCACACCGTAAACGCTTTGGCTGGTTTCCACACAGAACTCTATTCTTATGAATATGATGATGCTTACAGACAAGATTTTCCATCATCAGACGTAACTGATATGAATGGTGGTTCAGTAGTAGGTATGAGAAATTCTGGTTATACTCGTGAACTAGCAATGAATTCTGTATTCAGTCGCTTAAAATACAACTATAGGGACAAATATTTGTTCGAAGCTAACGTGAGAGGTGACGGTTCTTCCCGTTTTGCAGAAGGCAACCGTTGGGGGTGGTTCCCTTCATTCTCAGGTGCTTGGCGCATAACTAACGAAGACTTTGTATTAGGTACTGCTTTCAATGAAGTAGTAACCGACATGAAAGTAAGAGGTTCTTGGGGAATGCTCGGTAACCAACAAATAGGTAACGACTACTATCCGTACATCAATACATATGCCACCAATGCGAAATATCCATTCGATAACAAGGTAAGCGGTGGCGCTGTACAAACTGAAAATAAAATCCAGGATATTTCTTGGGAAAAGACTACTACTTGGGGTGCAGCTGTAGACATGACTTTATTCAACGAACTGCAGGTTACTTTGGAATACTACAACAGAAAGACAACTGGTATCTTGATGCAGGTAAATGTACCGAATACTTATGGGTATCCTGGTTACTGGGACAATGTGGGCGCTATGAGAAACCAAGGACTTGAGGTTTCTTTGGCTTGGCATAAAACATTGGGTGAAGTTCAACTGAACTTTGCTGGTAACTTTACTTACAACAAAAATGAAATTTTGTCACTGGGTAATGTAGACGTTCAGAAAGACAGCCGTACTATTCGCATGGTAGGTAAGGAATTTAATGCTTTCTATGGTTACAAATCAGACGGTATCTTTCAAAGCAAGGAAGAAATAGCAAATGCTCCGAAATACACAATGATCAGCAACGACCGTTTAATTCCTGGTGATATCAAATTGGTTGACATAAATGAAGATGGTGAAATTAACCCTGACGATAAGGTAATCCTGAGTTCAGAAAACCCGAAATATACTTTCGCATTCAATCTGGGTGCTAGGTGGAAAATGTTTGATCTCAACTTGTTCTTTCAAGGTGCCGCTGGCGTATCACGCTACTTCACTGATGAATTCTATGGTGAATTTAACGGTGACTCTGGTCACCCTTCAAATCACTGGTTAGGCCGCTGGACCCCAGAAAAGCCAACCAACAAATGGCCTAGAGCTTCTAAATTCAGAACATATAACTTACCGGAAACTACTTGCTCAGACTTCTGGTTGGTAAATACCAATTACTTGCGTCTGAAAGATATTCAAGTTGGTTTCAATGTTCCTAAAGAATGGCTGCAAGCTGTACGTCTAGGATCTGCTAGAATTTACTATAGCGGTACTAACCTGCTGACATTCAGTAAAACTCCTCAGGGTATCGACCTGAAGCTCCGGCTGGATGGGGTGCATATTATCCGCACGTGAAGACTCACTCTATTGGTATTAATATTACATTATAATTTAGCAATTATGAAAAATATATATTTGTCACTTATTTCAGGTTTCTTATTTACAGCTTGTTCACTGGATAGAGTGCCGTACGATGCCTTATCTACCGCTACTTTCCCAAAAACAGAAGCAGATGTAGAAATGTTAGCTGTTGGTTGTTATGATCTATGCCAACCAAGATTATACTATATACAATGACGTGTTTAGTGATAACGGTTATTGTGCCATCAATACTAATTGGGCTGTTTTTGCCAATGGTACAGCTACTCATGCTGTTCCAGGCATCAACTGGTATGATTACACCCTGATTACTCGTTGTAACAACTTCTTGCATCAGGTTACTACCAAAGAAATTCATTTCAATGATCCCAAACGTTTGGAAGTCTTGAAAAACGAAGTTCGCTTTCTACGTGCTTGGCGTTACTACATGATGGTAACTGCATATGGTGACATCCCTTTGATAACAGAAGTAGTTCCTTCTTTGGAAGATGCCAAACTGCCAGCTACTCCAGAAGCTGATGTAGTGAAATTCATCCTTGATGAACTGAATGATATCACTAAAGACGGAGCATTGGATGTAAGTCCGAAACAGAAAGGAAGAATTACACGCGGTGCTGCTTTGGCCTTGAAGGTAAGATTGTGTCTGTTCTACAAGAAATATGATGAAGTGATTGACGCTGCCAATGAAATCAAGAGCTTGGGTGTGTATAATCTGTACCAAGAAGGTGAAGTTCCTTATTCTGAATTGTTCAAAGAAGCCAATGAAGACAACTGCGAAATCATTCTGGCTGTAAAGAAAGTAATGAACGACTACAAAAACCAAACCATTATTGAATTTTGTAACGTGATTGACGGTGGTTGGTCGGCATTCGTACCCATTCAATCTCTAATTGATGCATATGAAATGAAAGATGGTCTGACAATCGAAGAAGCTCAGGCTATAGGTAAGTATAATCCAGAACATCCTTACAAAGATAGAGATCCCCGTTTCTATGCTACAATCCTTTACTCGGGTGCTGATTGGATGGATAACAAGGGTAGAAAGAGAATCTATAATACGCTGGACAGAAACATTAACGGTGAACCTAACAAAGATCATCGTCTTGATTCTAGAAATGCTTCTCAAACTAGCTATTCTGTCTGTAAATACATGAAACCACTGACTCAATATTCAGATATAAACAATACTGGTCTGGATATGATTGTGTTCCGTTATGCTGAAATCTTACTCTCAAAGGCTGAAGCTATGATTGAAAAAAATACAGACCTTTCAGATGCTACTGACTTGATTGACCTAATCAGAGAAAGAGCTGGCATGCCAAAAGTAGACAGAGCAAAATATAATACACAAGCTAAACTGAGAGAATTGCTCAGAAGAGAACGCCGCGTAGAATTTGCTTTCGAAGGCTTAAGAAGAGATGATATCATCCGTTGGGACATTGCCAAAGACGTACTGAATGGTCCAATCTATGCTTCTAACCAAGGTACCGTAGATATGGACCCAAGCATTCCACAAGAAGAGCGTGCTACAATTTTCCAAGGTGAAAAGAACCAGGTGGTACTCGAAATCCGTAAATTCAGGAACCGTTACATGCCGATTCCACAAGCTGAATTGGATAAGAACCCGAACTTGAAACAAACTAACTTTAAAATATAATCTTATTAAGTAGTTCTAATATTTGTTGGGTCCCTATGTTATGATGGATGCTTGGTGTCGTCATCGAGGATAGGGACTTACTTTTTAATTGTATACCATGAGAAAAAGATTAATTTTAATTGCAGCCTTACCCCTCAGCATAAGCTTGAAACCACTTGCCGCTCAGAATGAAAAGATTTTTATCATCGATAAACAGACAGTCTATCAAGAAATAGACAACTTCAGCGCCTCAGACGCTTGCGCTGCGCTTTCATTGGTAAAAACTGGCCTCAAGAGAAAAAAGAAAAAATTGCCGACTTACTATTCAAACGTGAATTTGAACGAAAAAGGTAACCCCATCGGTATGGCCTTGACTAACTGGCGCGTAAACATCGGAGCCGGAAGCTATGAAAACCGTGAAGCAAAGGAGGTGGATAACTCTTGGAACCGTACCGAATGTTTCCTCTCACCCGATGGTAAGTATGACTTACCAAGCAGGCAGGACAACAATGGTTCATGAAAGCGGCCCGTGAACGAGGCATGAATAACTTCCTGTTTTTCACGAACTCAGCTCCCTACTTTATGACTCGTAGCGCTTCTACTGTTTCTGCTGACCAGGATTGCATCAATCTGCAAAATGATAAATTCGATGACTTTGCCCGTTTCTTGGTGAAGAGCGCTCAACATTTCCGTGAACAAGGCTTTCACGTAAATTACATCAGCCCGAACAATGAGCCAAACGGACAATGGATACCAATTCCTTCCAAGAAGGCAGCTTTGCCACTAAAGCTGACCTTTACCGCATGGTAGAAGAATTGGATAAAGCAATCAGCGAAGCTCAAATCGACACAAAAATTCTAATTCCAGAAGTAGGTGACATGAAATATCTATTTGAAATTGATTCGATAACTAAAACTCCAGATGATATCATCCACTCTATGTTCTACAAAGACGGACAATACAGCGTGCTGAAGTTCAAAAATCTTTTTAACTGTGTAGCAGCACACGACTATTGGTCAGCCTATCCCGCTACTTTGTTGGTGGATATACGTAATCGAATTCACAAAGAACTCTCAGCCAACAGTCACAATACCAAATTTTGGGCATCAGAATACTGCATTCTGGAAAAGAATGAAGAAATTACTATGCCAGCCTCTCCGAAACGAAGCATTAACCTAGGCTTGTATGTAGCCCGCATCATTCATAATGATCTAACTTTGGCCAATGCTTCGGCCTGGCAATGGTGGACTGCTGTATCATTAGGCGAGGATGTGCCAATTCAGCTATTGCCGCTTGAAGGTTCAAACGGGTTGTCGTTACAATATGACGGTGAAATTTCTACCACCAAAATGCTGTGGACTACTGCCAACTACAGTTTCTTTGTGCGTCCGGGCATGAGACGTATCTCCGTAAAACCGACCTATAAGGTAAGTGATTTGGAAGCTGCTACTTCACTGATGATTTCATCGTATACTGATGGGAAAGAAGTGGTGACCGTAGTAATTAACTATTTAGAGGATAATCAGGTGATTACCCTAAACTGTGACTATGCCCAAAAAGGAAAAGTTTATCTGACTACAATCGACAAGAATCTGCAATACATGGGTGAACAACCGCTGAAAAAACTGCAGTTGCCAGCACGTTCGGTAGCTACCATTGTAGTAGAAGACAATTAATTAAACCCGTTGGTGGAATTAACTTAATATATATTTAACTCTACCAACGGGTATCTTAAATAAAATAGAATAACCTGTTGGTTGAATTGAATTAGCGAATATTTTATCTTCCCGATAGAATAATTGTTAATATATTACATGAATGTCATTGTGGTGATTTTACCTGTCATTCGGGTAAAAAGCCGTATGACTGCTTTGCATAGTTGCGTATCGTTATGAGATTGTCATTGAGTTGAGAGAATATAGTTTCAATACATTTTCTGAAGCGTTTATAAGTTCGAGAGAGTGTTCGCCTATTTTTCTAATTCATCCGGTATGGAACTTACAGCGTAATATTTGCTATATCGAAGAGGGTTTATTGCATATGTACACTGAGGTATTCCTTATTTCTAAACATCATGCAGCCATGAAATTCTCATTGCACATCTTTGAAATAATGAAAGTTGTAGATGCTTGCCGCTACCATATCGTAAGAATGAATCATACCTTGCATTTCGCAGACAGCATGGAGTTTATAATCATAATAATGCACTCCCTGCGAAGCATAATAAGCCTAGTTAGATATAGCGTCCGGATTGTCCCGCTTCATGACGTATCGTTTGATGCTTGCGTTCAAGCAAACCTTTACCGGTTTGGAATCAATACGGCCCCGTCAATCGCAATTACCACAATCTTTGTGGATTTCTTTGGCAAGGAGAGTTGTCAGTTTGCGCCGGGCGTTGAACTGATGTCAGCTATCAGGCTTGGCTAATCGTTTTTGTACTCACTATGAGAGATGAAACAAGAAATTTTCACTGTCGAATCCGAAAGCTTCTCTCGTTATGCTGAGAGCGACAACTTTCAGGTCGGAGAACTTTAGAATAATGCTACATCTGGGTATATTTCCAAGTTCGTTTAGGGACATTTATAAATGTCATAAAAAAGTAAGATGGCATATGCAGAGGATTTCCTACTGTCATCTCATATGTCATTTTTATTGTATGTTTTTTCTTTAACCTCAAATCTTATCCGTTTGGGTATGCTGTGTTCCGAAAGAAGCCTGGCAACTTCCTCTAATAGAGTCTTTATAATCCCGCTATGCGGCTTTCTTTTGTCTGTTTTTGATTTATAACTGATCCCACCTTTCTCAACTTCTCGTCCTTTGCCCCTTTCCCTTGCGTACGAAAGAAGTGGATATCCTATCTTTTGTGCAGAACTTCCTGTTGGCATTATTAGTATATGGAATTGGTAGCCACGCATCTTACCCTAACACTCATAAGCTTCTGCTGTATATGGACAACATAAAGGGAGATAATAAGTATACAGTAGACGAAAGGCCTTTTCTTTGTTTTCTGCAAAGAGAGCTAGTATCCTTTCGTCTACTTCATTATATCTATTGTATTTTCTTGCATTATTGTTCATGGATGCCTTTTGCGGCACAAAATTA
>ENA-OQCK01000736-OQCK01000736.1-human-gut-metagenome-genome-assembly--contig:-NODE-736-length-15521-cov-1.931012_pt1 | contig 15521 bp, 20 predicted proteins | sample MGYA00242498_ERZ504578 | MGnify/ENA primary metagenome ERZ504578 (study PRJEB26092, sample SAMD00036229) | human gut metagenome | host: Homo sapiens | study: EMG produced TPA metagenomics assembly of... | reverse complement strand
TCCATGATCGAACACGGCGTTCACATCGCCGGGGAAGACCGACTGGTACTGATCGTTCACGCAACCGCCGGATTCGCCCACCAGAGGAACGTCTGCGGAACAGGGTTGGATTATATACTTTTCCCTGTATTTCCAGAACAGCCCGGCCCGGATGTAATGTGAACCCGGCCATCCCTTTCTGGTGGAACATACGTTCCCTTTCGTTAACCCAAACAACCACACTACCGTCCGACTTTTTCTCGATCGAGTAATCCACTGGAAGAAACGTGCTCGGACGGTGGTGTTGCGGCCAGTTGAACTCGATACCGCCGGAGATCCAAGGGCCAGTCAGTCCGACCAGGGCCGGCTTGATCACATGATTGTAATAAATGAAATGACGTTGCTTGACCTTGTCGTACGCCATCTGTACCCGTCCGCCCAATTCTGGCAGGATCATCACCTTTATATATTCATTTCCAGATACACGGCATGATAGGACTTATCCTCACAAGTATCTTCGATCTTTTCAATTACAGGATACGGATATACGACCCCGCTACTTCCCTGATACACACGTTTTTCCAGGAACATCGGATTCTTCTCCGGTTTACCAATGCCATAGGTAGGGAGAAGGATATCTTCCTCCCAAACTTTTACAATCTCTGCCATATTCTCAAATTATTTCGTTAATTCTTTTTCCAGTTCTTCCAGTGTCTTACCTTTGGTTTCCGGGAGCTTGGCCCGTATGAAAAGGAAGCCGGCCAAACAGATCCCGCCATATAGCCAGAATGTTCCCGAAGCGCCGACCGCCTCATTCAGGATCGGGAAGGTATAAGTGAGCAGGAAACAAGCCACCCAAAGAAAGAAGGTAGAGAGCGCCATTGCCATCCCGCGTATGCGAACGGGAAAAATTTCAGAAAGCACCACCCAGACCACCGGAGCCAGGGACATCGCATAGCAGGCAATCGCCAAAACGACCAAGAGCAACATCGGCCAGCCGTTTACCCCTAAAAAATAGCAAGTCCCTAAAATAAAGTAGATCATCGCCAGCCTACCGAACCGACAAACATCAGTGTGCGCCGCCCCCATTTATCCACCGTATAAATGGCGACAAACGTAAAGATCACGTTCGTCACACCCGTCACCACGATATTCATCAGGACATCGGACACGGCATAGCCGGCAGCCGAAAAGATTTCCTGCGCATAATTGAAGATCACATTAATCCCGCACCACTGCTGGAAAACAGCCAGTACGATCCCGATTACCAGTACATTCCTCACACCGGGTTGCAACAGAGCACCCCAATTGGCCTTTTCTTGCTTATCTCCGTTCAACTGTCCCAATTCAGAGAGCGTCTGTCCGGCATACTCCGCACCACTGATACGCATGAGGATCTTACCAGCCTCGCCAGACCGTCCGGCCGTAGCCAGCCAACGAGGACTCTCTGGAATCACAAAGGAAAGGACAAAAACAATCCCGCCGGAACCAGCTCAGCCCAAAACATCCAACGCCAAGCCCATTCGATACTTTCCGCACTCAGCGTCTCGCTGCCGGCCGTAAAATATTCGCCGATCTGCCAGTTCGCCAATTGGGCCATCAGAATGCCTAACACGATCGTCAACTGGTTGAGCGAAACAAACTTGCCGCGGACGGATGCGGGAGAAACTTCCGCAATATAAACCGGAGAGACGTTCGATGCAATACCGATCCCGAATCCTCCGACAATACGGTAGACGACAAACCAGAAAAAACAGTCCACCGCCCCGGTCCCAATGGCCGAAGCGACAAAAAGGAAAGAGGCCGCGATCAACATTTTCTTACGTCCGTAGCGATCACTCCAGGCACCCGAAAACAAAGCTCCCATCAAGCAACCGATCAGAGCGCTGCTCATTGCCCAACCTCGGAGTGCCGCCGAACTTTCCAGATTGAAAAAGGTTCATAGAAAATCTTGGCTCCCCCGATTACGACCCAATCGTAACCAAAAGCAATCCACCCATTGCCGAGACGAGCAGATCAGTAATAAATAGGTTGTCGTTTGTTTCATGATAATTAGTTGTTAAGTTATTTGCGGTAATGATGATTTATGGGTGCGTAATAAAATAATGGTGTCTCGTAGGGGCGGGGTTCTACTCCGCCCAATGAAAATAACGTCCGCCTTGCCGGATCCAAAGGGCAGAGCAGAGCCCTGCCCTACGGGAAGATAATCATTTTGTATCACCATGTCATCCTTGTTCCATACCCGTAAATCTTCATTTACCTGCTAATATTGAATGATTAAGATACGAATACAAAATAAATGCCTTTTGCAGGAAGAATAAATAGATAAAAAATCGAAGGAGATGGACAATCTTCCGATTTTAATAGTAAGTTTGTACCACACTTAAGTCAGTTAGCCATGATCAAAAGAAAAGACGGTTTCAGCGGAGAACGGGTGCTTGTCCTTCCACAGCCCATCATCCGTGAGATGGAAGAAGACCCTATTTCCTCCATTTTACACATTACCGATATCGGATATTATCCGAAGGCCTGGCATCATTTCCGGGAACGGCAGGAGCCGATCACGCAATTCGTCTTTATCTATTGTATAGAGGGATCCGGCTGGTACCGGACGGAAGGCGAGGAATTCCAGGTGACCGCCAACCAATATTTCATCCTGCCGGCAGGAAAACCGCACGCTTACGGGGCCAACGAGGAGGACCCGTGGACAATCTACTGGATTCATTTTAAAGGAAAGCTGGCTTCCCATTTCGCCAGGCAGTGCACACGTCCGGTAGAGATCAAACCGGGGATGCACTCCCGCATCAGTAACCGGATCGATATGTTCGAAGAAATACTCCGGACACTGGAAATGGGCTACAGCCATGAAAACCTACTCTATGCCTGCTCCATCTTCTACCACTACCTTGGGACATTGCGCTATTTGCAACAATATCGGGATGCTGCCCGTCACGAAACGGAAAAGAACGATATCGTAACGGCTGCCATCCATTTCATGAAGGAGAACATCGAGAAAAAGCTGACGTTGCAGGAAATCGCCGCCCATACGGGCTATTCCTCCTCCCACTTCTCCGTCCTGTTCAGCCAGCGGACAGGTTACGCACCACTGACCTACTTCAACCAGTTAAAGATACAGCAGGCCTGCCAGCTCTTAGACTTTACGGACATGAAGGTGAACCAGGTCTGCTATAAGATCGGCATCGAAGACACTTACTACTTCTCCCGCCTCTTCAGCAAGATCATGGGAATGCCGCCACGCGAGTACAAGAAGATGAAGAAAGGATGATTACCAATAATACGCATCCATAATCTCCTGCATCCGGGGATTTGCCGCATCGGTATCGCCAATCTCTCGGCGGAGTTTCAAGAGTTCGCGTTTCATCTTCTCGATTTCACCAGCATAGGTTGGGGAACCGTAAAGATTATGGTTTTCATGCGGGTCGGCGAGCAGATCATAGAATTCCCAAGACGGAGTGACCGGTGCCTTATCCGATCCCGTTGCATTCAGCGGGTCGCCGTAGAGGAACATCAGTTTATAACGATGGCCCCGAATTCCCATATGAGCCGGACGTATTTTGTGATGCGTCCAGTAGCGGTAGTACATGGATTGCCGCCAGTCGCGAGGAGTCTCGCCTTTCAGGTTGTCACGGAGCTGCGCCTTCGCTGCACGCCGGAGCATTCACTCCGGCATAGTCGGCTAACGTGGCGGCAAAATCAGTGTTGAGGATAATGTCAGAATTGCGTGTCCCGGCAGGATCTCCTTCGGGTAACGGATGACAAAAGGCATCCGGAGTGGTTCCTCGAACATCATACGCTTATCGAAAAAGCCGTGCTCACCAAGGAAATAGCCTTGGTCGGAAACATAGACCACGATCGTATTCTTCGACAGCCTTCCTCATCGAGGAAACGCAGCAGACGGCCGATATTGTCATCGATGGCCGCTCCACAACGCAGGTAGTCGCGAATCAACTTCTGATAGATTTTCCGGCGTGCATCCTCCTTGTTCATTCCTTCTATGGAGAAAGGCAGTTCCGGATACTTGCACCACCACGAATCCGGGTCTTTCGACGCAATCCCCCAACGGCGTGCCATGTCCTCCAACGGCTGTCCGGGAAATGTACGCCCGGACTCTTCCGGCCCGAACTCCATCATATTTGCCGGTTCGGGAAATGTAACCCCGTCGTAGAGATGTTTCAGCCGTTCAGGAAAATCCCACGGTTCATGTGTCGCCTTGAAATGGCAACACATCATGAAAGGCTGGTTCTTATCGCGCGAACGGATCCACTGAATCGTCTTGTCGGTCACCAAGTCGGTCGAGAAACCCTTCTCCATCTTGCCACTTTTCCCTTTATCATCGTCTACCCATCCTTCCGCGGTCTTGAAAAGTGGGTCCCAAATATTCTCCCTGGTCCATGGAAAACCGAAAAGGTGTCGAACCCCGACGGCTGCGTCTTGAGATGCCATTTGCCGAAAAGGCAGTCTGATTACCCTCCCTCCTGCATGCGTTTCGCAATATTGTCCAAAGCCGGATCGAGTCTGTCTTCAAGCGTATAGACCCCATTATGATGGCTATAGGCGCCTGTCATGATCGCAGCACGGCTGGGTACGGAGATCGAGTTCGTACAAAAACAGTTGTCGAGCACGCATCCTTCGGCTGCCAGGCGGCGGATATTCTCGTTTTTCACATAATCGCGCAGGATTCCGCCATATATCCCCCACGCCTGCGAGCTATGGTCGTCGGAAAGTATAAAGAGGATGTTCGGACGTTCGCCAGTCGTTTCCGTTTTGCCGATAGCCAGCACCGGGGAGGCTGTCGCCAGGAGACCGGCACCAATGATAAGTTGATTTAATATTTTCATGGCATGTCTTTTGTTTTTCTTCTCTGCAAAAGTAACGAATTTACATTATGTACCAATGCGGAAATATGCCAATTTACCAATGGGAGAATGTTCGGACAAGGTAATAAAATATTCCGATAACAAATAAAAATCATAATAAAACAAACCATACGACAAGCAGCCCTCCAAATCCTCATTAGGAGGCGGAGGCAATGCAGAACAGCCGGGAAAACTATAAAAAAGACGCGGATCACGCAAGAGTGTGTCCTCCGCGTAACCCGCGTCTCCTTTTCATATCTGCGTCTTACTTCACCAGCTTCAATTCCTCTATCAACCGCGGGCATTTTCCCCACTTGTCGATCATATACAGCACATAGCGTATGTCAACACTGATCGTGCGCTGCAAATCCGGTTCGAAGGCGATATCACCACTCATGGCTTCCCAGTTACCATCGAAAGCGAGGCCGATCAAGCGAGCGTTCTTGTCGAATACCGGACTACCGGAGTTACCTCCTGTTATATCGTTGTTGGAAAGGAAGCAAAGCTGCAACTCTCCATCCTTATTGGCATATTGGCCAAAATCTTTGCTGCGGATCAGGTCGAGGATTTCAGGCTGAACCCAGAATTCGTCACTTTCGGGGTTTTCCTTTTCGAAGATCCCCTTCTCGGTCGTATAATAATCATACCAAGCAGCATCGTACGGACGGTAGCCGCCGATGGAACCGTAGCTCACACGCATCGTAAAGTTGGCGTCCGAAGAAAGTGCTTTTCCGGGTACATCTCTTTCAGCCGGCGAAATACAGGCGTTCGCCCTTGGCGATATCGTAATAAGAATCACCTGTGAGCTGTTGCAATTCGAAAAGGGAGATCAGGACGGACAAGCTCAACTCGGCAGCCGGTCCTTCTTCAGCTTCGTATATTTTTTTGGGTCCTTCAGCATGGAAGCGATATTGTCATAAGACAGGATAGATGTCTTCTTGAATACATCGGCGGCATACTTTTCATAATCGCCTTTATACTTTTTGTCCACCTTCTTGTAGATATCCGGAAGATTCTCTGCCGGAACCCGTTCCTTTACGATCTTCATCATAGCCGCCAGCACCTTCTGGTCGAGGCTTGCGTCATAATCCTTGAAGAAAGGCTTGATATTATCTTCGAGGAAAATATCGATCTCTTCAAGGGTAGAGCCTTTCACATCCACACTCTGGATCATACGGGCCAGCTTCACGATCTCGGCGCCGCTTAGGAACGCTTCGCCCAAGTAGGTGGAGATCTTCTTATATTCGCTGGAAGAAGTATATCCTTTTTCCAACAGGTTCAAGACGTCACCGTACACCTCTTTACGCTTTGCATCTTGTGCCACCCAGGCGGCAAAAGCAGCTTCTTCTTCGCGTTTGCGTTCGATCACTTTCAGGTTGGCAAGCCCCTTATTCATGCCAATCGAATTTTTCCAGTAATTGGAACTGCCAGCATATTTGGAGGCATATTTGATACGCACCTCGTCGCTCTTCAACATCGCGTCTTTCCAGATCGCCTGTTTGATGCCACGCACTTCGATACGAGGCTTATTGCTATCCTCGATACGCTGCTGCACACCCCATGAACAGAGATAACGGTCCGTGCTGCCGGGGAAACCGATCGTCATCGCGTAATCCTTGTCCTCATAACCTTGCAACGACACTTCGGCTACGTATTTAGGCTGATATGGCTTATTATCCTTGCTGTAGGCTGCCGGCTTGTTATCGGCACCTGCATATACGCGGAACACGGAGAAATCGCCCGTATGGCGCGGCCACATCCAGTTATCCGTATCCCCGCCGAATTTTCCGACCGAGCTGGGCGGAGCGAACACCATACGGACATCATTGAAAACATCGTAGACGATCAGGAAATACTTGTTATTATTATAGAAAGGTACGACATCGGCAGCCTGAAATTCCGTGTTTCCCACAGAATCGGCCATCGCCTGCCCGATCGAGTCGGCAGCAGCCAGACGCAGGTGCTCTTCCTTGATCGAAGCTATCTGTGAATTAATGCGATCGCTCACATCCACCGTCTCACGCAGGTAGCGGACCGTCAGGCCCGGAACCGGCAACTCTTCTTCCTTACTCTGGGAAACGAAACCGTCTTTCAGGTAATCGTGTTCCACACTGCTTAACTGCTGGATCGAACCGAAACCACAATGGTGGTTGGTGAAAATCAGCCCTTCATTAGAGACGGTGATACCGCTACATCCTCCTCCGAAGATCACCACGGCATTGGCAACACACGGGTCAGTTTCACTGTACAACTGTTCGTAAGACGGAGTAAATCCCAACTCCTTCATCCTCGCCAGGTTTTGTTTATTCAACTCTTTCAGTACCCACATGCCCTCATCAGCAAACACTTGGCCTGAAGCAACGAGAAGCAGTAACACTGCCCACAACTTCTTCATAAAATTCATTCTTTGTTCGTTATTCAATAATTAATTTGATTTTCTTTTGTTCTACACGCGCGGCAAGCCATTTCTTGATCTTTTCTTGTTCCGCCTCACGTACTTTTTCTTTACTTTTCAGATAGACTAACAGGACGGTATCGGGTTGAATGCTATCCATATCCATCAGATAGGTATGCGCACAAGAGACTTCCTTGATATAAGGGAAAAGAACTTCATTTCCGGCATCAGCTCGGACGTAAGATGATTATGACTGTGATATTTGTTCAGGTCGCGTTTCAACGAATCGATCTGGAGGGACTGTGCCCGGAGAACCTCTTCGCTATTCTTATACAAATCCTGCATCAGTAGGCTTTTCAACTCGTTAATGTCGGTGGCTTCCTGCCCGAACCTTGCTGTACGATAAGCCTACGTTTTTCAAGCCGTATTTCGGCATCTTGGCACGGGCGTTCGTTATCATCGTTTCCGGCACAGTCTCACCGATCAGGACCACTTTCACCTCTTTCTTGTCACTGGTGTCGATCACCGTCTTGCTCAATATCTGCGTGTTCGGGAAACTCAGTTCATCTGCGACGAACGTCCTCACCCGGTCATTGAAATAACTGGCCCGGATCAGGTTGTAGCTCAGGAAAAGACTCGGCACGATGGTAAAGAAAACGATCACCCCGACATATCTCGTCACGATCTTCTCGCGCTGTTTGTTTAAAAAGACCTTCTTCGGATATTTCAACAGGCGGACTACCACGTAGGTAGCCAGACTGATAAACACCGTATTGATAAAATAGAGATAGAAAGCACCGAAGAAATAATATAGGTTACCGCTCGCCAATCCGAATCCGGCCGTACAAAGCGGCGGCATCAAAGCCGTAGCGATCGCCACGCCGGGAATCACATTCCCCTTGCTCTTGGTCGAACTGGCAACAATCCCCGCCAGACCACCGAAAAACGCGATGAGCACGTCATAGACAGTAGGCTGCGTACGGGCCAGCAACTCACTCTGCGCCTCGCTGATCGGAGAGATCAGGAAAAAGAGCGTCGATGTGATGACACTAAATACCGTCGCCGTAGCAAAATTGCGGAAGGAACGCTTGATCAGGTCGAAATCAGAGATTCCCAGTCCCAGACCGAACCCCATGATAGGGCCATCAGCGGGGAAATCAACATCGCACCGATAATCACCGCCGTCGAGTTCGTATTCAAACCCAGCGAAGCAACAAAGGTTGCAAAGATCAGAACCCAGAGGTTCGTCCCCTTAAACTCTATACCTTTCTTGATAGACTCGATCGTTTCGAGTTCATCCTCTTTTTCTTGACGGACATCGAAATTACGGACAAAGAAGTCCCTAATTTGCTTGTGCAACAATCCTTTTCCATCCTATTAAAATCATGTTTGTATACGAACATCCCGTTAAACGACCTTTATAATGGCTAACACTCTCTCACAACCGTTTTAACACATCGCCTAAACTGCACAAAGATAGAAATAGTATCTCGAAATAAAAAATAAGAGCTGTGAACATAAAATAAGTGGAGCATATATCCTGATAATTATTGATTTTCACTTAACTTTGCAAATACACAATACAGAAACGACGACGAACACTCTCAATTAATCCCGGTAAACAAGATGAAACACTACATTCTCCTGATATACTTCCTCGCTTTTTCCCTCTCTACAGAGGCGAATACAGCAGTGAAGATTCGCTGTCGGGGGCCTTGTCATCTGCCTCCTCTCCTTTGCAAAAACTGGAAATCATGACTAATCTGATGGATATTTCCCGACAGGAAGAACAGGTGGAATATGCCAAGCAACTCTATAAACTCGCCCTTGAAGAAGACGAAGACTATTATAAGGAAGCGGCCCTGACCGAAATCTTGCGCTTTTATGTGAATACCGATGCCAAGGACAGCGCAAAGGTGTATCTCGCCGAAGCCGAAAGGGAACTGAAAGGGAAAGCACGCGATTTCCTCGTCACGTATATGAAAACGATCATGGATGTCCGTGTTGTCTATTACACCAAAGGCGAAGACCGGATGAAGCTGATTGAAAAATACAAACTCCGCCTCGAAACGGAAAAAGGCATGCCGGTTCTCGACAAAATAGCGAACTATTATCTCCTCGGTATGGCGAACAGCAACCGGGTCGATCCGAAAAACCAGAATGCTATCTATAAAGAGATATGTTATTACATGAACAACCTGATCAAGCTATCGGACAATATCCCGCTCCGCTATTCGTATCTGTTCCGCCTGAATACGCTCAACATACTGAGCCTTATGGAAGCGACTCCCGAAGATCGGGTGAAAGCCTCCCTCCTCTACCTGAACATGCAAAAGGAATATGCAGACACAAAAGAGATGAAGAAGCGTCCGTACACAAGCAAACGGCATCTTCTGAACGCCTACTCCACCTTGGCAACCGCAACAGAAACGGTCGGGAAAGATATGGCAACCTACTATTTCAACTACTTCATCGATTTGAACAGGAAATATCCCGAAGATGCCGCATTCTCCGCCGAATATGACCGCTTTTTCACTTCGCTCAACTATTACAAATCGATACGGGACTTCCAGAAAGCGGCAGATTACAACGATTCAGTCATCTATTATTTCCGCCACGGCGATTTCCAGTTCGACCTGACCGAAAACATCGTCCTGACACTAAAAGACAAAATCGACTGTCTCGACAGTCTGCACAGATATAAAGATGCCTACGAAGCCTACAAGGAATATACCGTACTCTTGGATTCCGCACGCACACGAAGCATGGAAAACAAGTCGAAGACTGGAGATCAAAAAACATGTAGACGAGCTGGTGGTCGAGAAGAAAGCGCTGGAAGTAGACCTGCAAAAAAGCCAGAGCCGGTTATATCTATTCCTTACATTGCTCATCCTTTCGATCTGCTTCGGAATCTTCATATTCTTCCGCTTAGGAAAGATCAAATCGCTGTACAAGGAGTTGCAGGAGTCGAACCGGCTGGTAGTCATCGCCAGTGAAAAGGCGCAGGAAAGCGAACGGATGAAGAACGCCTTTATCAAGAATATGTGCCACGAAGTGCGTACGCCGCTAAATGCGATTCAACGGCTTTGCCGAACTCATCACCGGCGACGGCGTAAGCGGAGGAAAAAAAGGAATTCAGCAAAATCATCTATACGAACTGCCATAACATCACCTCCATGATGAACGATGTCTGGTAATCGCCCAACTGGACAGCAGCAACGAAATCCTCCCGCTGGAACCGGTCCATATCGACCTGCTTTGCCACCACGAAATGAACCAGTTGAAAAAGTTGCAGCAGAAGCCGGATATCCATTACCAGATCGAAGGCGACAAGAGCAATGACCTGATCTATTCGGACCCGAATCATTTCGGCATTATCATCACCCATCTGCTGAACAACGCGAACAAGTTCACGGATCAGGGAAGCATCACACTTTCCTACCAGCTGAAGAAGAAGGAAAAATAATGTGCATCAGCGTTACCGACACAGGATGCGGAATTCCGGCAGACAAGAGCGAATGGATTTTTGAACGTTTCACCAAGAACGATGACTTCATCCCCCGGTTCGGGTCTCGGCCTCTACCTCTGCCGCCTCATCACCCAACGTCTCAACGGTTCCCTCAAACTGGACACCAGTTATACCGGAGGAGCCCGGTTCGTGCTACGGCTCCCGATTAATCCCTACAAATAGCCAACAGGTTCATATTTTGCCAGTTCCAATATTCTTAGATGCAAATCTTTTTCCGATATAAGGCAATTCGCTTAACGGAAGATCGCGTTTAATGATGATTGCCAAGAAAACCAGGAGCAAAACCGTACGATAGCCCAAACGGAGAATTTCCGAATCGATACGGGGCAACATCCCGACAGCGTAAAATAAAGCCGCCAATATGCTATAAATAACGGCCGACTTTATATCGTACCGGATCGGGAATTTCTTCTGCCCGATCACATAGGAAAGGATCATCATCAACAGATTGCTGGCAAATGAAGCCAAGCACATGCCATATACCCGTAAACCGGAGCCAACAATACAATCATCAACACGGTCACCACGCAACCGATCGTCGAGAAGTAGGCTCCCCACTGCGTCTGGTCGATCAGCTTATACCAGAACGACAGATTAAAATAGATTCCGAAGAACAATTCTCCCAACATCACAATCGGTACGACACGCAATCCGGGATAATACTTGACGTCTACAAAATATTTCAGGATATCCAGATAATACATCACACCTAAAAAGATAATCAGCGAAAAAATAATGAAATACTTCATTGCCTCCGAATATGCTTTCGTATTATCGTCATCCTTATTCCTGGCAAAAATAAAAGGCTCGTAGGCATACCGGAATGCTGGATAAACATCACCATCACCACCGCCACTTTGAAACAGGCCCCATAAATCCCCAACTGGTAGCCGCATAATCCTTATCTTCGAACAGGAAAGGGAACAGAATCTTATCCGCCGTCTGGTTGAAAATACCGGCAATCCCTAAAATCAGGATCGGGAACGAGTATTTCAACATCTGTTTCAGCAACACAAAACTGGCTTTCTCACGCAATCCGGGTATCATATCCGGCACCAAAAGCAAGAACGTCACCACCGAAGTAACCACATTGCTGGCAAAGATATACTCTACCTGATAGCCGGGCACATAAAACCAACTGATCAATCCCGGCGCATGTTCATACAGCCACGGACAAACGATCAGGAAGAAGATCACCAATACGATATTCAGGAAGATGTTCAACAGTTTGATCGCTGCAAAGCGAACCGCCTTCCCCTGATTACCTGAGGAAAGCAAACGGAACACAACAGAAAGCGTCCACCGCCACGATCCCCGCCATCATCCGATATACTCAGGGTCCGCACCATATCCTAAAAAGTTACTGATCGGAGCCAGCACACTGAACACCAACACCATAAACAGGACGGAAGTGAACGCCAGACTGAATAACGTCGTCGCATACACCGCATCGGGAGCTTGATCTCTTTCTTGTTCATAACCGGAAAAACCAGTCTCCATCCCATACGTCAAGATCACCATCAACAAGGCTGTCCAGGCATACAGATTCGTCACAATCCCGAAATCGCTTTCGGTAGCCAGTACACGCGTGTACATCGGCACCAGCATCCAGTTCAGGAACTTCCCGACAATGCTGCTGACGCCATAAATTGCGGTCTCTCCTGCGAGCCGCTTCATTCCTCCTGCCATAATTTAAAACAATTGACAATTAATGGTTTGACTAAAATAGTGAGCTTTGTATTCCGTCGGGGCGAAGCCGTCCCAGATGGGTATAAGCCAACTCCGTCACCTCGCGACCGCGGGGCGTACGTTTGATAAAACCCTCTTTAATAAGGAAAGGCTCATAAAACTTCTTCCAGCGTTCCGGGGTCTTCTCCCAGCGCAGTCGCGATAGTCGTCAGCCCTACCGGTCCACCATTAAACTTGTCGATGATAGTCGTCAGCAACTTATTATCGATCTGATCCAGACCGTACCGGTCGATGTTCAATGCCTCCAGTGCATAGCAGGAAATCGCCTTGTCGATCTCGCCTGACCCTTTCACCTGTGCAAAATCACGCACACGACGTAGCAATGCATTCGCTATACGGGGTGTACCACGACTACGGGAAGCGATCTCGCGTGCTGCACTCAGCTCGCATTTCACATTCAAGATATCGGCACTACGCAACACGATCTTCGTCAGCGTCTCCATCTCGTAATATTCGAGGTGCATATTGATCCGAAACGTGCCCTGAGCGGACTTGTCAGCAAACCACTGCGAGTCGTCGCTCCCACCAATGTAAACGGAGCCAGGTCGATCTGGATGGAACGGGCACTCGGCCCTTTATCGATCATGATATCGATCCGGTAATCTTCCATCGCCGAATACAGGTATTCCTCCACAATCGGCTCAACCGGTGGATCTCGTCGATAAAAAGGACATCATTCTTTTCCAGCGAAGTCAACACTCCCGCCAGATCGCCCGGTTTATCCAGTACCGGCCCTGAAGTCACCTTGAAGCCGACTCCCAATTCATTCGCTATAATATTGGATAATGTAGTCTTTCCCAATCCGGGAGGCCCATGCAACAGCACATGATCGAGTGCCTCCTTACGCATCCGGGCTGCCATCACGAAAATCTTCAGGTTCTCGACTACTTTGGCCTGTCCGCTGAAGTCATGAAACGAAAGCGGGCGAAGCGCATTCTCATACTCTCGCTCGCTCTCCGGAACACGTGCATCCCTTATATCAAATTCATCTTCCATATTCTTATTGCTTTGACAGGCAAAGATAATAAGAATTACCGGGTTCTGAACTTGTATCACCGGAATATCGGGACAAAGATAGAAACTTGCAGATCACGTGTCCGTCCCGATTTCATATAAGGACTCCTTTCATTACATTGCAAGTGCCATGTTTGTATGTCAGGGCAGATCGAAGTATTTGAAAGTATAAGCGGCTTTGACAACGACTGGAACGTCAAAGGCTGATTTGATTGTATTCCCAATCATAATATGATCCTTAAAATGGAGAGTAGGCTCAACACCCGCTCCGACCTTCAGTCCTCCTATCAGGTTATAATTCAGAACACCGTCCAAAGCAATGTAGTTTCTTGCAAACTTACTTTTGTAGCCTTTAACCGGTGCCACTTCATAGCCAACCGAAGTAATTTCTCCCCGCTTCTGCCCATATAATAAAGCAGCATCCACCGATAAACGGTGTTTCAATTCGAATTGAAACTGATATCCCACATGAAAAGAAGGTTTCATATCCGGTATATTAAACCAACGTTGCCTTTAGACATCGCCTCATCCTTATACCAATCCATCAAACACCACCTATTACCCCACTTCTAACTTTCCCATTTTGTGCGGAAACAGATAAACACACTAAACTCAACAATAAAAACATCACTCTCTTTTTATTGGTTTGACTTCGTTGATATGACTGGAAAAATGAGAAAAACCCCTATTCAGCGAGAATACTTTTTCAATATATGTCAGAGCACAAATTTATATCCTACAGACAATCCTAATACCGCAAATTTATCTGTCACACAATTCTGATAATAGCTGAGACCTAAATTAACCCTTGAAATATCAATACCCATTTTACATGCAACACCTATTTGCCCGACAGATGCAATTCCCAAATAAGGCCCGACATTGATATTTATTCTCAACTTGTTATTTATTGGCAACCGATATTGCATATAAATAGGCAAATTGACGCCAATCCTCCAATCGTCATAAGAATATGTTGGTTCCGGATTTGAATAAAGCATCAGACCCGTTTGAAAATAAAAATTATTTTTCAGAGGAAAACTGATGTCCGCACCAGTCTGCAAACCCCATTTATGCGAATATATAATTCCGGAATAAGGCTGTAATTCAATCCCTTTTACGGACAAAGAAGAGATTAGTAAAAGTAGCGAAATAATTATTTTTCCCATTAAATTTTGTTTTAGTTCTACAAATTCGCTTTCATATTTATATCTAAAATATTGCCATCGAGACTAAAAATGCTTTCATCTCGATGGTAATATAGTTTGTATCATTTATTTAACAGCAAGAGTAACCCAAAATAAATTTTCAGAATTTTTGTACTGTCTTAAGTCGCCGGAAGTAGCATAGTTATCTTCATAAATTTGTTTTCGAGTGAAGGTTTTATCAAAAATAAACTCATCTCGTCTCTCATATTTAAATTTAGCTGAAACAATTGTTTCTTTACCGAAGAGATCAATATATCTCATATTACGTGTAGCTGTTTTATCTTTACCACCATCCGAATCAAAAACGACAAGAACGTTTTCTACTTCATTTTCTGGCCAAAAATTTCTTATTCGATAATCTAATTGTATTTCTTTCCCAACTTCACTACCTTTCATATTATATCTGTAAGTATTAACAAATCCTGTAGGTGAATTGGATAAAGACAGTCCAGCATGGCACCATATAAAATTCAACTCTGGTCCACCTGCCGACAGCCTCCTTCATATGAGTGAAGAGCATTAAACTTATCAAGATAAATTCCGCTATCACTCCCTATAGCACGATTATTACAAGCCATTTTTTTAGCTGCATATTGGCTTAAAAACACGACTCCATCTTTATTTATAAATTCATCTTTATAAAAATTTGGAAGCTCATCATATGGTGTGCTATTTTCTGAAATAACCCAAACAGTATTTTGCTTAATAAATTCTTTACGTAAAAGATATAGTCGTCTGTTTCATTATTATTCCCTTTAAAAATATAAACT
>ENA-OQCK01000735-OQCK01000735.1-human-gut-metagenome-genome-assembly--contig:-NODE-735-length-15535-cov-3.682957_pt1 | contig 15535 bp, 14 predicted proteins | sample MGYA00242498_ERZ504578 | MGnify/ENA primary metagenome ERZ504578 (study PRJEB26092, sample SAMD00036229) | human gut metagenome | host: Homo sapiens | study: EMG produced TPA metagenomics assembly of... | reverse complement strand
CCATCCTGAGAGAAAACCAAACGGTGTGCCGCGTCATAAACCAGGTAAGAAGGGGCGCAACCGGGAAGCTTCTTATAAACAAGACGATCCAGATAGTCATAACGATATATGTAAGCATAAAGATCCAAATCCGGATAATCCTGGTAACCCGGAGGAAGCACAAACACCAAACTCTTTTAACAGCAAATTACGGTGGGAAGCCTCATACGCGAAACGCGAACAGACGTTGCTGTGCACATAATACTCCTGTGCCGACTTAATATTTGCTTATAAACCCTGCGGACAACATAGGAACCGGAAGGGTACTTCACCTTTTAAACTTCTTCCGATAATTTCGTCTATTTCTCCATCCCAGAAAACAGTATGTTCCACACTATCTATACGGTAATAATAAGAATTAAGATAAAGAGGGTAAACCTTAAATTTCTTATTCCAAATATACCTTTTCTCGCTTTGGGGTACAGTATGCGTCGAAGGTAATATACGGAATCATAAACCATTTGATGTATTTTCTCCGGATATTTCTTCCGAGGAACATTCTTAAATACAATAGGATTCTTTTCTGTGGATAAGTCTAAGACAATGTCGGTATGGGGAGTTATTTCATACATTCCGGGAGATACTTCAGCAGCACCTTCCGCATCGCTTACATGGAAAGTTAAAGAGTTTTCACCATCTTTAAAAACAAAATGACCATACTCTTCCGGTCGCGTACTTATATAAAGTGCAGAATCTGTACGGTTACATATTTTCACGCTAAATTCTATTTGATTGGGATTCAAAAATTTTCCGTTTTTGGTTTCCGTTCCATATATATATGGCTTCCACATTCGCATATCAATAATATGAGAATAATAAACGGATGAATCCTGTTCATTACATAAGAAGTAACGCAATTCAGGGTATGCAGAAAAGGGCTGACGATCGCCGCAATGTACATATGCAGATCTATCCGAATATTTATCTTTAAAATACACCCATATACCACAAGTATCCATATGTGTGTGCGTGTCCAATTCTATATAATTTTCCCCTTTTTTTTGCCTCATTGTTTTATCAAGGAATTCCTCGCTCAACCGCTTTTTATTCTTAAGATAAAAGAATATAAATTTCCCTTTATATTCAAGAAAGTCGGTTGGGAGTTCATAAGCATTATCGGGACCTCCTTTCTCCGTCCAAAACCAAAAAGAATGTTTAGGCGCAATAATATACAGCCAAGCTGTATTGAATTCATACTGTGCAACCTGCAGATAGGGGCTGTGCAAAAAATTCGAATCTATCACCGCTTTGGCATGGGCAATGACTACGGGATCCACCTTACGATCATTCAAACCCCGGCATGAAAATGCAGTCGAAGGATCATCATCTTTATAAACAGAATGCAATTACTCCTCCTCATCGTTTTCATTATATTTTCTAAATGTATATCTCATTAAATCCAGCATGGAGTTCATTTTTATAGAGTTCAGGTTACTTCTTACGGAATTATATTCATAAAGGGTTTTATTATCCTTAAAATAAACTCCAAAAGATACTCCATTCTTGCCTTTTGCATTCAGCATATCATGCTCGGATGCGCCTTGAGTGCTGGGATGAGAATGAATATCCACGATTGGCTGAAAGCCTTCAAATGGATTATTATTTATACCTTCCAATGTAGAAACACTATATCACGGCTACTGTTTCCTATGATATATTTCTTCTCTCCATCCTGTATCCGGCAGTATATTTCCACTCAACTCCGGTATTCTCAATACCAAATGTTGCGATATTAGCCGCATCATACGCGCTAGATGTTTCTGCAAAGTAATCAGCACCACTGGTATTATTGCCTAAATTTGTTTCCAATGCAGGTAAAATAGACTTGTCAAATACCTTGATATTCTTCCATTCAGGATTTATTTTCGACACTGTCCCGCTTGTTCCGCTAGCATATAAAACATCAACAATTCTATTCGTCCTCCTCATCAATTGAAGTTGCCCATGATAATTTATCACATAATCATCCTTCCCATCCGGATCTATCCTTAATACCGGATTATTCTTACAATAAACATAAGGACTCCAACTGTAATGTTTCTCACAGGACGGATCCACTCCATTCCACCTTCCTAACACCGAATCATAATGTCTCGCTCCATAATCATACCAGTCCAACCCACCTTTACGATCCAACTCCTTGCCATTATACTTATAAGGCTGGACGCTCTGCCGGGAACTTGTTGACATCAATCCGCCGAAAGCATAATAATCGTTCACTTCCTCAACCGTTCCCTCCTCATCTACAACCACACGATTATTACCCTGATGATCTTTCAAATAATAATGATATTTACCGTCAGTAAGGGACACATAGCCGACTTCCGTCAATAGAATCTGAGGTACTCCATTTTCATAGACCACATTGCCGCAGTAATCCGTTGTAACACTGTCTCCTTCCAGAACGTGCACGGTACGGAGTTTCCTACCCGCAGCATCATAAAGATAAGATATACTGTTACCATTCGCAAACATTACACGACTAGGCAAATTTAAACAATTATACTGAATAGCAGTTTTATTTTTGTTTAAATCTTTAGTCAGGTTGCCGTTTTCATCATATTCATACTCTGTGGACAAGTCAATACCGTCCTTGAACTCGAAGCCGTTATTGAAGCAGGCGTAGTTGAATGGTCTCTCACCTTTTAATTAGTTGTCACTACAGGCCAAATTTCATATTCGATTAACACAACTATAGACCTCCAGCGTATTTATCCTCTGATTTTAGTCTAACTTAGAAACGAATATACTCTTCTTCATAAGAAAGAATAAAACACCCTGACATAATTGATAGTTAATCAACTTATATCAAGGTAAAACATTATTCATTTATCAATAACTCTCTAGCCTTACATAATAAGTGCTGAAGAGCTTCCACCGGTATTCTTATATCTTCTCCATGATAATAAAAGCGTATATTCAAACTACCATTTCCCTTACTCAGGCTTGCCATAAACAGTCCATTGCGTAATATTTTAACCGTTTTTTCTTCATTTGTTGAAGCCATAGCTACCAATTTGCAATCCTCTATATATGCTTTTTTAGTAGATTCGAAAAGTTCTTTATTCGTATTGTATAACTTCATGTATTCATTCTCATTGCCAGCTAAAAAAAACTTTGCATCCTGTAAAATAGTCATAAAATCATCTAATGGAAACATTATTACCTCAAGTTTTCCGTAATAGAAAATTGCTTCAAAAAAGACTTTTTCCTGCTCAATGAAAACAGGGATATCATTTTTATAATTTATTTCAACAACTAATTTTTCCCTATCATAAGGGCTTGCTATCATTAGTTCAAAATTCAATTTTTCCATATTATTTATTTTTTACGGTTCAAGAAATGTTATAAATTTACCGTCTACGCTAAAACGAGCACCGATTCCTCCTGGTATTTTATAATCAACGCTATTCACCCCAAATCTATTAGCTTTAAAAGTTTGAGTTGCGTCATTAACAATACGCTGTACGTTTGGGTGTTCTAGTATTGACTTCAATACAGCCTCCCCTTGTTAGTTAATTGCTGTCGGATTTCCAACAGCCTTCGGAAAAGCGCTTCCACTTCTGTCACTATGTTTCTTTAGAGCCCTACCTACAGCCGTTAACCCACCTTTCGTCATGGTTCTACCAGCTTTAAGCAATTGCAATATTTGTCTCATTTTAAGACCTGTAAAGGACGGAGTAGGAGCTATTCCACCTATAGGAGCACCCCCCATGACTACACCCTCTTTGTTTACATTGTAAGTTAGATAGCCTATTGGATTTGCCGACATACTATTATTATTAATACCATACATAAGAAGAGTTATTGTTCTCCCAAAAAGATAATAGCCGAACGCATTCCAAAAACCAGAAATCGGTTCCATTACTTTTTGTCCTATAATTGTTACTTCCGGTAAATCCACCGTTATTTTAGGTTCCCTCCCATCTGGGCCAACCCAATTAGCAGGATTGTCCATACAATAATTATACGGAGATAAATAATAATAATGTTCACTCAAATCATCCACCGCATGCCATCTTCCCAACACCGGATCATACATCCTCGCTCCATAATCATACCAGTCCAACCCACCTTTACGATCCAACTCCTTGCCATTATACTTATAAGGCTGAGCATCTCCACCAGAAGAAAACATACCTCCAAACGGATAATAATGATTCACTTCCTCAACCGCTCCCTCCTCATCTACAACCACACGATTATTACCCTGATGATCTTTCAAATAATAATGATACTGACCGTCAGTAAGAGACACATAACCGACTTCTGTCAATAGAATCTGAGGTACTCCATTTTCATAGACCACATTGCCGCAGTAATCCGTTGTAACACTGTCTCCTTCCAGGATGTGCACGGTACGGAGTTTCCTACCCGCAGCATCATAAAGATAAGATATACTGTTACCATTCGCAAACATTACACGACTAGGCAAATTTAAACAATTATACTGAATAGCAGTTTTCTTTTTGTTTAAATCTTTAGTCAGATTACCGTTTTCATCATATTCATACTCTGTGGACAAATCAATACCGTCCTTGAACTCGAAGCCGTTATTGAAGGCAGAAGTGCCTGAACGGTCTGCCACCTTCTTTAACCGGTTACCGACATAACTCAAAGAAAGATCATCAATCACATCATAACCCGTCGATGAAGTCTGCCCGTAGCGCTTCAGACCCAAGATATTACCCATTTTATCATAACCCGTCACCTGCTCATTAAAACGGTTAGTATTTACAGAAAGAGTTGCTCATTAATTGCCTCCTCTTCATTCAAAACAGTGATCAGAAGCCTCAACTTCGCCAGACTTACCACAAAACAAAAAAGTAATATGATGAGCTTTCGTTAAACCTAACAATACAAAATAGTCTTACTCCGACATATAAATTTAAGTTTATTCAATTTATATCAAATTTTATTCTCATAAGAATCAAAATAAAAATCCTAATATAGAACAACTAGATCCTAATAAATCTATATTAATATAAGATAATAAGAATTACCCTAGCTCAGGTTTGTTTTAGTCGACTTCCGCTAGAGTAATTCAGCAACAAATAACAGAATAAAACAATCAGCACCCCTTATATAAAATTAATGTAAGGATAATAAGAACTATTTCGATAATCCAAATAGTTTTCAGCTTATAACAAGGAATACTAAAACGATCGACCAACAGAACAAAAATCATTATTAATATAAATCCTATAATAAAGTAAAAACTAAATGCTGTCCAATGCCTACGTATATTCACTATAAAAGCTATAATTGATATAGGAAATATCAATAATATAGGCGTCAACTTTATTCTTTTCATTTGTATATTATTTCTTTATTATTCGACCATTCGGGTTTAGTTGAATAATCAACTTAAATGCAACACTAGGCACAATAGATCTAGAAACTGGACCATGCATCACCAACGATGATTTTTTCATAAAGTAATTAGTCTGTGGCATTCTAAATGTCGCATATTTTTGTAGATGAGTTCGTATACCCGCAACTTCAATAGCCCTCTGTACTGCTGTGGCACAATTATTAGACATAAGGCTATACTCTTCATTATTACTAATTTTCAGGAAAGCATCGCGAATAGCATTATCTTGATCCTTGTTAGTTGGAATCATATATCCCTCGGAAAAGCCATAGGAATTTACATTCATATCATCAGCATCTCCAGAAGAATTGTATTTACTTTTAAGAAATTCTTCGGGTGTATCAAATTCTCCAATGGCTATATCATCAAATTTACGGCCTCCTGAAAATTTTCCAGAAATATACACATTGTTTCCATTAATAGAAAAATACTGCCATTTATCATTTGTATTTTGAATCAATAATGCCATATGCTGTTTATCTCCATATCCATAATTCAGAATAGTAATACTATCCCCATTTATATCAATATTATTTACATTATTATTACCACAATAATTATACGGATTCAAATCATAATATTCCTCCGCCATCGGATCCACCACATGCCACCTGCCTAAAGCTGCATCATAGTATCTCGCTCCATAATCATACCAGTCCAACCCACCTTTACGATCCAGCTCCTTGCCATTATACTTATAAGGCTGAGCATCTCCGGTAGAAGAAAACACACCTCCAAACGGATAATAATGATTCACTTCCTCAACCGTTCCCTCCTCATCTACAACCACACGATTATTACCCTGATGATCTTTCAAATAATAATGATACTTATTATCATTCAGAGTGATATAATCTACTCTGTCAAGAGTTTTACAGCAACACCATTTTCATAGATCACATTACCACAATAGTCAATACTGGTAGCAGTACTTCCAACCTTATACGAAGTACGGTATTTTACACTGTTGGAATCATACAGATTAAGAATGTGTTCCCATTATCAAATATAACGAAGATAGGCAAATTTAAGTAATTATATTCGATTTCTTTTATCTTTTTGTTTAAATCTTTGGTCAGATTACCGTTTTTATCATATTCTATTACTTCATAAGCACTATCTGTAAACTCAAAGCCATTATTAAAGAAGCTAAGGCAGTGTCAGTTACCAGTATAAAATAAAGAGATTGTCGATCAGATTAGGTACCCTCCATACCATCCGTATAATAAAAAGACTACCCTAACATAAGCCTTATACTTTATGTTAGGTAGGAAGGTTACTCAAGTATCAATTTTATGTAGATAAAACAAAACTAATTCTATATATTCTTATAACATATTACATGTAATACCTTTTAGATTTCTACACAAAATAGGGCATAGAGATCTAAAACGATTCAAATATATAAGTGAACAACTTTATATTAAGACAATCATAAATAAGTCTTTATTCTATCTCAAAATCACCCGACTCTGTTTTAACAAATCCTTTTTCCCAATGAATATTCCCTAATATTACTTTAGTTATTACAAAGTTAGACCGAGGATACAAATTATACCCAGGCTTATTGATTAGTTTATCTATACAACTTTCAGCTAAGTTATATGAAGAGAAAGTTCCAATATTACTTTCTAAAAAATGTCCATTTATAGAATGAAAATGATCTAAGCGATAAAATGCAACCATAGTTATTACTTTTTATTTTTTATATTACTCAAACAAAAACAAATCCATCTTCACCATCAATCATATCTATATAAGTCTTACAGACCAAAAACATTTTTGGGAGTACTGTTTAAAGCCCGGTTTATTTCTCAAAGATTTGATTACTAGCCAAGCTTCTTTTGGCGAGTGAAATATGCCTATAAATTTGATTACATCATCCTGATTCTCATTTTCATACACATGATAAAGCTCATAATATTTTTCCATCTTATACAATTTATATTTTCATTCAAAGTTTCTATCTCCATATTTCTTTATTTTATTGTAATCAGATCCTGGTCCTGTTTTGTACTTAGCATCTTTTCCGAATCTCTTCTCCAACAATCTTTTTGCAAATCTTTTCCATTCTCATTTTTATACGGTTTTTCCCCTTTAACCCAATCAGGGACATCATTGGCTTTTTCCTTGCCAGAGCCAGATTTTGCTTTTTTGTACTCTGATGTTTTTTGAGCTGCATCTCTATCACTGCTACTATTTTCATTAACCCTCCCTTTTCTAGAGAATAACTTCATAGCCCCGCTCGTAGCCATAAGTGATCCGTGAGTAACATCCACCACTCCTTTTGTTGAAACAGCCAAGGACACTCCGCCAGTTTCCGGACTTCCCAATAAACCGGCGGCAACTTCCCCGGAACCTCTTATTACTTCTGCACCACCTATAAAAAGGCTAATCACATCACCAACATCCTGACCTACGTTATAAGCACCTACACTGCTATATATTCCCGTTTCACGTAAAGAAGTACTTCCTAACAGTATATTATCCGTTACAGCACGTACTGCTCCATTAGCAAAACTTAGAGTGGTATTTAAAGCATTGTTTAAACCATTCCTAATACCTCTCCAAGTAGGCCACATACCGTTAGGGTCAACCAAGAGAATAGGATTATTTGCACAGTATAAATATGGACTCACACCATAATACTTCTCACTCATCGGATCCACCACATGCCACCTGCCTAAAGCTGCATCATAGTATCTCGCTCCATAATCATACCAGTCCAACCCACCTTTACGATCCAACTCCTTGCCATTATACTTATAAGGCTGAGCATCTCCGGTAGAAGAAAACACACCTCCAAACGGATAATAATGATTCACTTCCTCAACCGTTCCCTCCTCAGCAACAACCACACGATTATTACCCTGATGATCTTTCAAATAATAATGATACTTACCGTCAGTAAGGGACACATAGCCGACTTCTGTCAATAGAATCTGAGGTACTCCATTTTCATAGACCACATTGCCGCAGTAATCCGTTGTAACACTGTCTCCTTCCAGAACGTGCACGGTACGGAGTTTCCTGCCCGCAGCATCATAAAGATAAGATATACTGTTACCATTCGCAAACATTACACGACTAGGCAAATTTAAACAATTATACTGAATAGCAGTTATATTTTTGTTTAAATCTTTAGTCAGGTTGCCGTTTTCATCATATTCATATTCGGTTGACAAGTCAACACCGTCCTTGAACTCGAAGCCGTTATTGAAGGCAGAAGTGCCTGAACGGTCTGCCACCTTCTTTAACCGGTTACCGGCATAACTCAAAGAAAGATCATCAATCACATCATAACCCGTCGCTGAAGTCTGCCCGTAGCGCTTCAGACCCAAGATATTACCCATTTTATCATAGCCCGTCACCTGCTCATTAAAACGGTTAGTATTTACAGAAAGGCTCGGCCCTTCACCATACTCCGCATCAGTCAGGCGACCCAGACGGTCATAACTGAATTTATAACCGCGGGGAGTGGCCCCGGCTCCACTTTTCCAAGTCATACTGCTGATATTACCATTATAACAAGGGACTCCCAAACCGTCGGTATAATGCAAAGACTGGCTAAACTTACCGCCTTCAATACCGGTCAGCCAGTTACGGATATTGTAGGCATAGTCTGTTGCATAAATACCGTTATCCAGTTTGTCTGTCTGCAATCGGCCCAACTCGTCATAAGCGTGTTCCACAAGCAGGACGGAAGGATTGTTATCGTATTGGTGGCTCACTCGTGTCAGGCGTGACGAATGGTCATAAGTATAGGTATAACGTTCCGTCAATGAATACCCGGAACTATCCGTATGGGTGTGAAGGACGGACAGAGGACTTCCTTGAAAGGAGTATTCAGTGGCGTATGTATCCATGCCTCCATTGACACGGCTTGACAGGCTTTTCACTATCCGCTTATTGATGTCATAATAGTCCGCAGAATAAATGAATCCCGAAGAGCCATGCGTACAAAGTATGCTACCCGTAAGATTACCGATCGCACTCACAGTTCCTTCCGGAAAATTATATGCAGAAAAGCCGTTTCGTGTTCTAAAATCATACGTATCATAGTAGTTCACCACATATACACAAGGATCAACCAGATCAAAAGAGCTCTGATAACCACTGTACGCCAGGCCGGTGTCGCCTTCCATAAGAGTACCTAAAACAACTGTCTCACCGGCAGTCCGAACATGTTTATCGCTGTTGCTGCATTCGCCCTCCACAACGACACGCCCATAGACATCATAAACAAAGAATGGCCAAAGAGAATCATTACGCTGACAGCCATCCTGAGAGAAAACCAAACGGTGTGCCGCGTCATAAACCAGGTAAGAAGGGGCGCAACCGGGAAGCTTCTTATAAACAAGACGATCCAGATAGTCATAACGATATATGTAAGCATAAAGATCCAGATCCGGATGATCCTGGTAACCCGGAGGAAGCACAAACACCAGATTGCCATACTCATCGTAGACAAATAAGTATCAAAAAATGTATCACCATCCAGAATGCGTGAAAGGACCAACTGATTTTCACTATTATAAAATTCCCAATGCATGTTGCCATCTTCGTCCTCGCTGCGTATGCCGCGAAGGCTACCGTCTGCATAGGGACTATCGCTCTCTACCAGCTCGCCGCCGTCGGATACCAGATAACGCTTGCAACGTTGGGCGGGTATACTCTCAAGATTACAGCTATATTTTTTGGATACGGCTTTACCGGTCCATTCATCACCAACGCCAAACTCTTTTAACAGTAAACTACGGTGGGAAGCCTCATACGCGAAACGTGAACAGACGTTGCTGTGCCCGTAATACTCCTGTGCCGACTTTAATATTTGCTTATAGTTCCCGGAAGCCCCTTCCGACAACACAGGAACCGGAAGAGTACGGGACTGTAAATTTCCCAATGAGTTATATTCATAACTTTCAGTCAGGTCTTTGCCCTGCGGGGTTATTCCGACGTGTATCTTCTGAGAAACACCGCCAAAACCATCCCCATAGGACACATCAGTCAGGGAGCGCACACCGTTCGTTTTCAACAGCGAGGCTGCTCCGGTATATTTGTCAAGCGGAGTTACCGTAAGTATGCCATAACGGTCACTCATGTTCACAGTCTTCCTCTGAGCGCAAAGAAGACCGGAGCTTGCACTTATCAATACAAGAACAATGATTCTTTTTATATTCATAATTTTTCCTTTTAACAGTTTCTTATTCATTTCTTATACTCATTATACTCCAGCACAGCGCCGTCCTTATCACGGATTTCCGTCAGTCTCCCGAAGCCGTCATAGCTGTATGTAGTTACATTCCCGTTAGGTTCATTCATATAGACAACTCCCCGTTGCGGAGCATATCTATAAACGGTCACCCGGCAAGGGGCGGGGAAAGCATTACGCAACGGAAGCAATACATTTTCAAGGGCACTGCCGTCAAGGTTTTGAAGAGACTCCACACTCACGCTCAGCCCGGAAACGACTTCCTGATATGACGCCCCTTCCACAATAGCCACCGGACGACTGTAGTTGTATCCCCAGAGCAATGCGACCACAGGAGCATCCGCACGGCGGATCTCACAAACATTGCCATAAGCATCGTGTACAGGATAAGATTCACTCATTGAAAAGAGCCCCTCATGCTTCCAGACGCTCACCTCGTCCAGCAAGGCCGAACCGGAGCCGGGATCCAGAGTATAGTCGAAACTGGTAAAGGAATCATCATATAGCCTTCAGGACCTTCCACAGATTCTCCTATATGGCAGGTCTCAATATATCATTGGCAGCCGTCATCGCCCTTCCAACGGCATCATTAACATGATATGGATAAGTATAATCACATTTCTTTTTCTTTCCATCGCTATACTTATAAATTTCCCTCACCGGAAGCCCGGATCGTATATCCCAGTCCGTAGAGCCATAAGTCCGGACAACCGTATCACTGACCAACTTACCAGCATAATAATCCGTATTCACAGTGAGCTGGTTTTCCACACGCGTATTCCCCCTACCAATGCTATACCTGTACTCACGATAATAAAGGTCATTGTCCGTTTCCACACCGGACTGTTCTGCAACAACCAGATTGGCACGCCGCACTTCACGTCCCGCCACCACAGGAGTATTATTGTTCAAAGATATTTCAGTATATGTATGCTCCTCATCATGCACAGGCTGCTCCGTATCTACATCATAATCCGTTCTCCTGACCAGTTTGCCCTTCTTATAATGGGACACCTCATCATGCACCATACCATTTATTATACTTGGAAAATAGAAATTCGTATTGTATTCATAGTCTTCACGAGATACCGTTTTCCATAATCATCTTTCTCCACAACACTCACATTAGGATATAGGACAGAGACTCCCGCTGCAGCACCGGCATCGGCCACCGGCAGGATGAATACAAACGATAACGCATGCTGGTACGAGAGTAGGTACGCAAATAAAGTTTCTCCATCTCATCGACAAAAGTCACTTGAGGAGCATAACCTGTCGGAATACCGTCTTTCTCATACAAGAAACGACGTTCATTCTTCAGCGTACCTTCCACATCACGGCATTGGATAGAATAAATTCGCAAACCACCGGCATAAGATGAAATTGCATTCCCATATTCATCTGTATCGGGATATGTATTGAGCTCATACACTAATTCCTCTCTTGCACCTGTCGGATATTTAATAGACTGCAACGAATAAACTTGGGCGAATAAAATGTCCGGTGTACGGTCCGCACCTCCAATATAAGCATAACATACACCCCGGTCGCCATCGTAAGGCATTCCAAACTCCACCAATTGTCTTTCTACAAGATCGGTATTACCGGTCCGTCCGTTATAATATCCGAATTTATCCACTGCTTTGGTCTGCGTCGGCGAATAGTCATCCACGTAGTCATTATATGACATTGTATAACTACGGCTTTGATTATTGACCAGCTCTGTAAACTTGACCTCAGTAAGCAGGCTACGTCCCATGAACCGCAGTTGCTTATAATTCAATGTGACACGTTGGATTTCCGCCCCATTTTCATAAATATGCACGGTTTTCAGAAGAGAAGAAGAATAATCAAAAACGACTTTTCCATTAGCGTACGTGATTTCTTTGGGATATTTTGCATCAACCGAATTGTAAGGCCGGTTATCATACTGGCCAACGTTTTCGACCGTAAAATCGGCCCAAAGAGAATCATTATGCAAAGCATACCCGTTCATCCGGAAAAACTTCAGTTTTCCATCCACTCCCTGCCAATATCCGTTACGGTAACTTTCACCCATATCCTCCACTGCATAATAGTCATAACTATCTGCATAAGTGAGCTTCTGTGTGACATACGAAAAAGAAAGCCTGTCCTGTTTCAGACTGGTGACATCCGTTAGTTTCCAGCCTGTAATCTTTCCTGTATTAGAGTATTCGGCTTCCTTAAAACGGTAAATATTACCGGAACCGTCCGTCACCTGAAATCCCGAACGTATGTCTGACGTTTCCACCTTATCAGAAGTCAACGGTAAATAGACCGGTATATGCGAGCCGCTTTCCGAGGATTTCTCAGGACGCCGGAACACGAAATTCCCCTGAGCATCAAATGTACTATAAAAAAACACATCCGGTTGTTCGTGCGCCATACCTTCGGTCATCTTATGCATATAAGAAGTGTCCCAACTGCCAAAGTCCGGGTTATAGATCAAATACCCTTCTTCATCAGGATTTCCTTGAATACTCCGGGTTACGGTGGGACCGAAATCCACGTTCCAGCCCAAGCCTGCCACGCCGTTTCCCGCACTGACCTTGATGCCTCCGCTGTCATATTGCAATCGTAAAGGCAGCGTGAAATCTCTTGTACGTATCTCATATATCGGGATACTAAGTTCAACTTTGCCTGTATTATAATTAACAGGACACATAATATGCTTCATCAACTCCTCCGATACCGGAGACACAGGAACATAATTATATTTGTATTTTCCTTCCGTATCAGCCAAAGCCGGCGAGGTGCCCTGGCTATATACGCTGCCCACACAAGTGAGCAGCGCAATTATTAAAATAATAGTCTTATTATTCATTTTAGATAACAGTCATCTGGTTTTTATAAAAAAATATTAATCCCTCTCATTACAGATTCATCGCATTAGCGCCCAAAACGCCTGCCAAAGCCGAAGCCACTGCGATAACCACCTTCAGGATCATATCCCATACCGATTTCTTCATTGCCATAATTTACCTCCTTTCCGTGTCTTTAAATACTTGTGTTACTCTGTGTTCTTTCGTGCTCACCGCCCCGGTTGCAGATTCCCCGAATTCTCTGGACGCATCGAAGCACGGGCACTGTTTAATCCACTCTTCCGGCTCTATCTCACCGTTCCCGTTCAAGTCCGGTGAAAGATCGCGATGCCCGCATACCCGGCAGCCAGGGAAACGCAGCTCCAAATCGGCCACAAGTTGCCGGAGCGTAGCCCGCTGCGCCGGAGTCCGGGTATCTGCCGGGTGTCCCCGGCAGTCCAGACCACCTTCATAGCAGATACCTATCGAATGGGCATTGAAGCCTTTTGCGTGCGCCCCGATACGTTCGAGCGAGCGGGTGAGGTACAACGTTCCGTCCTTGCGGATGTAGTAGTGGTAGCCTGTTCCGTTGAATCCGCGACGCCGATGCATCACGTCCAAAGCTTCAGGGGAGAGTGTACAATCCTCCCTCGTGGCGCTGCAATGCACCACGAACAATTGATAGTTCGCATAATTAGTGAATAATTAATAGTTCAGTTAAGCACCTGCCGTTCAGCAGAATACTTCGTTTAGTTTAGTCGTTTGAATCTGTGTTGTGCCGGAGAATCACACTGACGGATCCGGTGTCACCCCACCGCCGGAACCGCCGCCTTCGGGCTTGCCACCCTCTCCTTCACCAGAAGCAGAAGTATCGGCACGGTCGAAACGGACACACCGGGCGCCTGTCACTAGCGAACGGGTGGCCATAGTGCCATCCAAATGACGGGTGGAACAGGGAAGAAAGCGAACTGTCAGTGAAGCTTGGGCGGCAGACACGTCGTCCACAGTTTTCACACCTTTACCGTTCGACTTCATCACCAGACGGAAAGTTCCGAAACCGTCAAGCGTCACACTCTCCGAGGATTGAAGATGCTGGCTGACTACCGTCACCAGGTTGTCCAGCGTGTTCTTCACATCACCCGGGGAAAGGGAGGAATAAGCCGCTATCTCTTTAGAGATCTGTGAAGTACTTACATTACCTGTGCGCAACACACGGGGATAGAATAGTTGTTCTCCGTTTTTGTCTTTCAGAACGGACTGAAATGGACCATACAATACTGGCATAATCAAATTTGTTTTTGTGTTAATAAATTTAGTTTAGTCTTGTCTGTAAGCTTATCGACAACACAAAGATACAATAGTTACATTTCATATACAAGTGATTTTCAATATGTGTCTTAACTAAATTCTTAACCACCAGTAATGCATTGAATAACAATAAGAAATCGGAGGAATAATTATAAGTCTAAAACAAAAAAATCCGGTATGCATCAAAACAAAAAGTTGATTCATACCGGAAGTCATAATCTAAAGGAATATTTCACAAAACATAAGAAGGATAAAATAAAATAACCATCCGAGAAGTGTCCACTTACAAAGCCCTTTACCACATGTTTGATAACCAAACAATATAAGAGCCAACCCTATAATAAGCAACAATGGAAAAGGGAAAAGAAAGGCTATCGCTTTTACCCACGCAGATAAAGGAAGACGCTGCTTCTCGACCTCTTTCTCCTTTTCCACTTCGATAAGTTTTTCCACCTCCTTCGTATAGTCCTGATACATGGACGGAGTGATATTCCGCCGCTTCAGTTCCTCCTCTGCTGCGATTACAGCTTCAGCTGATAATCAGCACGCTCCGAAGTCACTATTCGGACTAACTCCATATCAACCTTTTCCGACATTACGACAGAGAATTTGTTTGTTTCCATATTTTCTAGTATTAAACTATTAACATACAATCAATAAAAAACATAATAAACTGCATATCAAAGATATAACAAATGAAAAATTAACCGCCACGACACTCACCTAAAAAAACCGGCCCTATAAGAAATATTGCAAAAATTATTCCCACATTTCTTTTTG